>Ga0208683_100253_pt1 | contig 23281 bp, 20 predicted proteins | sample BED_Mat_host_9_1_FD_187141 | JGI IMG/M metagenome (GOLD analysis project Ga0208683, IMG submission 187141) | Extremophilic microbial mat communities from Yellowstone National Park, USA - BED_Mat_host_9_15 (SPAdes) (version 3) | ecosystem: Environmental > Aquatic > Thermal springs > Hot (42-90C) >... | reverse complement strand
GGATCCTGAAGGTAGAGCCTCGGACAAGAGGGCTGTAGACACTACATGAGTTATCCACAGGTCCCACGAACTAGCGCCAGGAATGGGTTCGTGGGACTTTGTATGACTACAAAGTGTCGAAGTCGGGCATACGGTAGGACCGAAATGGGTAGGAGCGCACGAAATCCCCCGTGAGACGGTTCAAGCTTCGACGCGATTGGTGACGGACTCCATTGTGCAGATGACAAGTTATCCCGAACCGCACATCTCCACGATCACGACGACGCCGGTGATCGAACTGGGGGAACTGTTGTCCACAGAGCCTCGTGTGGAGCGAGACCGTCATGGGATCAGCGTGTTTTTCTCCGTGGGTCTTGCTGGAACCGAGGTGTTGTTTGCGCGAGAAGTCCTGCGCAGAGTCGGGAGCGAAGCGACAGATCTGTGATAGGAAGTAGTTCAGCGTTTTCGGATGCTAGACCTTTTAATTTTTGAAGGAAATAAATTACAGAGTCCATGGAATGCAAAAAGCGGAAAGGGTGAACTTTATGCCTGTATGAATCTGTACGACCTGTGGCACGCAATACCCAGAGACCGATTTGCCACCTTTGACATGCCCGACTTGTCAAGACGAGCGGCAGTATGTTGTGTGGTAGTGTCCCGTCAAGTGGTGGAATTTCGCCGTGCGTGCCCTATGTGTGACATCGTCGGCTTTGACCCTTGGCGAACTTTATCGACCGCCGTCACGCTCCGTCAAGGGGCGCTTCGCTCGTCCTTCGACGCCCTTGACGGCGTTCGGCGGTCGACTCTCATTCGTTAGGGCCAAAGCATCGGTGTGCATGGTCGCATCACCTCGCCGCATGCGCCTATTTGTGCAACCATGCCGCTGCTGCGAGTTGGGGCTCATTCGGTTTCAACTTGGCCATCGACTCCAAGCTGAAGTACCTCCGTGCCACCATCCACTCTTCGTGCTGCTCTTGCAAAATGGCGCCTGCGAGTCGTAGTACGGCCTCCCGATTGGGGAAGATACCTACGACATCCATCCGCCTCCGCATCTCCCGATTCAGCCGTTCCAGCGGATTGGTCGAACAGATCTGCCGCCAATGCTCAATTGGTGATTGCGATTGAGGTGACAGACACCGGTGAGCGAAAGTGCCTGGGTTTGACGTCGGCACGAGCGAGGACGGCGCGTTTTGGACGGATTTTCTCCGAAGCCTGAAAGCCCGCGGACTGCGGGGCGTACGGCTGGTCGTCAGCGACGCACACGCGGGTTTGCGCCAAGCGATTGCCGAGGTGCTCACAGGTGCCACCTGGCAACGGTGCAATGTGCAAGGTGCACGCACTGCGCAACGTGCTGAATCTGGTGCCGAAGAAAGAGCAGGCGATGGTCGCCTCCATCATGGCGGACGGCGATGAACCATTCCCTATTCTACTGCTCACGTACACCTCCGTACCGTTGGAGTTGCTGCTACATCGCACCAGGAAATTCATAGAAAATGATGTGAATGTTCAGTCAAAATCAGTTCACAATATGGTAGAAGACTTTTCACGATTGGTTGACAATGCGGGGATCGTGTGAGCTATGATACACTACGGTCGTACCGATGACGGGTCGGAATTGAATTTGAGGTTGAAGGGGTCTTCTCTATGGCGAAAACACCTATCACCGTCGCGTTCGGCGATGGCATTGGTCCTGAGATCATGACCGCGACGCTGCGCATTTTGGAAGCGGCAGGCGCGGAGCTCGACATTGAGACGGTCGAGATCGGCGAGAAGGTGTATAAGCGCGGCATTGACAACGGCATGGATCCGAAGGCTTGGGACAGCGTGCGGCGGACGCGCGTGCTCCTAAAGGCGCCCATCACGACGCCGCAGGGCGGGGGCTATAAGAGCTTGAACGTCACGCTCCGTAAGGCGCTCAACTTGTACGCCAACGTGCGCCCGACGGTTGCCTACAGCCCGTTCGTGGAGACGACGCATCCGAAGATGGACCTGGTCATCATTCGCGAGAACGAGGAAGACCTGTACGCGGGCATCGAGCATCGTCAGACGCAGCAGGTGTATCAGTGCCTGAAGCTCATTACGCAGCCCGGGTCTGAGCGGGTCATCCGGTACGCGTTTGACTACGCGCGCGCGAATGGGCGCAAGAAGGTCACGTGCTTCGTGAAGGACAACATCATGAAGTTCACGGACGGTCTCTTCCACAAGGAGTTCGAGCGCATCGCGGCCGAATACCCGGATCTCGAGCACGAGACGATGATCGTGGACATTGGCGCGGCGCGTTTGGCTAACACGCCGGAGCGGTTCGATGTGGTGGTCATGCCGAACCTGTACGGCGACATCCTGTCCGATGTGACGGCGGAGTTGTCAGGCTCGGTGGGCCTCGCGCCGTCGGCCAACATCGGCGACGGGTTCGCGATGTTCGAGGCGATTCACGGCTCTGCGCCCGACATTGCGGGCCAGAACATCGCCAATCCGTCCGGGCTCTTGCTGGCGGCCGTCATGATGCTGATCCACATCGGGCAGGCGGCCGTGGCGGAGAAGGTTCACCTCGCATGGCTCCGCACCATCGAGGACGGCATTCACACGCGCGACATCTACCGCGAGGGCTCCAGCAAGAAGTTGGTGGGGACCGACGCGTTTGCGGATGCCGTGATCGAGCGTTTGGGCGAGCGCCCGCAGATCCTGAAACCTGTGTCGTACCGGCAGGAGGCGGCCTCCATCGCAAGGCGCACGTGGCAACCGGGGCCGAAGGCTGAGAAGCAGCTCGTCGGCGTGGACGTGTTTCTCGACTGGGGCCCGGGGGCGCCTGACGATCTCGGCAGCACGTTGAGCCAGATCCACGTGGGCGAGTTGAAGCTCGAGGTCATCACCAACCGCGGGATTAAGGTGTGGCCGAACGGCCTGCCGGAGACGTTCTGCACGGATCACTGGCGCTGTCGGTTCCGCAAGGAAGGCGGCGCGCCGGTTCAAGCCGCGGAGGTTGTGGAGTTGCAGCGGAGGATTGTTGAGGCCGGATTCGACGTCATCAAGACCGAAAATCTTTACACCTTCGACGGAGTTCCGGGGTTCTCGGCGGTTCACGGCTGATCCCAACGACGGCGCGGGTGGGCGTTACGCAAACAGGGGCGTTCTCGAGTGCATGGCACTTGGGGGCGGCCCCTGTTCTCGTTTGACTGCCGGATTCCATACATGAAAGCTCGGCGTTTCACACACCTTAGAAGGGGAGCGATGGGGTTGCGGGAGGGTTATGGGTGAGCGTGCAGAAAGATGACATGGCGCGGAGGGCAGTGGACGTGGCGAGCGAAATCGCAAAACGCCTCGAGCCGTGTCCGGACCTTCGCGTGCAACCCTGGTCGACGCAGCGCGACACGGGCGTCGCGGTGTGGCTCGAAGGGCTGGTGGACGCCGACAAGCTGCAGGAGGCACTGCTCGCGCTGTGCGACGCTGGGAGCGCCCGCGGGCGCAGGGAGATCCCGCGTCCGGGTGTTGCGACGGAGGAGGTCGGGACCATCTCCGCCGCCGTTCGGGCTGTCCTCGACGGATGTGCCGTGATCGCCCGAGACGGGGCAAGTTCGGCACAGGCATGGCGGCTCGATCGAGTGCCGGCCAGGTCCGTGGATCGCTCTGAGAACGAACCCACCCTACACGGGCCGCAGGAAGCGTTCATCGAAAGCTTGTCCGTCAATCTGGCCATGGTGCGCAAGCGCCTGAAATCGCCGCGGTTGAAGATTGAGACGTTCACGGTCGGCGAGACGTCGCCGTGCGAGATTGCGATCCTGTATGAAGAAGGCGTGGTGAAGTCCGACCTGCTGCGCGAAGTTCGGAGACGCATCGCGCAGATTCGCGTCGACTATGTCGCGGACATCAACGAGGTGCGCGAGTTCATCAACGACCCGCGCTTCTCGGTGTTTCCGACGACGGAGGAGACGGAGCGGCCGGATCGCGTGGTGGCAGGGTTGATGGAAGGGCGCGTGGCGATGATGGCGGATGGATCGCCGACATGTCTCATGGTGCCTGTGACCTTCGCCATGAATCTGAGTTCGCCCGAAGACTACTACATGCACTATTCGCTTGCCCTTCCGCTTCGCCTCCTGCGGCACCTGATGTTCTGGGGCTCTGTGCTCCTTCCCGCACTTTACGTGGCCCTGTTGACGTACAACCAGGACTTGTTGCCGACGCCGCTCTTGGTGAGCGTGGCGGCACAACACTCGGGCATTCCGTTTCCGACGGTCATCGAGGCGCTCGGCATGATGGTGGCCTTCGAGGCGCTTCGCGAGGCCGGAACCCGTTTGCCGCGGGCAGTGGGGCAATCTGTGAGCATCGTCGGCACGCTCGTGATCGGCGACGCGGCAGTGCGTGCTGGGCTCGTGTCCCCGGGCATGGTGATCATCGTCTCGGCAACGGGCGTGGCGTCGTTCACGCTGCCCGCCCTCGGCCTCGTGCAGGCGGCGCGGCTGCTCCAGTTTCCGTTCGTGCTGGCCGCGGGGCTGTTCGGTTTGTACGGGGTGCTCATGCTTGGCATCGCGCTTTTGGGCCGCATGGCGTCCCTCCGATCGTTCGGCGTGCCGTATCTCGCGCCCATCGCCCCAACTTTCATCCGCGATATGAAGGACGTGATCATCCGCGCGCCGTGGTGGATGATGCAGGGCAGGCCGCGCCAGTTCGAACCGGTCGAGCACGATCGCGTCCCGAAACATCCCGCGCGCAAGCGGGCGCCACGGTGGAGGTGGCGTCCGTGACGAGGCGCGTGCTCCTGCGCAAGCGCCGGCGCGCGATCTCGGCCACTCTTCTCTGCGCCGCCCTTGCGACCGGGTGCGATTATAACGACATTGATCACCTCTACATCGCGACCGGGATCGGCGTGGATCGAGAGGAACACAGCGTGCGGCTGTCCATGGACCTCATCCAACCCGGAGGCGCCGGCAACCCGGCGACGGGCGAGAACTCCAATTCGCAGGGCAATGCGCCGGATTGGATTGTGTCGGCGGACGCGCCGACGTTCGAAGAGGCCATGAGCGGTCTCCAAGCGAAGCTTTCTCATTCGCTGTACCTTCAGCACAACGCGCTCGTGCTGTTTTCGGAAGACGCCCTGCGCGACTTCTCGCCCATCGCAGACGCACTCGAGCGAGATCGGCAGTTGCGCCGCAGCCAGCTCTGGGTCGTCACGCCGACGTCCGCCGAGTCGGTGCTGCGCGAGTCGACGGGGCAGAGCGAGCCTATCTCGCTCGTCATCCGAGATCTGGTGGATGAGGCATCGCGCCGGGAGGCGTGCCTCGCGAGCGATGAGCTCCACGTGGTGAAAGCGCTGCTTCGGCCGTCGGGTGTCGCACCGCTGGCGGCCATTGAGGAGGGACCTGACGGATCGCCCGAAGTCAAGGGACTGGCCTATCTGAGGCGAGATGGAAAGTTGGATATCGTCGATCGCGCCCGGTTGCTGGACAACGCCTGGTGGTTGGGGCGCACCCTCGATGTGCGCGAGGCGGTTCCCTGGACCGAGGGCGGACACCAGGGTGTCATGGGAGTGCATTGGCTGCGCACCTCGACGCGGCTCGTGGTGGACACGTCCGGTCGATCCCCGAAGGTGCGCGTGGTCTGGCGCGGGACGGGCGAGATCGAGCGTTGGCAGGCGAGTGAGAAGATGAGCGCGCACACGTTCGCCGCACTGGAGCATGCCATTCGCGAGGACGTAAAACATCGCCTCGCAGAGGCCCTCGACCACGCCCGTGCGGTCGATATGGACGCCTTTGGCTTGACCAACGCGTGCGCGGAGAAGGGCATCCAACTCCGCGAGGGGGCGTGGAAGCGTCTCCAGGTCGAGTATGACATCGAACCTCACATCGTCCATGGCCAGCTGGCCAGCACGACCCCGTTTGCGCAGGAGGCGAGGGGAGGCGGGGGCTCGTCATGACGAGCGTGTGGGCCGTCCTGTGGGCCATTCTCGGCGCTGTCGTGGACTTTCGCAGATGGGTGCCCAAGTCGTGGCGCGAGTGGGTGGCGTGGTTCCTCTTGACCGCACTCGCCATCGGCGTCGCGGTTGCGGCCGATCTCCATCTGTGGCCTCGTCTCGGTCCGCTTCATCTGTTCGATCTCGCATTTTCCGGCCCGAGCTCGTGGTTGTACGGGGGGCGGGGCGGGCTTCAGGAGGCGTGACACGTGGTTCAGATCTCTCGCTATCAACTCATCCTCATGCTCATCTGGACCGTGCTTGGCACGGGCATCGTCACCATGCCCGGGACCATCGCCCAATTCACGCTCCGCGACGCATGGATTTCGGGCTTCGGGCTGCTCTTCGGAGCCGTGATGTGCGCGGTCATTTCGCTGGCGCACGTGCGCCTGTTTCCCGGGCGAACCCTCACCCAGGCCGCCATCGACGTGCTCGGCCCCGTGCTTGGCCGCGCCTACGGGATCTGGTACCTCGCGTACGGCTTTGTCACCATGGCCACCATCGGCCGCGAGATGAGCGCCTTCATTGGCATCTCCGTGCTGCCGAACACGCCGGATTTTTTGGTCAGCGCCCTTGCGTTTGCGGTATCCATGTACCTCGCGTATCTCGGCATCGAAGTGGTCGCGCGCGTGAACGAGTTCATCCTGCCGCTCGCCGCCGTCGTCTCCCCGGTGCTGTTCCTGCTCGCGGCTCGGCTGTTTGACACGTCGTCCTTTCAGCCGCTCCTCGGCGATCCCGCCAGCGCCGCCTGGCGCGCGGCTGTCGTGCCTGCATTCGCTTACGGTCTCGAGTTTGCCATCGCCCTGCAGTGGGTTCCGGCGCTCCGCAGCCCGCGCACGCTGCCGTGGGACATCGTCATCGCGGGGGCCATCAGTGCCTTTGTCCTCTCCGCCTTGGTAACGCTCACGGTGGGCGTCCTCGGCGAACCCGCCCGCTATTTGAATTACCCGGTGCTCGAACTCGTGCGAGCCATCCGACAAGGCAAGTTCGTCGAGCGCCTGGACACGCTGTACGTCATGGGCGTGGCCATCACGCTCGTCCTGAAACTCGCAACCTTTCAACTCGCCGTGGGCGAGGCGGTGAAGGACGTGAGCGGATCGCCCGAGCGGACGTGGATCCCCGTCCCCGTGGCCCTTCTGGGGTGGTCGCTGTCGAATTATTTGTTTCGCAACGTGTTTGACGTCACGAACTTTATCCTTCGCGATGTCCCCAGCTATTTCCTTGCAACTGTCGTACTCCTTCCCGGCGCGCTGTATGCCCTTCGCGCGGTTCAATCGGTCAGAGCCAAGAGCCAGCGCGGGCTCCGAAGCACATAAAAACGTCGATTCCAAGGCATGGCTAGGATGGGACATGCACATGAATGAAGAGACGGAGGAGATGCCATGCGACAGTCGGCCGAGCCCCTGGTGAGCCAGCCCATCAGCCGGACACTGGAGCACAACGTCAATTATATTAACCAGCTCCTCGGCATCGGCACCACGTGGGACATCATGGCCAAGCCCTTCCGGTACGGCCGCCTGAACATGATGTCGTACGTGACCAACGGCTTCTTTCTCACGATGAACGTCGTCCTCGTGCTCGACAGCTTTCACCGAAACGTCGAGGCGTTTGAGCGCGAACACGAGGGTCAGACCTACGACATCGAGGAATTGGTCTTCTACCTGAACACGCACATCGATTTCGTGCAGGTGCAGGTGATCAATCAGATGTCGGACGCGGTCCGCTTCATCCTCTCCGGGCCGCTCGTGACGTTCATCGACGGGTACGACAAGGTGCTCGTCGTCGATACCCGCGTGTATCCGATGCGCGGGATCGAGCCTCCCATGATCGAGCGCGTGGTCCGCGGAAACCACGACGGATTCACCGAGACCATGCTCATGAACACGACGCTCATCCGCCGCCGCCTGCGGGATCCGCGCCTTCGCAACGAGCTGTATCAGGTGGGCGATCGCGGCCAGACCGACGTCAGCCTCATGTACCTGAAAGATGTGGCCGATGAGGAAACGGTGTCGGCCATCCGCGAGCTTCTCCGCAGCGTCAAGACGGGCGGCATGATGATGGGCGAACAGCAGTTGGTCGATCTCATCGGCAAGGTGAAGTGGAATCCGTATCCCATCGTGCGCTATACGGAACGGCCGGACGTCGCGGCCACGGCGCTCATCGAGGGGCATGTCGTGATCGTCGTCGACGCCACCGCCGAGGTGATCATCGCGCCCACGACCTTCTTTCAACACATTCAGCATCCGCAGGAATACCACTCGTTCCCCCTCGTGGGCACGTATCTGCGCTGGATCATCGTCATCTCGGTCTTCATGAGCGTGTTTCTGCCGGGCATCTTCATGTTGGCGAATCAGCACCCGGGGCTGCTTCCGTCCTGGGCGAAGTTCTTTATGGCAAGTCGAAACGATCCGCTGCCACTCTGGGCGCAACTCCTGGTGGCGGAGTTCGCGCTCGACGTGCTTCGGCTCGCGGTCTTGAACGTGCCCGTCACGCTTTCGAATGCCATCGGCATTGTGTCCGCCTTGCTGTTTGGCCAGTTTGCCACGCAGATTCAACTGCTCCAGCCCGAGGTGCTCGTCTACATGGGCTTCGTGATGTTGGCGCAGTACGCGACCTCGTCGTTCGAGCTGGCGTCCGCCAACCAGATGGCGCGCATCTGGATCATGCTCTGGACCGCGGCGCTCAATTGGGGCGGCTTCCTGCTGAGCACGGCATCCTGGTTCCTCCTGCTTCTGACCACCAAGTCCTTCGGCAAGCCCTATTTGTGGCCGCTCATTCCGTTCACGTGGAGGGACGGGATGAGGGACGTTCTCATCCGCTGGCCGTCGAGCGATTTGGGCGGCGTGCCGACCATTCTCCGCAATCGGCGGCGAGCGCGTTGACCTAGACGGCGGGGCGGGATCGCGATCCGCAGCCTTTTTGGTATAGTGGTCGTGGTTCTACTTCGCTGGGGGTGAAGCCATGATTTTGGTGACTGGCGCGGCCGGATACATCGGCTCGCACACCTGTGTGGCGCTCGTCGAGTCCGGTTACGATATCGTCGCCATCGACAATTTTGCGAATTCCAAACCCGAGGCGTTGCGGCGCGTCGCCGAGATCACCGGCAAAGCGTTTCCCGTGCACTCGGTGGACATGCTCGACGCCCAGGCGCTCGACGAGGTCTTTCGCGCCTACGCGTTTCAAGCCGTCATTCACTTCGCCGGGCTCAAGGCGGTCGGGGAGTCGGTGGCGCAGCCGCTTCGCTACTACCGAAACAACCTCGGCAGCACGCTCAATCTGCTCGAATCCATGCTGCAACACGGCGTGAAGAAGATCGTGTTCAGCTCGTCCGCGACGGTGTATGGCGCTTCGAACGAGATGCCCTTGAAGGAGGACATGCCCATCGCCCCGGTGAACCCGTACGGGCAGACGAAGGCGATGATCGAGCAGATCTTGCGCGACGTCGCCGTGGCGACCGAGGGTTTTGGCGCGGCGCTTCTGCGCTATTTCAACCCTGTCGGGGCTCATCCTTCCGGCCGGATCGGCGAAGATCCGCAGGGCATTCCGAATAACCTGGTTCCTTATGTGGCGCAGGTGGCCGTGGGCAAGCGGCCGGAGGTCGTCGTTTTTGGCGGAGACTATCCGACGCCCGACGGCACGGGCGTGCGCGATTACATTCACGTGATGGACCTGGCGTCCGGGCACGTGCGCGCACTCGACTGGGTGTTGTCGCACGCGGGTGCGGAGGCCTTTAACCTTGGAACTGGAAAGGGCTCCAGTGTACTCGAGGTCATTCGGGCCTTTGAGCGGGCGAGCGGGCGGAAAATCCCGTACCGCATCGGTCCAAGGCGCCCCGGCGATGCGGCGGTGAGCTACGCCGACCCGTCCAAAGCGGAGCACGTGCTCGGTTGGAAGGCCACGCAGGATCTCGATGCGATGTGCCGGGATACCTGGCGCTGGCAGTCGCAAAATCCAAACGGCTACGATCCCGCCTGAACCCGCGTCAGCGCGCGCCGAGATACGGCAATCGGCGCATGGCGCGCGCCAGGGGTTCGCCCACCACTGGGATCCGCGCGATCTCGTCGACGGTGGCAAGCCCTAGGTACATCGCGGAGATCACGTACGTGGTCATGCCGGCGAGGGCGCACAGTGCGAACTGGATCCACGCCGCCTGCAGGGCCGCGTGATGCTGCACGGCGCCCATCGGAAGCCACGCGATGGCGGCGGCAAGGGCCATCTTGGCGCTCATGCTGAGATCAAGGTCGAGATCGTGATACCGCCTGACGGCGAGCATGCCGAGCACCGCGGCGACGATGCCGCTCGTGGCCACCGCCGAGGCGAGCCCGCGGATGCCTTGATGTCCCGCGGCGACGAATTCGTAGATGCACGCCAGGCGAACGGCGCTCGAGAGAAACGTGATGACGGTCGAGACGAACGCTCGGTTCAGTCCCTGGAGGACGGCGAAGAGCGGATCGCTGAGGTAAAAGAACAGGCACGATGGCGCGAGATACGCGAGCAACTGTCCAGCGGTCGGGTTTCGATACAGCGCCGTCGCGGCGTCTTCGCCCGACGCGATGAACAGCGCGGCGGCGAACAGCGCGACGAACATGGCGGCGTGGATGGACTGGGCGATGCGGCGCGCGACGAGCCGGTCGTCGTGGAGCGCTTTGGCTTCGGAGATGGCCGGGACGATGACGGAGGAGATGGCCCCGGACAGCACGGTCGGCATGAACAGGAGTTCCATGGCCATGCCGAAGGCGCCGTACATGGCGGTGGCCTCGCGCCGCGACACCCCGGCCTCGAGAAACGCCTGGTACATGACGGTGGGCTCCGCAGCGAACGCAACCACGCCCAAGACGTTGGAGAGCATGGTCGGCACGGCGACTTGGGCGAGATCGCGAACGACGCCGCGAGCAGGCCGCGCCGTTCGCTGAACGGTCACGAGCAGGCGGCGATCGCGAAGCCCGTACGTGCCGAGCATGGTGAGATATCCTGCCAGTTCGCCCATGCCGCCGCCAATGACGAGCGCGAGGGCGCCGTACCGGACGCCCCAGGGGCTCATCCAGATCATGAGAGGCACCGACGCCGCGGCGCGCACCGTGGTCTCCACGATCCACGCGAGCGCAGGCGGCGTCTGATTTTGAATGCCCATGTAAAAGCCGCTCAGCACCGAAGAAAGGCACACAATGGGTATGCGTAAGACCATCGCGAAAAAGGCGGGGATGGCCCGAGGATCCATGAAGCGCTGCAGGTGGGGCGACAGGGCAAACGCGAGGCACACCATGGCCAGGCCGGAAGCGGCGCTCCACGCGTTCGCCATGATCCACGCCTTGCGCGCGCGCGCGACGTCTCCAACGGCGAGATTTTCTGCGATCACCTTGGAGACCGCGGGTGGGAGCCCAAAGGTGGCGAGGGTCACGAGCAGGAAGTACGGTGGACTGATGGTCTGGAAGAGGCCGAAGCCCTGGGCACCCATCGTTCGGGCCATGACCATCTGGACGGCCAGCGCCATCACGCGGGTGACGATGCCGGCGAAGGCGAGCACGGCCGCGCCGTGCAAGAACGACTGTCGGCTTCTGGTCATCGCTTCCACCCCACATCTCCGTCAACGAAAGGGTATGTCACATCGCCGGGACAAAGACCTCGAATTCGGAGACCGGCGGAAGGCAGGTTCAGTTCCACCAATCGCTTGAAGTGAGTTTGAACTCGGCGCGCTACCCTCGTACCAGAAGGGCGCGGTGCACGCGAACGCCTTCCGGGCTCCGTGCCGCGCCTAAGAGGAAGAGATACGGGGGAAGCGGAAGATGAAAGCCAAGATGGCGACGATGTCTGCCGCGATTTGGCTCGCGGCAGTGGGTGTGACAGGATGTGGCGCAGCGGGTGGGCCCGAGGCGAAGGGTGCCGCCGACGTGGCGGTGAGAGCGTTGACCAACGAGACGCAGACGTCTTCCACTGCAACGTCGACGCCCGCCGAGGGAAGCAACGCCACGGTGACACCTGGCGGCCAGGCGGGCAACCCGGCGGCCGCGGAGAGCCAGCCGTATCCCGTGGTTAACACGCATGTGCCTCCGAAAGTCTACGGGATGCGGAAATTCCCGTACCCGTACGACGCGATGCTCGCGATTTCGTCCGACGCGGACAGCGAAACCTTGCGAAAATTCAACCTGGTTCACGAATTCATCAATACGACGCAGATGACGCCGCTCGGCAAGGGACTCGGGCTCGACTTCGCGGATTCGTTCTTCATGTACAACGGAGACAACCTGCCCGGCTACGTGGACATCCACCACGAGCCGATGTCGGACGAACTGAGTTGGTTTAAGGGCGTGTCGAATCAGCCCTACGCCGCAGCCGTCCTGAATCATTACATCCACGTCGGCTGGATCGACACCATGCACACCTTTGGCGACTTCAGCGAGCGGAATCAGAACGAGACGTTGTTCTCCCGAAAGCTCGCCATTCAGGCCATTGACGCGCTGAAAGCGGACGGGGACTATCTCACCGTGTGGACGGACCACGGCAACAAGTCGAATGTGGACAACTTCGGCGACTATGGCCGAACTCCATTCTATGACTATCAGCAGGGCGCCAATCCGTGGTCCAAATACTATCACACCGACATCACCATCCCGTACGGCATTCGGTTCGTATGGCCGGACGGCGCGAGCGACCAGTTCGGCATGAGTTCCATGATCTATCCGCTCCGGCTGCCGGACGGTCGGGAGGTGTGGGGATTTTGGCGCTACACGTCCGAGGGATTTAACGCTAAGGGAGATCCGGAGTGGAACTGGACGCCGTTTGGGCTCGACGAGCAGTTGTCTCCCGCTCATCTAAAGGAAATTGAGGTCCATCACGATTACGCCATTGTCGCGCAGCACCTCTGCGGAACGACCTATCCGGGCGTGTTGCCGCAACCGGCGGTGGAAGCCCTCCGGCGCTTGGCGCAGCAGTACTACGAGGGGAAGATCCTCGTGACCCGGACGAGCCGACTGCTCAACTATAACGTGGTTCAGCAGTACGTTTCGTATCGCGTGACGTACGAGAAGGGAAAGGCGTACATTCACATCCTGGCCATTCTCGATCCCGTGTTCGGCGCGTACGTCCCGACCGTCGACGACGTTCGCGGCCTGACCTTTTACACGTCGAATCCTGCAGAGACCGTGATCGAAATTCGAAACACCGCCATTCCGGCCGATTTGATTCAAGAAAACCGCTCGGACGGTGTGGCGCCGAGCATCGGCATCAAGTGGTGGGCCGTGGACACCACCAATTACGCCGAGACCGCCCCAGGCGTTTATTAAAGAAGCTCCCTTGGAGGCCGTATCCCCGCTCATCGCGGGGGACGGCCTCTCTTCATGCGTTTGGCATGGGCGATCACCCATGGGCGCGGCCCCGCATACCTTGTGGCGTGGGTCGGCGCTGCCGGCCAAGTGAGGGGTGACACGCGAATGACACCACGAAACACGGGGCGCAGAACCACGCGAGCGGTGGACACCCGGAAAGCCGCGGGCGTGATCGACCTGTACGAGCGAGGGCATATCGATCTGACCGACGCGCTCGCCAGGATCTCAGGCGTCGACGACCCGATGGGCTCGGTCGCGCCGCCAATCGACAAGCGGCGCATTCACGAGCTTCTGCGCGAACTGGACGATCTCGTCGGGCTCGACGAGGTCAAACGGGTGGTGCGCGAGATCTTCGCGCTCGTGTACGTGCAGCGATTGCGAAGGGAACACCGGCTCAAGGCCGATCCGACCGTGCTTCACATGATCTTCTACGGGAACCCCGGCACCGGCAAGACCACGGTGGCGCGCATCCTCGCGCGCATGTTTCACGAGTGTGGCCTGCTGGAGAAGGGGCATCTGGTGGAGGTGGAGCGCGCGGATCTCGTGGGCGAGTACATCGGCCACACGGCGCAGAAGACGAGGGAGCAGATTCAGAAGGCGCTTGGCGGCGTGCTGTTCATCGATGAGGCGTATTCGCTCGCGCGTGGGGGCGAGAAGGACTTTGGCCGCGAGGCCATCGACTGCCTGGTGAAGGCGATGGAAGATCATAAACACGAGCTCATTGTGATCCTGGCCGGCTACGAGCGCGAGATGCGCTGGTTCCTGAGCACCAATCCGGGCCTGCCGAGCCGGTTCCCCATCCAGATTCGGTTTCCCGATTACGGCGTGGACCAGCTCGTGCAGATTGCCAAAAAGACCCTCGCCACGAGAGACTACCGCATGACCGCCGAGGCCGAGTGGGCGCTTCGAAGCCTGCTCCAGAACGCGCTTCGCGAGCCTCGGCTCGAGCCGTTCTCGAATGCGAGGTTCGTTCGCAACCTGGTGGAGCGAGCCATTCGGCGTCAGGCGGTGCGCCTCTTTGAAGAAGCGAGGCCGAAGCGGGACGCGCTCATGCTCATCGAGGCGCGAGACTGGCAAGGAGATGAGGTGCGATGAGCGACGTCGTCGTGGTCGGCCGGGCCAACGCAGGCAAGACCTCCGCGTGTCTTCGCCTGGCGCGCGCCCTCGGCGTGGAAGACTTGGTTTGGATGGTGGAGCGGACGGACGGCGGAAGAGAGAGGCGCAGACTGCCCATCCGCGAGGCCGAGCGCTGGCTGACGTCGGGCGAGCCCCACTCGACGCGATCGCTCCAGACGCTCACGATCCCGGTGGCGAGAGGGAAGGTTTCCCGCTCGGTCGACATCGTCGACAGCGCCGGCCTGGCGGACGGCCACGTCCGGGACGAGAGGGTCTGCCGCGCCATGGGCCAGACGCTGCGCGCGCTCGTCGCGGCAAAAGCCGTGCTGCACGTGGTGGACGCGGCGGACATCGGGCGCTCGCTCGAGGCCCGCGAAGCGCCATTTCACGCCCTCGACGAACAGCTGGTGACGATTGGGCGAACCAAGGCGTTTTATCTCGTCCTGGCCAACAAGATCGATCTGCCGTTCGCGGAGCGAGGGGTGGCGTGGCTGCGGGAGCGCCTTCAGGATGCGCGCGTGATCGCTACGTCCGCCAAGACGGGCGCGGGCTTCGACGAGGTGAAGCGGTATGTATGGAAGCTGGCTTGATCTCGCTCGCCTGTTTGGCGCGCTCCTCCTGGCGGGCCTTGCGGTCAAGTGGATGGACGACGTGCTGGACGTGGACTACGACCTGTGTCAGGGGCAGCGCACGCTCGCCGCGCGCTTTGGCCGCGCGGCCCTCCCGTACGCGATGGTCGTCATGGCGTGCGCCGTCGCGCTCGCCGAAGCGCCGGCCATCGCGGCGTTTTTGGGCGCGTATGCGGTCGGGATGTTCGCGCGACCGTTGGAACGATTGCCGTCCCAACTCCCGGCGTGGGCGGAAAGCCTCATCGCCCTTGGCCTCTGTGCGCTCATCGTGGGCTGGCGCGGCGCCCTCTGGGCGACGTCCTTCATGCTCGCAGTGGACTGGCTGGACGATCTCGTCGACCGGTTTCGCGACGCGGAGACCGGCCAATGGAACGCGGTGATTCGCTTTGGCGTCGTGGAAGTGCTTCTCACCATTCTCGGCGCGATGGCCGTCGCCATCTTTTCTGAGGTGGTATGGAGCCTCGTCGGACTCGTCGCCTTGGCCGCGGTCAACGTGGTCTCCGAAACGACGACGTCGAAACTCGTGCCGGAAGATAGGGGGGAGGGGCCATGGTCGCGTCTCTCGTGATAGGGCTTGTGCTCCTGCTCGTCGCCTTGTCGTATCACGCAGGGCGGCGCGCGGGATTCAAATCGGGCCGACAGGTCGGCCGCGCGGAGGCGCCGCTTCTTCTGCGCATGCGCTATCAGCTTGATGCGCGCTGCCCGATTTGCGATGATAGCGAAGGACTAGCGGGCGAGGAGGCAGAGCGCGAGCGCTGTGGAAGCTGAGAAGGCCTTACTCCTGGTGTGGCAGCGAAGCGACGAAACGCAGGACGAAGTGGCGTACCGCGTGGAGGAATTGACAGGGCTCTGCGAGGCGGCCGGGGCCCAGGTGGTGGGAACCGTCGTGCAGCGGCGCCGATCGCCGGATGGGCGATGGTACCTGGGGCAAGGCAAGGTGGAGGTCCTGCGTCATCTCGTCGAGTCGACGGGCGCGGACCTCGTGGTGGCGGACGGCGAACTGCGGCCCACGCAGGCGCGCAACCTGGAGGATGCCGTTCATCGGCGCGTGGTCGATCGCACCGTGCTCATTCTCGACATCTTCGCGCGCAGGGCTGTGAGCCGCGAGGGCAAGCTTCAGGTCGAGATCGCCCAACTCAAGTACCTGTTGCCGCGGCTTTCCGGGCGCGGCGCGGCGTGGTCCCGGCTCGGCGGTGGCATCGGCACGCGGGGGCCGGGCGAGTCGAAGCTGGAACTCGACAGGCGGCGGATTCGCGCGCGCATTGCCAAACTGGAGCGCGATCTCGCCGAGCTCTCCGCCCACCGATCGAGGCTTCGGCAGCGGCGGGTCCGCGACAGCGCGGTGGTGGCGCTCGTCGGGTACACGAACGCCGGCAAGACGACCGTGCGCGCGAGGTGGGTCGCGGATCGCGGGCGCGTCGCGGAAGCCTTCGGGCGGGACCGCCTGTTTGACACGCTCGACGTGACCGCGCGGCGCGTATTTGAGCCAGGTGGCGAGCCGTACGTGGTAACGGACACCGTGGGTTTCGTGGAGCATCTGCCGCCTCATCTGATCGAGGCGTTTCGCTCGACGCTCGAAGAGGTGGCGTACGCGGACGTGATCGTCCTCGTGGTGGACGCGTCGCGCGCGCCGGATCGGCATCTTCGGGCCACGCGGCAGGTGCTCGCCGATCTGCGCGCGCTGGACAAGCCCATCATCACGTTCTACAACAAGATGGATCTCGCGGCCTGGCAGCCGCCGCCTGACCTCGAGGCGCAGCAGACGGTGTACGGAAGCGCCGTGGCGGGGGATCTCGAGCTGCTGTACCAGGCGGTGGAAGCGCGGCTGCATCAAGCGAAGGAGAAGGCGGACTGAAGATGCTTTTGGAAGGTAAGCTGGATGACATCCGCACGTACGTGGCATCGTGCGAGCGGGAGATCGAGCCTTATCAGCGCCGGTCGGAGGCTGTCGCGCTCGCGAATCAGGAGCGCGTGCTCGAGGCGTTTTGGCGCCACGAAGTGGCGCAGTTCGATCTCGTCGGATCGACGGGGTATGGGCTCGGCGACGCGGGGCGGGAGAAGCTTGAGGCCATCTACGCGGACGTGTTTGGCGCCGAGGCCGCCTTGGTGCGCCCGCAGATCGTCTCCGGGACGCACGCCATCGCCCTCGCGCTGTTTGGCTGCTTGCGGCCGGGAGATCGCCTGGTGGTCGCCACCGGCGTGCCGTATGACACGCTTCACGCGGCGCTCGGGCTCCGACCTGCGGCTGGCTCGCTCGCGGAGCACGGCGTGGAGGTCGAAATTGTGGAGCTCGGCGAGGACGGGGGCATGGACCTTGCGGCCATCGAGCGGGCGGTGCGCGCACCCGCGGTGCGGATGGTGCTGTTTCAGCGATCGCGCGGATACGGCAATCGGCGGTCGTTTTCCATCGCGGAACTGGAGGCGGCGTTCTCGGCGGTGAAAGAGGCTCGCCCAGACGTGTGGATCGCGGTGGACAACTGCTACGGCGAGTTCGTGGAGGATCGCGAGCCATGTCACGTGGGCGCGGATGTCGCGATGGGCTCGCTCATCAAGAACCCGGGCGCAGGGCTTTGTCCGACGGGCGGCTACGTCGTGGGCCGGCGGGACATCGTGGAGCGCGTCGCCGCGCGGCTTGTGGCGCCGGGCACGGCGGCCGAGTACGGCCCGACGGGCCCCTATCTTCTGACCATGTTCCAGGCGCTGTTTCTCGCGCCGCACGCGGTGCTTCAGGCGGTGAAAGGGTCGCGGCTGATGGCGGCGGCGCTCCAAGGCCTTGGCTTTCGCGTGTCTCCGGGGCCTGAGGCGGACCGAACGGATCTCATCTTGTCGGTCGAGCTCGGCGCGCCCGACCGCCTGCTGGCCTTCTGCCGGGCCATCCAGTCGGTCGCGCCCATCGACGCGCACGTGCGCCCGGAACCAGCGCCGATGGCTGGGTACGCGGATCCCGTCGTCATGGCCGCCGGGACGTTCATTCAGGGGGCTTCTCTCGAATTGACCGCCGACGCGCCGTTGCGGCCGCCGTATGTGGCGTACGTGCAAGGCGGGTTGACGTACGAGCATGCCGTGTTGGCGGTGCGCCGGGTGGTGGCCGCGATCGCGCCGCTTGCGTCAAAGAATATCACGTGAGTGATTGTCGTGGCGCGCCCTCCATGTTACGATAAGTTTCAACAGGTCGCACAGGGAGGGGCGCGCCGTGGATTTGGAAGAGCGCAGGAACATGCCCTTATTTTCGATAGGCACGGTGCAAAAGCTGACGGGGCTCAGCGCACGGCAAATCCGTTACTACGAAGAGCACGGGTTGATCCAGCCGGCGCGCACGCCCGGGAATCAGCGGCAGTTTTCGTTTGCCGACGTGGAGCGCCTGATGCAGATCCGACAGTTGCTCGACGAGGGTCACAATATCGCGAGCGTGAAGCGCAACCTTCTCGAGAAGGACAGGCGGCCGAGATCGAGCCGCCCGTTGGCGACAAGGGACGTGCCCGATTCCGAAGTGTATCAGTGGCTGGAGCGCGAGCTGATGGAGCGGCGGCAAACGGGAGAGTTTCAAGGCGATTTGTCTCGCTTCTACCGCCACCGCTGAATGAGCCGCGAGGGAGGATCGTATGCGGAAAGAATACACAAAAGAAGAAATATTGAAACTGGCCGAAGCGAACGACGTGCGGTACGTGCGCCTGCAGTTCACCGATTTGCTCGGGATTGTGAAAAACGTGGAGATCCCGGTGGACCAACTGCCGAAGGCGCTGGACAACCGCATCATGTTTGACGGTTCATCGATTCAAGGGTTTGTCCGCATTGAGGAGTCGGACATGTACCTGGCGCCGGATCGGTCGACTTGGCTGGTCTTCCCGTGGGACACGCCGCAGGGGAAGGTGGCGCGCTTGATTTGCGACGTGAACCTTCCGGACGGCACGTCGTTTGCGGGCGATCCCCGGTCGGTGCTCAAACGCGTCTGCGAGAAGGCCAGGGCCATGGGGTTTTCGGCGTTCAACGTCGGCCCGGAACCGGAGTTTTTCCTCTTTAAGCTGGACGAAAATGGAAAGCCCACGCTCGACCTCAACGACGAAGGGGGTTACTTCGACTGGGCACCGGTCGATCTCGGCGAAAACTGCCGCCGCGATATCGTACTCGCGCTGGAGCAAATGGGGTTCGAGATTGAAGCGTCGCACCACGAGGTCGCCCCGGGGCAGCACGAGATTGACTTTCGCTACGCGGAAGCGGTGGAAGCGGCGGACAACCTCACGACCTTCCGGCTGGTCGTCAAGACGGTCGCGCGGGAGCACGGGCTGCACGCCACCTTTATGCCCAAGCCGCTCTACGGCATCAACGGCTCGGGCATGCACACCCATCTGTCGCTGTTCCGCGATGGCCAGAACGCGTTCTACGATCCGGAGGGGGAGATGGGGCTCAGCGAGACGGCGCTCCATTTTGTCGCCGGGCTGTTGGAGCACGCCCGGGCGTTCACGGCCATCTGCAATCCGCTCGTGAACTCGTACAAGCGCCTCGTGCCCGGCTATGAAGCGCCGAGCTACATCGCGTGGAGTGGCAAGAACCGGTCGCCGCTCGTCCGCGTCCCCGCCGCTCGCGGCATGTCGACGCGGGTCGAGGTCCGCAGCCCGGACCCAAGTTGCAACCCGTACCTTGCCATCGCCTCGCTGCTCGCTGCCGGGCTCGACGGGATCGAGCGCGAGCTGGAACCTCCGCCGCCGGTGAACCGGAACATCTACATGATGACGGAAGCAGAAAAGGAGGAGGCGGGCATTCGAAGCCTCCCGTCCAACCTCAACGAGGCGCTGGATGCCTTGATCCGGGACCAAGTGATCATGGAAGCGCTCGGCGATCACGTCCTGCTTCACTTCATCGAAGCGAAGCGCATCGAGTGGAACATGTTCCGCACGCAGGTGACGGAGTGGGAGCGGGAGCAATATTTCACCATTTACTGACAGAACGCAAGGGGTGGCCGGACAAGGTCACCTCTTCTTGGTCATCCGCACGGGAGGCGGCGCGGTGGAACTGCGCACGACCATCTCCGAATGGAGTACAATCCTCGTCGACGTCTTCCGCACGCCCTCAATCCGCTCGAGCAGAAGCTGCGCGCCGAGCGATCCATAGTTGTATGCCGGTTGAACCGCCGCCGTCGCGAGGGAGTCGACCGAGGCGAGATCGTCCGTGTTGCCGAAGCTGACCACGCTGATGTCGTGGGGAATCGAAAGGCCAAGACCGCGAAGCCTTCGCACGATATGCGCGTACTGAAACATGTTGCCGAGGAACAGGGCGGTGGGTGCGTCCGAACGCCCGACGAGCGCGTCCACAAACGATGCATCCATGTCTCGCGTCATGGGCGCCGTGAAGATGAGGCTCTCATCCACCGGTAACCCCTTGTGGAGAAGGGCGTCTCGGTACCCGTCGAGCCGCTCTCGGCTGGACGCGCTGTGGAGCGGGCCCACCACGGCTGCGATGCGCTCGTGGCCCAGGTCCAGGAGATGTTCCACGAGCCGACGCGAGGTCTCGCGAATGTCTCCCTTGACGAGATCTGCGTCGAGCCCTTCGATCTCGCGGTCGATGAGCACGAACGGCACCTGATGTTCGGTGAGCCGCACCAGGTTTTCGCGCGACGGATCTCCGACCGGCACCACCAGCGCGCCGCGCACCTGGTAATCGAGGCACATCTGCACATATTCCTGCTCTTTCTGAAGGTCCTCGTCCGTGTTGGCGATGAACACCCGAAAACCGTGTTTGCGCGCCACGTCCTCCATGCCGCGCGCGATAAAGGTAAAAAACGGGTTGGTGATGTCCGGCACGATGAGCATCCACGTGTCGTGCGGCGAGGACTGCTGCCCCTTCGGAACGTAGTTGAGTTCCTGCATCGCCGCGAGCACCTTTTGCCTCGTCGACGGCTTCACATAACCGGAGTTGTTCACCACGCGAGATACGGTCATGATGGACACACCCGCGCGTTTCGCGACATCCGCCATCGTGGTCATGCGGGTCACCCTTCTCTCGTATCCTCTTGATGTGAATGATAACATATTGACAACACTTTTTCGAGCGGCGTATACTGCACTTGAATTGCGAGAGAAATCGCATTCATCCTGTCCGCTTTTTCTTTCTCTAGAATGTTAATTTAACAGTTATTCTAACGGACCATTGCATGAGGTGAACAGGCGACAAAGGAGGCGGTTCCGCGTGGCGCCCAAGGTTTTGCATCTCTCGCCGGTCGACGATGTCGTGGTGGCGCTTGAACCGCTCGACGTGGGGGAGGTCGTCGAGACCCCTTTCGGGCAGGTGAGCGCTCGAGCGCCCATTGCACTGGGCCACAAGCTCGCCGTCAAGCCTGTGAAGTGCGGAGAAGCGGTGCACAAATACGGTTTTCCCATCGGCCTTGCCAGCCAGGACATCGAACCGGGCGAATGGGTGCACACGCACAATCTGCGCACGGCGCTCTCGGAGCGCGGCTCCTACGTGTACCGACCGCACGGTTCTCCGGCACCCGTGCTTGACGACGGCCTCACGTTCATGGGCTATGTCCGGTCCGACGGACAGGTCGGCGTGCGCAACGAGATTTGGATCCTGAACACGGTCGGGTGTGTGAACAAAGTGGCCGAGCGGCTAGCGGCGATGGCCGACGCCAAATGGCGCGGAGGCGGGATCGACGGCGTGTACCACTTCGCGCATCCGTACGGGTGTTCACAGCTCGGGGATGATCTCGTCTACACCCAATCTCTGCTCGCGGGGCTCGTCCGACACCCCAACGCCGCCGGCGTGCTTGTGATTGGGCTCGGATGCGAGAACAACCGGATTGAGGCGTTTCGGGAGCTGTTGGATCAAGCGTCGCTGGAGAGGGTGGCGTTCCTCGAACTCCAGCGCACCACGGATGAATTCGCGGACGGCATGCGGCTGTTGGAGGACCTCGTCGAGCGGGCGCGCGCATTCGTCCGCCAGCCGGTGCCAGTGGCTCGTCTGAAATTGGGGCTGAAATGCGGCGGATCCGACGGTCTGTCAGGCGTCACGGCGAATCCACTCGTGGGACAGGTGGCGGACCGCGTCGTCGCTCGCGGCGGCACGGCACTCCTGACCGAGGTGCCTGAGATGTTCGGCGCGGAAACGGTGCTCATGGATCGCGCCGACAGCCCTGAGACGTTCGCCAAAATCGTAGATCTGATTCAGTCGTGGAAGGATTACTACACGCGCCACGGCCAGCCCGTTTATGAAAATCCCTCCCCCGGAAACAAGGCGGGCGGCATCACCACACTGGAAGAAAAGTCGCTCGGTGCCGTGCAGAAGGGCGGGCGCCTTTCCCGGGTGGTGGACGTGCTCGGCTACGGCGATCCGGCCGTGAAACCTGGGCTCAACCTGATCTCGGCGCCTGGGAACGACATGGTGTCGGTGAGCGCGCTCGCGGCGAGCGGCGCGCAGCTGATCCTGTTCACCACAGGCCGGGGCACGCCCTTCGGCGGGCCGGTTCCAACGCTGAAGATTGCGAGCAACCACCAGCTTGCGTCGTCGAAACCTGGCTGGATCGACTTCGACGCGGGGCGGATCGCGCTCGGGGAATCGATGAACGATCTCGCGGAGGAATTGCTGCACAAGGTCATTCGCGTGGCGTCTGGAGAAGAACTCGCCCGGAACGAAGTGAACGGGTATCGCGAGATCGCCATCTTCAAGGACGGCGTCACCCTTTGAGCGAAGCGGAGGTTGGATGAGGATGTATCTGGTGCGAGGGAAGGCGGAAAACGGTTATCACGAGTTGGTGCCGCAACAGAACGCGGCCGGGCTGAAGTGGATTTCGTTCGGCCACCTGCGGCTCGGTCGAGGCGAGGCGCATGAAGCGACCCTTCAGGGACGAGAGGTGGTCCTGGTTCTCCTGTCGGGCGCCATGCGCGTGTCGGTCGGCCATCACACCTTTGGGCCGTACGAGCGGCCGAATGTCTTTGCGGCGCCGGCGACAGCAGTGTACGTGCCGGTTGGCCAACCGTTTCGCGTGGAAAACGCGGGCGACGGGGCGCTCGAGGTCGCCGTCTGCCAGGCGGTTGCGGAGGAAGTCCACCAGCCGTTCGTCGTCACGCCGGACGAAGTCCAGGTGAAGACCGTGGGGCAGGCCAACTTCGAACGCAAGGTGCATGACATCGTCGTGCAGCAGGCGGAAGGCCGCGTTCACCGGATCATTGTCGGCGAGACGTTCAATCCGCCAGGCAACTGGTCGAGTTATCCGCCGCACAAACACGACGAGTATATCCCGGGCGTTGAGGCGCTCATGGAGGAGATCTATTTCTATCAGCTCGACCCGCCTCACG
>Ga0208683_100246_pt1 | contig 23459 bp, 19 predicted proteins | sample BED_Mat_host_9_1_FD_187141 | JGI IMG/M metagenome (GOLD analysis project Ga0208683, IMG submission 187141) | Extremophilic microbial mat communities from Yellowstone National Park, USA - BED_Mat_host_9_15 (SPAdes) (version 3) | ecosystem: Environmental > Aquatic > Thermal springs > Hot (42-90C) >... | reverse complement strand
GGCGTCGCGGGAGCCGGTCAGCCTGCGCAAGTCGTGGCTCTTGCACGCGCCGAAGCCGGAAGGCGCCCTGCAGGTGGATCACGGCGCCATGCGCGCGCTCATCGCGGGCGGCAAGAGCCTGCTTTTGCCGGGCCTTGTGCAGGTGCATGGCGAGTTTCAGGAGGGCGCGGTGGTGGAGCTCGTCGGGCCCACGGGCGCGGCGTTCGGCAAGGGCATCTCGAACTTCTCTTCGCGCGATCTCGCCGAGTGGCTCGAGAAAAAGCGCGCGGGCGAGGACGTGCACGCGCTGCACGAAGTGGTGCACCGAAACGACATGGTGATCTGGACGGAGGCGACGGCGGGATGAGTGTCGACGCGAAGGCGGAACTGGTGGCGTCGGTGCACGCCACGCTGTTGGCCGCACAGGCGGCGAAGCGGCGCATGGCCACGGCGCCGACGCGCGTCAAGAACGAGGCGCTGTTGCACATGGCGGACGCCATCTGGGCGCGCAGGAGCGAGATTTTGGCCGCCAACGCGGCGGACGTGGACGCGGCGCGGCGGGAAGGGCAGCCTGCGGCCCGCGTCGATCGGCTGATGCTCGACGAGGCGCGGCTTCAGCAGATCATTGACGGCGTGCGCGAGGTGGAGGCGCTGCCGGATCCAGTGGGCGAAGAGGTGGAGCGCATCCTGCGCCCGAACGGCCTCGACATCCGCAAGGTGCGCGTGCCCATGGGCGTGATCGCCATGATTTACGAGGCGCGGCCGAACGTGACGGTGGACGCGGCGGCGCTCGCGGTGAAGACGGGCAACGTGGCGGTGCTGCGCGGCGGGAGCGAGGCGCTTCGGTCGAACCAGGCGCTTGTGGCGGCCATCCACGACGGGCTGCGGCAGGCGGGGTTGCCGGAGGCCGCAGTGTCGCTCGTGGCCCATACGGATCGGGACGCGGTGGACGTGCTCATCCGAGCGCGGGGACTCGTCGATCTCGCCATTCCTCGCGGCGGCGCGGGGCTGATTCGCCGTGTAGTGGAGAACGCGTCGGTTCCGGTGATTGAGACGGGCGTGGGCAACTGCCACGTGTACGTGGATCGCGCCGCGAACTTCGAGATGGCCACGCGCATCGTGGTGAACGCGAAGACGCAGCGCCCGTCCGTGTGCAACGCGGCGGAGACGCTGCTCGTGCACGCGGAAATTGCCGATGCGTGGCTCCCGGAGGCGGCGCGCGCCCTCGTGGAGCGGGGCGTGGAGATCCGCGCGTGCCCGCGCGCGCTCGAAATCCTGCGCGGCGCCGGCATCCCTGCGGTGGCAGCGGAGGAGGCGGACTGGGAAACTGAATATTTGGATCTCATCCTGGCCGTTCGCATTGTGGATACGCTGGAGGACGCCATCGCGCACATCGATCGCTACGGTACGCAGCATTCGGAGGTCATTGTCACGGAAGACGAGGATGCGGCGCGGACGTTCCTCGCGTCCATCGACGCGGCGGCCGTGTATCACAATGCGTCGAGCCGGTTCACGGATGGGTTCGAGTTCGGGTTCGGGGCCGAGATCGGCATCTCCACCCAGAAGATGCACGCCCGCGGGCCGATGGGCCTGCGCGAGCTGACGAGCTACAAGTACGTGGTGTATGGGCACGGGCAGGTGCGGGAATAGCGGCAAGCGGGGCGAGCGAACGCTGTGCCGGTCTGCCCAAGCGGAACGGCAGAAGCGGAGGCCACGGTGGGGCGCCTGTCGGCTTTGGCGCGTGAACTGCTGGCGTACGATGGACCATCTCGCCTGAAAGGGGTAGGGTTCATGGGTACGTTTGGCGGCTACACGCGTTGGGCAGTGGTGTTCCTGATCATCTTCGTGCTGTTCTTCCTGCTGGTACCTGCGGTGAGCGTGGCACCCGCACCGAGCTGCGGCTGTGCGCCGGGCGCGGGCGCAGGCGGCTACGGAGTGTACTGAGGGCGCGATGGGGCAGAGGGCCTTGGGCGAGATGGATTCGCCCGGGCCCGTTTCTGTGCGGCGGTCCGTCGGAACATTTCCGAGAGCAGGGCAAAGGAATTTTCTACAATCGGATCAATGGCTTTTTATGGGAAAATACAAAGTGTCCATGGGTCGACCGTGATGGAGGTTCGGCCAGGCGTGGAAGGAGACGATGGTGTTGATGGACGTGCAGACGCTTGTGCGCATGGTGGCCGAGGATGCGGCCATTCGCCGCTGGCAAAGGCTTTAGCCAGCGGGGGACAAGGGGGACGGTGTGCAAACGCCCGCTGTCGGCGTGATCGAAAACCGCGTGGGGGAGCGCGCGATGTTCGAGGCACTTCGAGCGGACCTTGAGCCGAAAGGCCGGCGGGTGGTTCCCATCATCATCGGCCCAACTCGTCCGTCGGATTGAGATGCTCTCGTGGCCGAGACCCTGGCGCTCATCACACGCGGCCGTGGCTCGAGACCCGCAAGCTCGAGCAGACCATTGCGCTCGTGGTCACGCAGTGTATTGAGGTGGGCGTCGACGTGGATCTCGACACGGTGGTGAGCGATCTCGCGCCCATCGAAGCGCTTCGCTAGCGGTTTGGCCGCCTGAACCGCGCCGGGCGCCCTACGCCTTGCATGGGTTCCATCGTGGCCATGTCAACGGATCTCGCCGCACGCGGACATCTTCTTCGACAAAACGGGTCGCCTTCGCCGCGGCGAAGGCGACCCGCTTGCCCTGGGCCGCGATCGCAAGGGCTTATTGCAAGGTGTGAATCACTTGGATAATGGCCACGACCACCATGAACACGACGTAGATGCGCAGGCTCCAGATCACCGCCTTGAGTCCCGGGCCCAGTTTACGCGGCTGCAGCTGTTCGACCTTTCGCACGCTCGCCTCGTGTTCCGCGAGCAGCGCCTGCACCAGTTCCGGGCGCTGCTGAAGGTCCCGGAGGTCCACGTCCGGCTCATGCGGCAGCTTATCGCCTGTGATCATCATGTGCATTCCACCTTCCTCACAGTTTGAAATTCGGGAAAATCACCGTCAGCGCGTAAATGAGCCCCGCCAAGGATACGAAGCCGCCCACTCCGATTCCGAGGGCGTTCAGCCACTTGCCGTTCCGGTACTCGCCCATGATGTCGGGATCGTTCACCAACAACAGAAGGAAGCCGATGGCCGGCGGCATCGTGAGCACGGCGATCACGTTCACCATGAGCACGGCAAACTCGAGAGGGAAGTGTGGGATGAGCACGACGCCGCCCGTGACCACGAGCGTGCCGATGAGCACGGCGTAGAACGCCTTGCCCTCGCTGAATGACGCATTCAGGCTGTGCGCTTGGCGCCGGACCTCTCCGAACGCGTAGGCGGACGAGATCGAGATGGTCGATGCCGCGACAATTCCGGCATCCAGGATGCCGAGGGCAAAGAGCGCTGCCCCAATGTGGCCAAGGTAGGGTACGAGGGCTTGCGCAAACTGCGCAGCGCCGAATTGGGCGGCGTTCATGTGATGAACGTAGAGCGGCGAGGTGGCAATGACGCAGCCCATAGCGGCGAGGGCTGCAAGCAGAGCGCCGAGAGCCGTGTCCACGCGCCCGTGGGACAGATCCTTGGTGGTCAGGCCTTTGTCGCACACGGCGCCCTGTTGAAAAAACAGCATCCAAGGTGTGATGGTCGCTCCGATGTCCGACAACAAAATCACAATCGTGTTGTTGTTCCAACCTCCAGGCAGCGGACTGAAGGTCAAAAGCGCGTGGCCCACTGCCGCCCAATTGGGATGGACCCAAAAGGCGAGGGCGACGAAAACCAGATTGAACATCGCCAGCGCCAAGACGATCCGCTCCCAGGTCCAGTAGCGGCGGAATAAATTGGCGATGACGATGAGTACGATGGCGCCGGAGATGGACAGCCACTTGGGAATTCCGAAGAAGCCGGCGCCTGCGGCGACGCCGACAAACTCGGTGATGAGCGTCAGGACGTTGGTGAAGAGAAGATCCACCATCGCAAAGTTGCCCCAGAAGCGGCCAAAGCGGCGGTATATGAGCTCGGCGTGACCCGCTTTCGAGACGGCACCCAGGCGGACTGTGATCTCCTGGGCCACGAACGCCATTGCGAAGGTGACGAGGATGAATGGGACAAAGAAGCCCACGCCAAATGTGGAGCCGGTTGCCGCGTACGAGAGCATGGAGGGGGCATCATTTTCGCCCAGCATGACCAGGATACCGGGTCCGACGAGCAACCAGAGCAGCCGAAGGGCACGATGCGACCGGCGCGCGGCGACAACGCGCAGGCGGTCTCGAGCCCGAGCCGCGCTTTCGCGGTTGACATTCGACAGGGACATAGAGGCTCCCACCTTTCCGACATCTTGATCCGGCGGCTCTCCCGCGAGGGCACGGGTCACTCGGATCCACGAGGAATCCATCGTTCTCGAAAGCCTTTGAAAACAGCGTGAGTTAGCCTATTCTAAAACATTTTCCCTTAGGAAATTCGTCGAAGTGATCATATGCCGAATGCATGAGGAATGCAATAGTCATTGGAAGGCCTGATTTCGAAGGAGGTATCTCCATGGTTCTCATCGGTGTGCTTCTTGTGATTGTGGGGTTTGCGCTTCGCGTGAATCCGCTGCTCGTCGTGACGGTGGCCGGCATCGTCACCGGTCTCTTGGCGCACGAATCGCCTTATGAAATTCTGTCTCAATTCGGCGCCGCGTTCGCGAAAGATCGCTACATGGCCGTGTTCGTCGCCACGCTGCCCGTCATCGGACTGCTCGAGCGCCACGGGCTGCGGGAACAGGCCCAGCGCTTGGTGTCGAGAGTGCGCGCAGCCACGACGGGCCGTATCTTGAACGCCTACCTGTTCATCCGCGAAGTGGCAGCGGCCCTAGGACTCACGTCCATCGGGGGCCCGGCGCAGATGGTTCGCCCGGTGGTGGCGCCCATGGCGGAAGGTGCCGCCGAGGCCGCATACGGCAAGCTGCCTACTCACGTTCGCGATCACATTCGCGCCCACGCCGCCGCGGTCGACAACGTGGGTCTGTTCTTTGGTGAAGATGTCTTCGTGGCGGTCGGTGCCGTTCTCCTCATGAAGGGCGTCTTCGATCAGTTCCACATCCATTCCACCCCCATCCTCATGGGTCTTTGGGCTCTGCCCACGGCCATCGCGGTCTTCATCGTGCACAGTGTTCGGCTTTACTTGCTCGACCGGCGGCTTCGCCGTTGGCTTTCCGTCGGCCCAACGGCGGCTTCCTCGTCACCCGGAGAGGGGGTTAACTCGTGATTCGTGTCCAATATGTCTACGACCTCGTCGGTCTCATCCTCTTTCTCTCGAGCCTGTACACCTTCCGCGATCGCGCCAATCCGCGGCGAATCACCACGGGCCTTTTTTACGCACTTTATGGGCTCGCGTTCATCCTGGCGGACGTGCTGCCTTCCTTTGTGCTCGGCCTCGTCGTCATCGCCATCGTCCTCCTTGCCGGATTTGGTGGGGTGCGCACAGGGAGCTACGGGGAGGCGAGTACGGCGGATCGCGAGGCGAGCCGGTCGAGGCTCGGGAATCGGCTGTTCATCCCAGCCGTGCTGATTCCGCTGCTCACCGTCGCCGGCGTGGAGGGGCTGGGCCAGATTCACCTCGGTACTGCGTCGCTGCTGGATTCGGCCAACGTGACGCTCGTCTCCCTGGGAATGGCCGCCGTGATCGCGCTCATCGTCGCCTGGCTCATCACCCGGAGTTCCCCTGTGACCTCCTTGCGCGAGGCAAGGCGACTCATTGAGGCCATCGGCTGGGCCGCCGTGCTTCCGCAAATGCTGGCGGTGCTCGGCACCCTCTTCGCGTCCGCCGGTGTGGGCACCGTGGTCGCGCGCCTGGCCAACCACGTGATTCCGCATCCTCACTCTTCTGGGCGGTCTTCGCGTACTGCGTGGGCATGGCCGTGTTCACCATGATCATGGGGAACGCCTTCGCCGCGTTTCCCGTGATGACGGCCGGGATCGCCATCCCGCTCATCATCGGCCACTTCGGCGTCGATGCCGATCGCGTCGCAGCCATTGGCATGTTCGCCGGCTACTGCGGCACGCTGCTCACCCCCATGGCGGCCAACTTCAACATCGTTCCCGCAGCGCTCCTTGGGCTGCGCAGCCAGTTCGCGGTGATCCGGGCGCAATGGCCCACGGCCGTGATCATTCTCGCCGTCAACATCCTGCTCATGTACGCGGTCGCCAAATGGTGATACAACTGCGCGATCTCGGCTCATTCGCCCACGGCCGTGATCGCGCAGGCACGTTTCTCCTCTATTTCCCTCGACCTTTACACACTCTTCACAATCCCCACACGTGGATTTCACAAATGGCGCGTAGCATGTGGTGACGGAGCGGATCGATATCCATTGAATCAATGGGTATGGATTCAATCGCGACCGTGGCAAGTGCACGAACCCGTCGCAGCTCAAACCTAGCCACAAGGGGGCGACTCGCGTGTCCGTCAATCCGAAAGTTCTCGAGGCCATGGACGAAAGTCGGCTGAATGGATTCCACTGGAAGACGATGTTCACGGCTGGCATGGGCTTCTTCACCGATGCCTACGATCTCTTCATCATCGGCACGGTCACGGCCATCCTCACACCCATCTGGCATCTTTCTACTGCGCAACTTTCCATCTTGAACAGCACGTCGCTCGCGGCGGCGGCGCTCGGAGCGCTGTTCTTCGGCAAACTGATGGATAAGCTCGGGCGCAAGGCCATGTACGGATTCGAGGTCATCCTGCTTGCTGTGGGCGCCATTCTGTCCGCTTGTGCGCCGTCCTTCATCTGGCTCGTCATCTTCCGCTTCATCGTCGGACTTGGCGTGGGCGGCGACTATCCCACAAGTTCGGTCATCATGACGGAGTACTCCAACCGTAAAAATCGCGGCTTCATGGTCACGATGGTCTTTGCGATGCAGGGTCTGGGGCTTCTGGCCGGTCCGCTCGTCGCGTCCATCCTGCTCTCCGTCGGCATACCGCATGACATCGCCTGGCGCATCATGCTCGCGCTCGGCGCCATCCCTGCGGCTTCTGTTATGTACCTGCGCCGCAAGATGCCCGAGTCGCCGCGCTATCTCATGGCCGTGAAACAAGACGCGGATGCCGCCGCGATCGCGGCCCGGGAACTGACGGGCGAGGCCGTGCGCGCCTCCGGGGAAGCCGCTTCGCGCGCCGTGATTGCCAAACAGTCGCTGTGGACGCCGAAGCACCTGTTCCGCTTGCTCGGCACGGCAGGAAGCTGGTTCCTCATCGACGTCGCGTTCTATGGAAACAGCGTCTCGTCGCAGCTCATCCTGAAGGCGCTCCTGCCGCACGCGCAGCTCGTCACCACGACGCTTGTCGCAACCGCCATCTTCATGGTGGCTGCGCTGCCGGGCTATTTCGTGGCGGCCAACCTGATGGACAAGTGGGGGCGCAAGTTCATTCAGAGCCTCGGCTTCGTGGTGATGGCCGCCGCGTACGCGGCGCTCTTCCTTGTGCCGAGCATCGCGAAGATGCACATCCTGTTCCTGTTGCTGTACGCGGTAAGCTACTTCTTCATCGAATTCGGCCCGAACACGACGACGTTCCTCGTGCCGTCAGAGGCGTTCCCAACCAATCTGCGCGGCACCGCGCACGGGATCTCGGCGGCGGCTGGCAAGATTGGCGCGTTCCTCGGCGCGTTCGTGCTGCCGGGTATCCTCAAAGCCGCGGGCTTGAGTGTCACCATGGGCATGCTGGCGGGCGTGGCGCTGCTCGGGGCGCTGCTCACCCTCCTTGCGGTTCCCGAGATGAAGCAGAGATCCCTCGAGGACACCGAGGAGATCCAGGTGTCGCCGCAAGCCACGACGCATCACAGCATTGTCGGCTGATGTCGGCGTGAGGCGTCTGTCGCGAAGCGAGGAGAAAAACCATGACGCACGGACCGGAAATGCCAGAGGACGTCTGCATGCGGTGCTTGGCGGTGCTCGGCGAGCCCCAGCGGCTGCGCATCCTCCGGGCGTTGGCCGAGGGCGAGCAGACCGCGGGCGCGCTGAGCGAGCGCCTCGGCGTGCGCCAAAACACCCTTTCCCATCACATGAGGCAGCTTCGCGAGCACGGGCTGGTGGAGGTGCGCCGCCATCCGCACGACGAGCGATTTACGTTTTATCGATTGAACGGGCGCCGACTGCGGGCCCTCTCTGCCGTCCTGACGGATTGGGCCGCTCGCGCAGACGCAGAGTGTGAAACCTCGGGCCGCTGGTCTTCGTGACGGCGGCCTCGGCACGGAGATCCTCCTTCGGCCGTTTCGCGCGGGTGGTGATTGTGGTACGGTGAACCTGAGGTGGAGAGCGTGGGCAAAGATATACAGCGCGAAGAATGGCTTGATATTTTCACTTCCGAAATGATCCCCTGCGGCACAGCTCCAAGGTCCACGGTACATGAGCGCGGGTTGTGGCACCAGACGTTTCACGCGTGGATCGCCACGGGAAGAAGTCCTGCGGGGCGCCTCGTCGTCCAACTGCGCGGCGCCCGCAAGGACACGAATCCAATGCGCCTCGACGTGAGCGCCGCGGGTCACCTCGAGGCGGGAGAATCGCCGGAAGAGGGTGTGCGGGAGATCGAGGAGGAGCTCGGCCTTCATGTCCCCGCGGGACGCCTGCACAAGCTCGGCGTGGTGGCACACGAGGCGCGGCTCGGGCCGGTGTGGGACCGCGAATTTAACCATTTGTATGTCGCCATCGTCCCAGATTTGTCGCTCGGGGTCCTGCGCCCAGCGGTCGACGAGATCGCGGGCATCTACGAACTCTCTGTTCGTGACTTCTTCGATCTCGCCTTCGGCCGCCGGCAGGAAGCTGTGCTCACCGGTTATCGCGTGCTTCCGGGCCATTTGCAAAAAGACGCGCGCACCGCGCGGTGGACGGACTTCGTGCCGCGATCGCGCCCGTACCTCGACCTGCTCGCACATTTCTTCCTGCGCGAGGGCTGATCTCAGTCCACAAACGGGCCGTTGAAGATGGGGCGCTCTCCCACGGGTTCGCCGAACACCATCACGGCGCGAAGCGACTCCGCCGCCCGCACGGGCGTGGGCACAAACGCCTCGTCGGCGGCTCGGTGCCAGATGAAGAGATCGCCCTTCTGCATCGGAATCTCTTCCTCGCCAAGGTGCCCCGCGCCGTCGAGCACGAAGATGAAGCCCTGATGATGCGCTGGCGCCTCGAGGGTGTAGGACGCGCCCGCGACCATTTCGACGTCCTGGTACGTCATGGGGCGGTGCGTCCTAAGCGGCGATCCACCGCCCACAATCCACTTCCGCCGCACGCCCTGGGCAGGTTCGTCCACGGGCAGGGCGTCGGGCGGGATATCCTCGTAGCCCGGATCCATGCCCTTGTCGCTCCTCGGGATGTTGATCCAGAGCTGCAGTCCGCTGTCGATCCCGTCCGTGCCCGGCATCTCGGAGTGCACAATCCCGCGCCCCGCCGTCACGTGTTGCGCGCCCCCTTCAGGGATGACGCTTTGGTGGCCCGCGCTGTCCGCGTGCGCCACGGCGCCTTGCAACACATACGTGATAATCTCAAAGCCCCGGTGCGGGTGGTCCGGGAACCCATCCGGGTGTTGGATGGAAAAGTGATCGAGCAGGAGAAACGGGTCGATGTACGGCGTTGTGCGCGAAGGGAAGATCCGCGCGTGTTCGTAAAACATGAGGGGCGCGCGATGCGCGCCCGGGAACTTCATCCATGCCACGTGAGTGCCTCCTCTCGCTTGCATCCGCCTTTTGGTCAGGCCAGCGCGTCTCGAAGTTTCTCCGCAATGCGGACGAGCGCCTTCGTCGCGCCAGGCGAAAGGCTGTAAAACTGGGCGAATCCGTGGATCAGATCTTCAAAGTTCTCGATCTCGACCTTGACGCCCGCCTTGTTCAGCGCTTCCGCGTAAAGCTTGCCGACGTCGCGCAGCGGATCGTACTGCGCCGTCGCGATGTACGCCGGAGGCAAGCCGCTCAAGTCCGGGTAGAGGACGGGTGAAAACCACGGATGCGTGAGTTCCTCCAGGCTGTTCAAGTATTGATCCCGGAACCAGAGCATCATGCCGCCGGTCAGGAGATAGCCTTCCGCATTTTCTTCGATAGATGCGGGAGGATGAGCCGGATCGTACCCCGTGGAAGGGTAGATGAGCAGCTGGAACGCGATGGCCGGCCCGCCGCGCTCTTTGGCAAGGATGCTCGTCACAGCGGCAAGATTCCCTCCGGCGCTGTCTCCGCCGACCGCGATGCGGGCTGGATCGAGATGAAAGTCCGCTGCGCGCTCCGCGATCCACTGAAGCGCGTCGTAGGCGTCTTCCACGGCGGCAGGGAACTTGTGCTCCGGCGCCAGGCGGTAGTCGACGGAGAACACGACCGCGCGGCCGTCTTTCGCGAGGACGCGGCAGACGGGATCGTGCGTCTCGAGGTCTCCGACGACCCAACCGCCGCCGTGATAATACACGAGCGCGGGGTAGGGCGGTTCGACGCCCTCCGGGCGGTACATGCGCACCTTGAGCGTGCGGCCAGGCAGATCCATGTCAAACTCTCGGACCTCGGCCACGGGCTCCTTCTTGACAGGAGGAAACAGCGACTGTTGGGAACGAAATTGCTGGGCGGAGAGATGTTTGTAGTCCGGGGCAGGCATGCGGTTGAGTTGATCGAGCACCTGCTGAATGACGGGATCGAGCGGCATGTGGGTCGCCTCCTCTGCGATGGGACATCTCACTTACATTTTAACAGTGGAAGGGTGGGGAAGGGAACAAGGGTCTTGAGAGAAAAGAAAGGATTCGGACAATGAACGATGCAAGAGCACCATTGACGTCGGGAAGGCTGAGCGTATAATCCAGGACGACAACGTTAGTGCAATCGTTTGCACAAGAGGAGGTTGATGCACGTGAAGTGGACGGGTGCCGCGAGCCTTGCGACGACCATCGTCATGTCTGCAGCGCTTCCGTTCGCGGCGTTTGAAAACACCCGTTCCGTCGGCACGGAACGCGTTCTGGCGGCGACCGCGGCGGATAGTACTAACGCCTCGCCCCCGACCGGGGCGTCCGCAGGCGGTGGCACAGCAGGAGAGACCTACTCGAATGCCGTGCAGATTGTGAGCGGCAACGGCTTTCGCGCCGGGAATGCGGCCACTGTGGTTCTGACTGTGAACGGGCTGACCTTGGATGCCTCAAATTTCAAGGTCGAGGTATCGAACAGTGCCAACGGCGTGATCGATGTAACAAATGATGCTGCGCTGACGGGGCCGAATTCCATCACCCTGCGCCTTCCTGGCGGTGATGATGGGCTGGGGGCCGGCACGTACACGGTGACGGTCGAAAGTGGAGGTGATTCGGTCTCGACGCCTTCAGGACAGGGACTTCAGGTCATGCCTTATACGACGGCCGACACCATTCAGTGGGATGGAATCTATACATCGGACGACCTGATGTACGTGTCAAACCCGAATCCCTCCCCTGGACAAAAGGTGACTATCAGCCTTCGAGCGTACAGCGGGAACCTGACGAAGGTGATCCTGAATTGCTGGGACACCGCACAAAACAAGGGTTTCCAGGTCGAGATGTCTCCAGGCAGAACGTTTGGACCGTATCAGCTCTGGTCTGCCACGATCCCCGCTTCAAACGGCGGAACGATCTATTATCGCTTTGACATATACGATGGCACCAGTTTTGCGTGTCTCTCAGGTGACGGACTGCACACGTCTGACGACATCAACAACAATTTCCCGTTGCCCGTAGGGACGGTCACGCTTTCGACACTTCAGGCGAATCCCGGTGATACGGTGACGGTCTCCGACCCTGTAGGTGACTTCGCCGGAAGCCAGGCTCAACCCAATCACACGGTGATACGGTTTGTCAACTCGTCGGGCGAAACGGCCGCCACAGTCAATGGGACGAACGCGAGCTGGAACAGCGTGCAGTTCACGGTCCCACAGAGCCTTCCAAACGGCTTGTATCGCGTCGAGATCGACACGGTCGCCAAGGACGCGGATGGGGTGGTCAATGTCGAATTGGACAGGAGTGCGGAGCTTATTGTAGGGCCTCTGCCCGCGTGGATGCAAGCGTATGCACATGATTCGTTTCAGGCGTTCTACCGATCGCCTTTCGGAGCCGTGTCCACAGGAACCCCCATCACGCTTCGCCTGCGGGCTCCGCTCAGCGTGAAGAGTGCGACGCTTCGCCTCTGGGGGGCAGCGGATCAGTCAGGCGAGATCGACCTGCCGATGCAGAAGCTCCAAATGTCGGGAGACGAGTTGGCGCAACAAACCGGCGTGCAGGACATCAACGACTACACGTGGTGGACGGTGACTATCCCCGCCGATGAAGTGACCACGCCCGGGACGATGTGGTACCAGTTCAAGACGGAGACGGACACTGGCCAGGTGGTCTACTACGATGACAATGGGACTCAGCTTGAGGGCCTTGGCCAGGTTGGGTTGTCTTCCGACGGACCGAGCTACCAGATCAGCGTATACGAACGGGGATTTCAGACGCCGGATTGGCTGAAGCACGCCGTGATCTACGAAATCATGCCGGATCGGTTCTACAATGGCAATATCGCCACGGAGGAGAATCCGAATACGCAAAAGGGGATTTATGTAGGGGCAGACGGCACGGAGTCATTAGGCCCCATCCAGTTCCACGAGAACTGGGACTCGCCGCCCTATGATCCGAATATTCCTCCGTCATCTGATCCCAAAATTGCCAGTCTGCGAGGCAATGGCCAATGGAACATTGACTTTTTCGGAGGTGATTTGCAGGGCATCGAGGATAAGCTGGACTACCTGAAGAGCCTTGGAGTCAATACGCTGTATCTGATGCCCGTCTTTGAGGCGGAATCCAACCACAAATATGACACAGCCGACTATTTCAAGATTGACCCTGGATTTGGAACGCAGCAGGACTGGCTGAATCTCGTACAGGCTGCGCACGCGAAGGGGTTCCATATCATTCTCGACGGGGTGTTCGAAGATACCGGAAGTGACAGCGTATATTTCAACAAGTTCGGGAACTTCCACTCCAACGGTGCGTGGCAGGCGTACCTGAAGAACCAGCCTTCACTGTCGCCCTACTACTCGTGGTACGTGTGGACAGGGAACACCTCAAACCCATACGATTCGTGGTTTCAGATCGACACGCTGCCACTTACGGACACGTCGAACCCCGCCTATCAGCGATTCGTGTATGGGAGCGACAACTCTGTAGCGCGTTATTGGATCCGAGAGGGGGCGGACGGATGGCGCTTGGACTCGGCCGACAACGGGAATTTCAACACGGCATGGTGGGGTGGCTTTCGGCAGGCCGTGAAATCGATCGATCCCAACGCAGCGATCATCGGCGAGATCTGGGACAATGCGACGAATGACAATGGAACGGATTGGTTGACAGGACCGACCTTCGACAGTGTAATGAACTACCAGTTCCGGAACGCCGTGATCGACTTCTTCCGCGGCACGTACAACGACGGAAACGTGCAGCACCACGCCGTCGACGCTGCGGGATTCAACCAGGAACTGATGCGGCTATACAGTGAATATCCTCTGCAGTCGTTCTACTCGATGATGAACCTTGTCGATTCGCAAGACACCATGCGGATCCTGACCATCTTGGAGAACGCGCCGCAGCCAGGCGATCTATCCGCGCTCCAGCAGGATGAGTACAGGCCGTCTCCTGCGGATGAACAGTTGGGGATCGAGAGGCTGAAGCTTGTATCGGACTTTCAATTCAGCTTCCCGGGCGATCCGACCATCTTCTACGGCGACGAGGCAGGGCTCACTGGTTATTCGGATCCCCTCAATCGTCGGACCTATCCGTGGGACAACCAGAATCTCGATCTCCTGAACCACTACCGCAAGCTCGGGGCCATTCGAAACGCCAATCCTGTGCTTCAGACGGGGGATTTCACGCCGTTGTACGCACAGGGCATGGTGTACGCATTTGCAAGGACCATTCGGAATGGGCGAGATGTCTTCGGTGTGCCAGCGGAGGATGCCACGGCCATTGTGGCGATCAACAATCAGAACCAAGCTATCACCGTGACCATTCCGACGGATGGGACGGTTGCGGACGGGTCCACGATGCTCGATGAACTGAACAACCAGTGGTACAAGGTGCAGAATGGTGGCATTACACTCACGCTGCAATCGTATCAAGGTGCCATTTTGGTGACGCCGAGCGACGCGCCGGTCGCGTATCTGCAAGAGGCGCAATCGCAGAACCAGAGCGAGATCGCATGGACGCCCGTGCAGGGCGCTGTCGGTTACCGCATCTGGAGAAAGAACCCGGATGGACAATGGGTGCCCTTTGGACCTGTGCTTCCTGCCACGGACTTGAGTGTCACGGTGGAACGCGATGCATATGCGCAAACGTTTGCTGTACAAGCGCTGTTTTCGGCGTCTGATCACGCCCAGTCTCCGGTGTCGGCACCTAAGACGGTATCGCTTCCCGTCGATGTGCCCGCGGTACGCCTGAGTCAGCCGATCGTTAGTGGTCGTGTGGTTGGAGATCGTGCGATGGTCTCGATCACGCCGGTTTCAGGCGCGACGCAGTATGTGATCTACCAGAGACAGGGCGACGGATCGTATGCTCCGGTCGCGACGGTCTCCACAAGTGGCGATTCCGCAGCTATAGGGGAAGTTCCTGCGCAAGGTCCGGCCAACTCGCCTCACGCGACGATTCGCGTGACAGTGCCCGTACCTGCAGGTTTCTCGTCGGTGACCTACCGCGTGGCTGCGCAAAACGAAGATGGGCAAGCTGTGACCAATCCATTGACCCTATCGCTCTCGAAAAAGTGATGCCTCGCGAAAAGGGCTATCGGAATTTTTTCGAGATAACATCTTGATTGCGATCGGATGAAAGCGTTATACTAATCGCGCAAACGTTTGCGCAAGCAAATGCACAGAGGGGGTTGTGTCGGTGAGGAGATGGGGAATCGTATCGACAGGTGTGGCCGCGCTCGTGTTGGCGGGCGGAGCCATCGCGGGCTGTGGAACCTCGAACGGTGGTCAAAACACGTCTCCTTCCACGAGCTCGTCGAGCGCCAAAGGGGAGGCAAGCGCTCTGCCCAAAGGGCAGACCATCACCGTTTGGTCGTGGCAGACAGGGCCGGAGTTACAGGACGTGAAGCAGATCGCCGCTCAGTGGGCAAAGGCACATGGGGACAAGGTCATTGTCGTCGACCAAAGCTCCAATCCGAAGGGATTCCAGTTCTACGCCACAGCGGCTCGCACGGGCAAAGGGCCCGATGTCGTGTTTGGAATGCCTCACGACAACAATGGCGTTTTCGCAGAGGAAGGATTGATGGCGCCGGTTCCGGCGGGCGTGATCAACACGAGTCTCTATGCACCCAATACCATTGACGCCATCAAGGTCAACGGCACGATGTACTCCGTGCCGGTATCCGTCCAGGTTGCAGCGGTTTACTACAACAAAAAGCTTGTGCCGCAGCCACCTACCACATGGGCCGAGTTCGTGAAAGACGCAGACGCACACGGGTTCATGTATGACCAAGCGAATCTTTACTTTGATTACGCCATCATTGGCGGCTATGGCGGGTATGTGTTCAAAGACAACAATGGCACACTCGACCCGAACAACATTGGCCTTGATACACCGGGTGCGGTGCAGGCTTACACGCTGATGCGGGACATGGTGTCCAAGTATCACTGGATGACCCCGAGCACGAATGGGTCTATCGCGAAGGCAGAGTTTCTGGCTGGAAAGATTGGCATGTACGTGAGTGGCCCATGGGACACCGCGGATATTGAGAAAGCCAAAATTGACTTTGGTGTCACACCTTGGCCCACCTTGCCGAACGGCAAGCATGCCACGCCGTTCTTGGGAGTTATCACGGCATTCGTGAACAAGGAGTCCAAGACGCAGGCGGCCGACTGGAGCCTTGTTCAAGCGCTCACCAGCGCGCAGGCTCAGCAAATGTACTTCCGAGATTCCCAACAGATCCCCGCGCTCTTGTCCGTTCAGAGGTCGAGCGCCGTCCAGTCGAGCCCGACCTTTAAGGCGTTTGTCGAGCAGTTGCGCTACGCAGTGCCGATGCCCAACATTCCGCAAATGCAAGCGGTCTGGCAGGCCATGAGCATCCTGCAGAACATTATCTCGGGCAAGGTGTCGCCGGAGCAGGGCGGGAAGGACTTTGTCCAAAACATCCAAAAGGGCATCATGGCACAAGGATCCTGACATCATCGGGTACGCACTGTAGGAGCCGGCCCGTGGCTGGCTCCTTTCCTTACTAGGGGGTAAGCGTATGGCAACCGTCATGGAGATGAGCAGGTCTCACGGCCGGGGGCGCGCGAAGCGCCGCGTGGATTGGGTCGCATACGGATATCTGTCGCCAGCGCTCGTCACCATATGTGTTCTCAGCATCCTCCCCATTTTTTATACCATCTACATCTCGTTTACAAATTTTAATCAAATGCATTTTCTGTCTTATCAATTTGTGGGCTTGAAGAACTATGAAGAGCTCTTAAATCCTCACGATCCATTGTCGAATCTATTTTTGCCGACATTCATCTGGACGCTGGTGTACGCTCTCTGTACCACGGCGCTCGCGTATCTCGTGGGATTGCTCCTCGCCGTTCTACTCAATAACAAACACATGAGGGAACGCACCGTCTATCGCACGTTGCTCATTGTGCCTTGGGCGGTACCGAACCTCATTTCGATGCTTGCCTGGCAGGGCCTGTTGAACGATCAGTACGGGCAAATCAATGCCCTCTTGCACGGCGTGTTCGGCCTGCCGCGCATTCCCTGGCTTACGAGCGCGCTATGGGCTCGAATCGCTGTCATCATGGTCAATGTTTGGGCCGGTTTTCCCTACATGATGACTGTTTGTTTAGGTGCTCTGCAGTCGATCCCGACCGACCAATACGAGGCCGCAGAAATCGACGGAGCAAACTGGTGGCAAGTGTTTCGGTACGTGACTATGCCGTCGGTGTGGCGAATCTCACTGCCACTCTTGATACCATCCTTTTCATATAACTTCAACAACTTCAATGCTTCCTATCTGTTGACCGGCGGCGGACCACCAAACTCGAACAACCCGTTCCTGGGTCAAACGGATATTTTGGCAACTGCGGCCTACAAAATGACACTTACGTTCAATCGCTATGACTTAGGAGCGACAATTTCCGTTCTGTTGTTCATTCTCGTGGCTCTCATCAGCTGGGTGCAGATGCGCTATACCGGAGCCTTTAAGGAGGTCGATGCGTGATGGCCATGTCGAGTCAGAGTTTCTCCGCATTGGAATCCCGGCGCCCGGCCGCAGCTCGCACACGACGTCGTCGATCCATGCAGCCGGGAGAACGAGTCGCTCTATGGGTGTCGCGCATCGTCATCTGGTGTGTTATCGTGATGGTTCTTCTTCCGATGTGGTTTGTCGTCATTGCGTCCTTCAATCCATCGAATTCGTACATTTCGTTCTCGTTGTTCCCGTCCAATGCTTCCTTGGCGAACTACAGGGCCTTATTCCAAGGCGGACAGTTTTGGACGTGGGTTCGCAACAGCTTACTGGTGGGTGTTGTCGTTGCGGTGGCGCAATCGTTCATCACAGCGATGTCCGCATTCGCCTTTTCAAAGCTTAGATTTTACGGGCGGAAGTACGGTCTGATGACCCTCCTTCTTCTTCAGATGTTCCCTAACATCCTGGCGATCGCGGCATTCTACACTGCGCTCGCGAAGTTAAACATGATTGACATGTTGAGTTCGTACATCCTGGTCATGCTTGGAACTAGTGCTTTTAACATCTGGCTCCTCAAGGGATACATGGATTCGGTCCCAAAAGAACTGGACGAGGCCGCCGTCATCGATGGTGCGACCACATGGCAGAGGTTCATTCATGTGACGTTGCCCTTGTCAACTCCCATGATGGTCGTGATTTTCTTTCTGACTCTTGTCGGCATCTTCAGCGAGTACATGTTTGCAGGGACGATACTACAGTCTCCTTGGAATTACACACTAGGTGTCGGAATGTACAATCTGATTAGCGGGCAGTTCGCAAAGAACTGGGGAGAATTCGCTGCAGCCGCCCTCTTGTCGGCCGTACCGCTTGCCATCGTGTTTGCCGTCGCACAACGATACCTTACGAAAGGGTTGGTGGCGGGTTCGGTTAAAGGCTGATGTTTGCTGGAAGGAGGGGTACGCCGTGGCGACCATTAAAGACGTTGCGCGCCTCGCCAATGTGTCGCCGTCCACCGTGTCCCGAGTGCTTGCCAACTCGCCCCGTATCTCTGAAGAGACCAAGCGAAGGGTTCGCGCCGCGCTTGAACAACTGAACTACCATCCGAACGCCTTTGCACGTGGCCTGGTGACGAATTCGACCGGCGCCATCGGCATTCTGATTCCTCCCTCAGCGCAAGAGTTCTTCGTGAACCCATTCTTTGCTGAGTGGATGGCGGGCGTGGCCGAAGTGGCCCGGCAGCGTGGAGTTGACACCGTGCTCTCCACCTCCGCCCGGGGCGAGATCGAAACGCTTGATCACATGATACGGGGGAGGCGAGTGGACGGCGTCCTTCTCATTGGCGCGCGGCAGAGCGATCCTGTCCTGCAAGAGGTTTCCAAGTTGCGCTGTCCCGCTGTTCTTCTCGGCCGACCCGCTGATCCTGCACCTATCAGTTGGGTCAACAACGACAATCAGCGAGCCGCTTACGACGCGACAGTCCACTTGTTGAACCTGGGCCACCGCCGCATTGGGTTTTTAGGAGGCGCTTCCGACTTGGTCGTCACGATGGACCGCGTCGCTGGCTATCGACAAGCCCTGGTGGACTACGGTGTGGAACCTGATCCTCGACTTGAGGTCTCAAGCTTTTTCCTCGAGCAAGGAGGTTATCTAGGGATGATGCGCTTGCTCGCGATCCCCGATCGGCCCACCGCGGTCCTGTGTGCCGATGACGTGCTGGCGTTTGGCGGCATGCGTGCGGCTCATGAACTGGGATTCGAGGTTCCCGGCGATCTCGCCATTGTCGGATTTAATGACATTCGACTGGCAGAGCTCGCGCATCCGGCTCTGACCAGTGTGAGAGTCCACATGCATGAGCTGGGAGTCCGATCTGCCCAGCTTTTGCTTGAGGAGATTGACCAAGGCAAACCTCTGCAACGGCGTGTCATCGTAAACCATGAACTGGTGATTCGATATTCCTGTGGCGCGAAGCCCATCGGCAGGTTGACGACGTGAAGAATGGCGGTCCCGGGGGGTTGTCCATGGAACTTGTGTGGCAGCATCGTTGGGGGGCAGACGTTTACCCGCTTGACTTGTCAACCATGGTTCTTGTGTTGCGCGTTGCGCGATGCACACCCGTACAGCGGGTGCGGGTGCACTTCGGAGATCGGTACAAACCTGATTTCCAGTATTGTCTTGATACCAAATTTTATGGATCGGACGGCGCATTTGACTACTTCACATGTCAAGTTGCCGTACCAACGCGAAGACTGAAATATGCATTTGAAGTTTTCTCTGCAACCGGACGGGCGGTGTACCTGGGCGAGGGAGGCCTTGCGGATACGTTGGATGCCGTCCAGCCTTTTCAATATCCGTACATTCATCCATCTCGAGTCCTCGCCGTCCCAGATTGGGTGGGACATGCAGTAGCCTATCAAATATTTCCTGACCGATTTGCCGTGGGTGGCCAGCCGTTGGTACGCCCGTCCGATCCATGGGACGCACGTCCAACTCCTGATAGTGTATTTGGTGGGAACTTGCGAGGGATCAGGGACAAGCTGCCGTATCTAAGCGATCTCGGCGTGAACCTGATTTACCTCACGCCCGTCTCCCAAGCTCCATCGAACCACAAATATGACACCCAGGACTATTTTACCATAGACCCTGGGTTCGGCACATTGGGCGATCTCCAATCGCTCGTTCAAGAAGCTCATCGCCTGGGAATTCGGGTTGTTCTCGACGCAGTGTTCAACCATTCGGGGTTTCAATTTGCCCCCTTTCAGGATGTCATTGCGCGCGGTACGGCGTCTCCCTACTGGTCTTGGTTCTTCGTGCAGGGGGATCGCGTTGACGTCGAATCGGTCAATTACGAAACTTTCGCAACGCGCCTGAGACATATGCCAAAACTCAACTTGGCAGATCCTTCTGCCGAAGAATACTTTCTGCGCGTGGCCAAACACTATGTTCTCGAGTGCGATATCGACGGATGGCGTTTTGATGTTGCCAACGAAATCGATCCCCACTTTTGGCCACGGCTGCGGTCAGAACTGCGCGCCATCAAACCGGATATCTTGTTGGTAGGGGAAATATGGCACGACAGCCTCCCTTGGCTGATGGGCGATGCCTTCGACGGCGTGATGAATTACCCGCTCCGAGATCTTGTCTTGCGTTATGCAATTGATGAATCGATGGATGAGGTTTCTTTCGCAGATGCGTGGGTGCGCCTCTACTTGCAATATCCGCGACCAGCATGGCGCGCGATGTGGAATCTGTTGGGCAGTCATGATACCGAACGCGTTCTTACGCGCGCACGCGGTTATGTTCCTTCAGTTGTGTTGGCGTTTGCAATGCTTTTCACGCTACCCGGAATTCCCATGGTGTACTACGGGGACGAGAACGGCATGGAAGGGGAGACCGATCCGGATTGCCGCAGGGGCATGATCTGGGACGAGACCTTATGGCAACGCGACCTTCGCAAAGCCGTTAGGCAACTCGCATTTCTGAAGCGAACCCATCCTGCGCTTGCAGGAGATACAATGGAGCTTCGCGATGCTAAGCCTGACATGCTGCACTATGTCCGGCCAAGTCAGATCGGTCCGCACCTCCACGTCGCTGTCTGCAAGCATCGCGACTTGGGCCCGGAAGTGAGGTCCCCATTATTTGCTTGGGAAGCACCATCTCGGACATCGGGCAAGGTACGAAAGCTCCTGATATGGGAATGCACTTCAACTGAGGGGTGTGGACATGATTCACGAGCAGACGGATTTCACAACCAGTGAAGCGATCCGCCCGGATACGCCGATATCGCTGCCAGATGACTGGGTGTATCTGGGTCGACCCAGCCGCTTTGATGTGGGTCATGAGGGCTGGGCGACGATTCAGTATGACGCTGGAGCTACAGTGGGTGTCACCGCACTCGACGACTCCGTGCTTCGCGTAGCCTACTGCAGGTCCCCTGGGCAGTGGCCGACGAGCACACCTGCCATTGTGGAGGAGGTGTGGCAACGGCACTCCTGGCAGATCGAGCAGGAAGAACGAAGCGTGCGGCTAGAGTCCGACGCGGGATGGAAAATTCAAATCAACAAGGAAGACGGCACATGGAGCATACGTCATCGCGGCTTTTGGACGGATGTCCAGGCCATCACGTGGTACAAGCGAAAAAAAGGCGGGGCGTTCACGTTTGCGTCGCTTGAAAATGCGCGGTTCTACGGACTTGGTGAAAAGCCGGGGCCCCTCGATAAGCGGCACGAGGCATACACTATGTGGAATTCGGACGTTTACGCGCCCCACGTGCCAGAGATGGAGGCACTGTATCTGTCGATCCCGTTTCTTTTGCGACTGCAGGATGGGAAGGCCGTTGGCATCTTTGTAGACAACCCAGGGCGATCTCGGTTTGATTTCAGGAACAGATACCCTGCTGTAGAAATATCGACAGATCGAGGTGGGTTGGACGTTTATTTCATTTTCGGCGCTTCACTCAAGGATGTCATTCGACGTTACACGCAACTCACGGGACGAATGCCCATGCCGCCCAAGTGGGCGCTCGGCTATCACCAGTCTCGGTACTCGTACGAGACTCAGAGCGAAGTCTTGTCGATTGCGCAAACGTTTGTCGAGCGCGACATTCCAGTCGATGCCTTGTATCTGGACATTCACTACATGGATGGATTTCGGGTATTCACATTTGACGAGAGAAGATTTCCTGATCCGGCACGCATGTGCGATGAGTTGCGCGCACTTGGAGTGCGCGTTGTTCCCATCGTGGATCCGGGGGTCAAGCAGGACCCTGAATATCCGGTTTACATGGACGGGCTAGCTCACAACCGCTTCTGTCAAACAGCAGAGGGCCAAGTGTATCTCGGAGAGGTATGGCCCGGGTTGAGTGCCTTCCCAGATTTCACGTCGAGGGAAGTGAGAGCATGGTGGGGCGAGTGGCATCGAGTGTACACCCAGATGGGAATTGAGGGCATATGGAATGATATGAACGAACCGGCTGTGTTCAACGAAACGAAAACCATGGACTTGAATGTGGTGCACCGAGGCGACGGGGAGGTGCGCACGCACGGAGAGGTTCACAATCTGTATGGATTCTGGATGGCCGAAGCCACGTATCATGGGCTGAAAGCGCAACTGGCTGGCAAGCGGCCTTTTGTACTGACGCGCGCTGGCTACAGTGGGATTCAGCGTTATGCAGCGGTGTGGACAGGCGACAACCGAAGTTTTTGGGAGCATATGGCGATGGCCATCCCGATGGTCCTCAACATGGGGATGTCGGGCGTTGCGTTCGGGGGCCCAGATGTGGGCGGGTTCGCTCATCACGCGTCAGGCGAATTGCTCGCACGCTGGACGCAAATGGGTGCGTTCTTCCCCTTCTTTCGAAATCACAGCGCAATGGGAACGCATCGACAGGAGCCGTGGGCGTTCGGCCCTAAGTTCGAGGAAATCATTCGACGTGCCATTCGACTCCGTTATCGCTTTCTACCGTACTTGTACACGCTCGTACGGGAAGCTCATGAGACGGGTCTGCCCATGATGCGGCCTTTGGTCTTGGAGTATCCTGATGACCCGAATACGCACAACTTAGATGATCAGTTCCTCGTCGGTTCCGATCTTCTCGTGGCCCCCATTCTAAAGCCAGGCATGACCCATAGATTGGTATACTTGCCGGATGGAGAATGGATCGATTACGAAACACGTGAGAGATACCAAGGGCGTCAGTATATCCTGGCCTACGCTCCTCTCGACCGCATCCCTGTGTATGTGCGAGCCGGAAGCGCCATACCCGTGAACCTCTTGGAGCGTTCGGGTGAAACACAGCTAGGCTGGGAGATTTACATGGACGCGAACGGTCGAGCCTCGGGTCGATGCTACGAGGACGATGGCGAGACGTTTAGCTATGAGGATGGCGCTTACTGCGACCGAATGCTACAGGCCATCACCACCGTGGAAGGAACACTCGTCGAATGCCATCTTGTGCGAGGATCGGGGGATGGCGGGAGCCCCGAGAGCGTCGTTAGGGTGTTCACACCACATGAAGTCCGCGAGGCACGTGCCCAGGGGATATCGTTTTCTATCCATGTGTGATCGTCGTCTCAACGGGCTGGACTGAAGCTTCCATGCGTCCAGCCCTTTGAATTTGGATGCATTCACCCCGACACCGCCGATTCCCATGCCACGATTTTGTTCTTGCCCGTCTGCTTGGCTCGATACAGGCACTGATCCGCTCGCTCGAACAGTTCGTCCCGCGTTTCGCCTGGACGGTGCGTCGACAACCCGATGCTCACGGTGGCGCGATTTCCGTCGAGCTCCAGGTGATGCACGTTGGCGATATACTCCCGGATCTTCTCCATATTCTGAACGGCA
>Ga0208683_100240_pt1 | contig 24019 bp, 20 predicted proteins | sample BED_Mat_host_9_1_FD_187141 | JGI IMG/M metagenome (GOLD analysis project Ga0208683, IMG submission 187141) | Extremophilic microbial mat communities from Yellowstone National Park, USA - BED_Mat_host_9_15 (SPAdes) (version 3) | ecosystem: Environmental > Aquatic > Thermal springs > Hot (42-90C) >... | reverse complement strand
GCGTATGATAGGTGTGCGGACGCATATCTACGTACGCCTACGTAGAGTGAAACCCTATGTGGGGCATCCCTATGCATGTAGATGTCAGCCTTCGTGGCAGGATGTTTCGGAGCTTTAGCTGGGAGAGTAGACCACTTAAATCTATGATCTAATGTCTTAATATATTACTTTGGATTATACTGTTTTGTGAATAATTCAACCGTTTTCGCGTATTCGCGGAGACCCTTCTTCTCTAGGCTCAGTTTAAGCTCTCTGAATTGGTTTAGGCTCTCATTGGTGAGAACCGAGCTTAAGTAACTGTGTGCAATATTGGGTGACTGTGTGAATAGCCGCGTTAGGGTTTGCGCGAGCCCCCTGTATTCTTCGATTAGCATGGGTAGAAACACTTCTGTGGCAGCTTCCACGCCGAAGAGGAGGGCTATGTTTGTTGTCATTGAGTATGCAGATGAAAGCTTCCTTGACGCATCTTTCAGAAAGGCGATTAACTCGTCCTCGGGTACTTCGGTTGGCTTCAGCTTCTCTATCTCGACTCTAAGCGTCCTCACTCTGCTTCTTGTTTGCTCAAGTGTGAACATGAGCATATAGGCTAATGGGTTCAGTGTGATGATCACGCTCCTCCTGTCGGCTTCAACCTTTTTCCTCTGCAGGTAGCCGAGTCTTACCAGCTTCTCGAGTCTTCCAACAAGCGTGGCCCGTGAAACCTCGCTTCTCACACGCTTCGCAAGTTCGTTGAACTTCAGATCACCAGACTCATACAAGGCCTCCAAGATCCTCCTATCCTTCGAGTCAAGCCTTCCTTCTCCGAACCGTTTCACGTCGAACAAGCCTTCAATGGACATTTCGAGTTATTATGCGGAATCCACTATTTAAGTTTAATGATTAAACTATTAAACTAAAACTCTACTAGCAAATTAACCAAGTATCAAAATCCAGGAACAAAATAATCCTGCAGATTAATTAAATATGTTCTCGTATATAAAGCACAGTAACCATTACGCTGGACATTCCACGTACATGGTGCGTTGATCAAGTTCTCCGAAAATAGATGATGTCCGGATTAGAGAGTGGTGTGCGTGGTATCCAGGAGTGGAAAACCGTTATCCAGACACCACCGCTTTAATACAAAAACAGATTTAAACCTAACAATAGTGAGATTTTTTGCCTTCATCCTATTATGAATATATCCACTGTAAAGTGGATTCTGCAAAGTAGGACAAAAAGTTATCCCTCATCCGATGGCGCCTAGGTAAGCACTTACTCATGTCACCTCCACTCTCGGTGTACTAGAGCATGAATAGTTCTAGGAAGTCTACGAGTGCAGTGCAGGTGTGCTCCCTGGATTGACATAGTTATGGAATAACCTGCTCTTGTCTTTAAGGTAGCCTTGAAGCATCCAAGCGGGCTCCGAAGCCTGAATGTCTTTGAGCGTGTTAATGGGACTCGGCTAGGGAGGAGTGTGGTGCCTAGTTGCATTGGACTTATACCCCCGAGGAACAATTGGCTACCAACATCTTTTCTTCTCATTCTTCTGAGGAACCTGGGGGCGCCCTACGTGGTTTCCGCGGGTTAGTTAGGTCCCAACAGAACCAGACGGGCTGTCCCTGTAGGCATCCACCACTCATCCAGACGCAGATGTGTCTTCACCGCACTTCATAATATACCCCCACCGACCGTGGTGGCCGGTGCTCGCCTGAGCGGTTCCACCTAGCCGGGTCTGCCCTTGAGAACACTCCTCACCCAATCCCCCGACGGATACGTCCGACTTGTGAGGACTCCGATAGCATCCCGAAGAGCGCTGAGGTTTTTCCGAGGCTCAGCCCGAACGCGAAGGTAGCACCGCCACAACTCCTACAAACCTCTTCTTATTCCTCTCGAAAGCATTTAAATCCCTAAAGAATGTGAATATGTCCCCCGTAGTGGGCTACCCAAGTTGCGCCCAAATTTATAGGGTGGCGCCCACTACGTTTAAGCCTTCTCCGCACGCCATCTAGTCCAGTACAAAATGGGTCCCGAAGGTAACTGGCGGCCTTGGGCCCTAGATAGTGGTCACGCTGAGAGTCGAGTCCGCCTTCATTTACCTCGCCGCCTTGACGTTCTCGTCGCCAAAGGTGTTTGTGACGGTTACGTAAATAGGAGCAAGAAAGCTCCGAGCTTTAGCGGGTGGAGAGATGAATTGCGAACTCTTAAATATTTTGGTGGGAGCACAGGGATTGGCGAGTCGCTAGACACGTGGGGGACGGGTGGGGGAGAGAGCGAGAGAGAGTGGGTGGGTGTGTATGACAAGCGGGCCACGGGGTGTATCTCTGTGGCGGGGGGGTGTTTCTTGCTGACACAGCCCATCGTGAACCCGCTGGGATGAGGACCATGCGCGAGGGGCTCAACGAAGCGGGAACCTCCAACCCTTCAGGGTGGATAAGATGTCAGATAGCAGTTTCCGGGGGTGTTACCTACCGCCTCGGGCAACCCTTTTCCGAGAGAAGAGAGGGCAGCCAAGTCGTACGGTCACACGATGGAGATAGACGAAGTGTAGAACTGGTGGACGTCATCAGGCTACAGAGAACACACGTTCGAGGTAGGGTGACTAGCCAGCATTCGAGTGCACATGGCTAACCGATAAGAAAATATAGTTATCGTAGCTAGTGAAGTGGTCTCGTTCATCATTTTAGACCCATTCAGGTTAACATGGGGTGGAAGTACGATCACGGGGCAACTAGGATAGTTATGAATACTCGTCCCTAACAGGCGGAGGTGGACTATTGTCTAGCGTGGTAAAATAGCTTGGAAATGCTTCAATTAAACTTTAACGTGCCTTGTTTTGACGTCTCTTACCTTGGCGAGTTCGCCGTCGGTGGTTACCAAGAGGGCTCTTTCGGCTTTTGCGAGCGCCAGCGCGAAGCAGTCAGCAAGTGATAGGGTGTCTGGGTGTCTGCACTTCTCTAGCGCTGCGGCTCTTATCAGTTCTTCCTTGTTGACCACTTCGAGCTCGGTGTTACGCAGTTGGAAATACCATGTGTCAGCGGTTTGTCTTCCGAGCTTTTGGCACGCCTTATAATAGAACTCCGCAAGGTTGAAGGCTGAAATCAGCCCCTGGCACCGCCCTGAAATTATCCGGTCGAAGTAGCTTCTTACCCCATCGTGGTCGGCGAAGTGTAAAAAAAGGACGCCGGCGTCTAGAACCAGTTTCTCGGTCATCGCTTAGCTTCTTCCATATGTTCCTTTTCAAGCTCTCTAACTGCGGAAGCCAATAGGTCCGACTTTTCCTTGGCTACTCCCCTCAGTTCGCGGAGGGATTTAAGGGGGACAAGAAGCAGGCCTCCCTCTACCTCGACGAACTCAACCTTGCTTCCCTGACGCAGACCGTACTTCTTCCTTATTTTTGAAGGAATGGTCACCATGCTCTTACTCGTAACCGTCGCAACCTTCCCCATATTTCTGCACCACAAATATTAGCCATAACCATGTATTTAAGCATAATATATGGTGAGTGATTGTGTCCGAGCAACAATTTCGCTCGCTTAAAGTCCACGCACAACATACCCTAATCCGGACACTATCCTAATAAAGGGCATGTATCTTTTTATCGCAACTAGCACGCAAATATTGTTTGGCGTTAATGTAACAGCTTGATCGGTGTCACGCATGGTAGAGATCGGCGAGACGTCAGCAACGGCTCCCTTCTAGTCATCTATAACTTATTGTCAACCTTGAAAGGTTTCGATATCACGCGAAGTAGACCGATAACCTCCGACCTAAGAGTAGCTGTGTCGGAGACCCCGTGGTTTTGGGTGGAAGGATGCTGGCAACATTATTCCGCAATATCAAGGCCTTTATAAATGTGGGTAAAACTATGATTTATGGGTAAATCCGGGTGCGTATAGTAAAGGTCGTCAGTCGTGGGAAGCTCATGCTTTACGGGGAGTTGAGGGGTGCGGACAAAGCGGTTCTGATTAACGCTGGAACCGCCAGAGCGGCTTTAGCGAGCTTTCGAAACTCTCACTCAAGAATCCTCCTCAGCTCAAAGAACGCGCAGTCGTGAAGCAGAAGCCTTCTTTTCTTGGTTTCATCCTTCTGAATCAAGCCTTCGACGTTTAAGTCCTCCAGGACTAGGAGGTCGTACTCCCGCTCCAGCAGTGCTCCGAGCTTGAAGAATAGGTCCCGCCTAAAGTTTCCGACATGTTCATACTCCTTAAGCAAGTTTCCGCTTCGCTTTAACCCAGTTCCCCGAAAGCTTCCTCTTTTTGGAAAGCCTTCTCTGCAGAGCCCGGATTCTTTCGAGTGAGCGCTCAAGCGGCCTAGGGTTCTCGACGAAACGGCCGTCTGAGGGTGTGGCAAGCCTCGCTGTCCCTAAGTCTACGCTCACCGCTCTTTCGGGCTTCTGTGAAGTAAGTTGCCCGAGTTGCTCCTCCTCTGATTCATTAACTTGGAAAACCACGAAGATTCGGCCGGAGGGGTTGAGCTTCGCAGACCTGGGAAACACTATTCAAAGGCAAATCCCTCTGTATTGCCACGGTGAATAAGCCTATCTTAGGTATAAACGGGCCTTCATCTTTCTTTTGTTTTCGCCTTGCCCCACCTTCCTAATATTTGGAAAGCTTCCAGCCTGATTGGGGGTAAACTAGGGACAAAAACTTGTGCAGCTTCTTCACCTTGGGTTTGTTCGCGAGGCCGTCAAAGAATCTCTGCCGTGCTTGGTATAACCTTTCAGCAACCTGCTGGGGCAACCTGGGATCGCAGCGCCTGGAACTCCGGGTTCCGATTTCTCAAATCCAAAGCCAGTTGCCTGGGCTCTTCTTTTCTCATACTGTTCTTGTTCTTCAAGTACTTTTCCCACTCGGCGTGCAGGAGCGCGTTGTAAAGCTTGCAGACTGCTTTAAGCTGGGTTTTCAACCCCCCGCGGTTGTGTTTGAATCGTAAACCCTGTATTTGTAGGCTCTCACACACACATCAATTATTCTTTCACGTACGTATTTGTATCTTTGTTATCCCGCCTTAAAAGGCTAGGTTTTGGAAGATTTATAAATAGTGGTGATGGTTTTTGGGTATGTCCGCTGAACAGTTTGAACCAAAGAGGCTGGGTGAAGTCTACCTTCCTGATTATTCTGGTAGGAGTCTGTATAACCTCTCCCACACGCTTCTTAAGGCGTTCGGTGCACCCGTGGATCAGGGAATAAGCGGTTTGGGTGATGTTTTAAATCATAGTCGTATCGTTGTGCTCCTAATCGACGGGTTGGGTCACAGACAGCTTGTGTCGGCTACAGGTAGGATACCCGCTGTTGGCTCATCCCTCAGCCGCGCTAAACTCTCGCTACCTATAACAAGCGTGTTCCCCTCCACGACGAGCACCGTGCTCACAACACTCAACACGGGCCTGGTCCCAGCGAAGCACGGGGTGATAGGCTTCACCATGTATGTTAAGGAGCTTGGTAGCGTGGTGAACTCCATCAGCTTCAGCCCAGCCTCGGAGAGGGGGGAGGGGGCGTTTGAGCGTTCAGGTCTACAGCCATCCTACCTATACCCGCAGAGAACAATCTACCACGAGTTATCCGAGAGGGGTGTGTACACGTGTGTGGTCACACCCAACTATCTCGCGAACACCGTGCTATCCAAGACGCTCTATAATGGGGCTGAGCGTATAAAGTTCAACCAGCTCTCAGACATGTTCGTGAGCCTCAGGAAGTCGCTTCTGGGACGCAAACGTGAAAGGGAGTTCTACTTCGCCTACTGGAATGGTGTTGACGCTATAGCGCACAAGTATGGGTCCACGAGTGAGGAGTATGATGCTGAGCTCAACTCGGTGTTCTACCTCCTCAACAACGAGCTGCTTGAGCGTTGCAGGAACACCGACACAGCGCTCATCATAACAGCGGACCACGGCCACGTCTACATACCACAAGAGAACTTCCACGACCTCTCATCCGACACCCAGCTCCTCTCCGCACTCAACGTGCCACCCACAGGAGACTCCAGAGCCCTATTCATCCACCCACGAGCCGCGGATGATACAGATAGACTGCTCGCAGACAGGTTTGGCTCCACATCCCAAATCGTGGACAGCGACGACGCGCTCAGAAACAACTTCTTCGGCCAAACAGAAGTTGAGCAGAAGGTAAGGTGGCGCCTCGGCCAGAAGATCATCCTACCATATAAACCCCACAGCTACGTGTTCAGATACCCAACCTACGACTACAAGCCCCTCCTAGGAAACCACGGAGGCCTCACACTCGACGAACTCCTCGTCCCCCTAGTTGTGTACGAGCTCTAACCTCCCCACCCCAACGCGTGCCACCCGCCAAACACGAAGGCTCCAAGCATCTCAGATTACACCCACTCTTCAAAGAACAGCTTAGTACAAGAACACTGGAAGGTAACGTGAACCAATTGTAGCCTCGAATATACCACTCACCGAGAACCATTTATCCCCAAGTTAAGTGGACCCAATCATACTCAATACAAGGCTAACGTCTAGTCGAATGTCGGGCGCAATAAGAATCACCATACCACTTTTAATCCCTATTGCAAGTATTAAAAGGTCAGGCGAATATAACATTCCGAAGACAAACTAAATGATGTTCAACTTATATTATCAACACTGTATTTACACTTTCTTATTTTTCTTCCAACCGTGAACTTACCGTAGGGCAGCTCTAGAATAGCGTTATATTTTCTTACTCTCTCAGCCCAGCTCAAAATCCTCTCATACACCTTAATTTTATCGAAGATTACACAGTAGGCCAGACTTACACCCATGAGCACGCTTCCAAGCGTCAAGTTTTCCTCGAATTCCTTTTCCGTCATAATGAGTGTGCCGAGGTAAACGTGATTCGACCGCACAAATCCAAGCCTCACATCACTGAAGTCAACAATCTTATCCTCCACGACTATTAAAACATCCAGGTCAGAGCGGCTATTGTTCTTCCCCATCACTCGGCTCCCGAAAAACACGATAGCGAGAACTCCTGGCTTATTCAAGATCAATTGTGTAGCTTCTCTAAATAACGCCATGTTTTCTAAGGTAATCCCGTGCAATTCTGAGCACCCCCTCAGCGTGCTGTATTCCACGCGCACACATTTCTTTGGCGACGAATTCTTAAGACGTAGTAATTGTGTTGTTGTTAAAGAAAGGGTAACGCGAAATGCTCTAAGCCCCGCTCAGGAAATCCAGGGCCCCAAGGAAGGCATCAAGGTCGTCCCCAAGGTCTTTAAGACGTTCAGAGGCTTCAGCTATTATGTCGTGTTTCTACTATATAACAGTTTAAGCTCCAGCATCGCTTTAACACTTTTCTCTACACATTTTTGAGAAAAAATAGAGATGCTGGGTAGTCCTTTTCCTCAAACGCCTTTTTAACCCGCTCGTAATCTCAGCGATGGAGTAGAAGGCTTTAGCGTACTCTCCAAACTTAGAGGGGATCACACGCCTTCTCCTCTGCATGACCCATATTAAACTAACTTTATAACTTACTCCAATGTGAATATCCAGCTTTACTCTAGATTAGTTCTAGATTTTTCAACTCGAGTATAACTAGATTATGTTTCGTGTGCGTTAATTAATCTTAGTAGGAGGGTAAATTCTATAATTCGAACATCGGACGAAACCCGTTTTCCCAAGGTTCGCGGATTTCTCTCTGCGATCATATAAATGATAATTCCCCATCATATACCGAAGGTACCCGTGGCTTCGAAGAGGTTCTCGCTCGGTCTTGGTCGGCTATCGACTCCACTTACTCCGTGAATCAAACACAGTCAAGTAGGCTACTAACAAGGCTGAGATTGCTTTGATCGCCTTTATTGATTGGGTCCTTTGAATTGACCACATCTACCCGCTTAGCTTGAAGTGAAGAATCCACGTCTGTTTAGGTTGTAGCCACCTCAATCCCTGTGTGAAGTGTTCGAATCTGTGATTAAGGTAGCTCCACCCCTCAACATGTCAAAGATTCGTGTTCACTAACAATGGAGGTCAAGAATGATTTTTGACCTACCGTCCACGGCTGTGCCTCTCACCCATGTGGAATCACATATCATAAGACTCAAAAGATTCTCTGCGCCCCCTTAAGGAGCCATTGGTGGGGTGGCTTATTCTTATTTTCTTGTTGCACAACGGTGACATCGAATAGCAGCGAGTTTTCATACCCTATTTTTTGCTCGATTATTTCGTAAGCCATGATTTTGGCGCGGATCACATCGCAGTTTGCGCACACCAAGATTATATCGATATCACTGCTACCCGTAAGCCGTCCGGTAAGGACGGAGCCATACACGTACATTTCCTCGAAGTGTTGTGTGAGGCTCGTTCTAATCATATCTATTAGGGAACGCCACTCTTTGAGAGATTCTAGCACCTCTAGTGGCTCCAAATCCTTTTCACAAGTTCAATAACAGCTTTCGCCGTCTTAAGTGTTATCTCAACCCTTTCTTGGTCAAGCGGTAACTCACCGTATTGGCCCACACGTCTTGCATCCTCTAAAATGATCAGCTCATTCTTGTGTTCAGCCGCAAACGCGCTAACATCTTGTGAGCGAGTGATTCTCGATAATTCGCCAAGAAGCCTGCGTACCTCATGGGTTCTAGGAGGCTCGTAACCGAGTTTTACTATCAAAGCTTTGAGCGCTAGCTGGGCCGCTATCTCAGCGTTAACCGCGCAGACATCGAAATGTCCCCGGCTAAAACCATACTCCGCCTCTTCAAGATATCCGAGAGACCTCTTTAATAACACCTCGGCATAATCAAAACTCATTGTATAGCACACGGGCTACAATTCTTAAAGATTCCTATGTCTAACTATGGAGTTATGGTGCGAAAGTCCTCGCTCTTCAGGGGTGGGGATGGACAACCAACTTCCTCATCGGTAGACCAAAAATTCGCGTGTGGGGTGCGATCAGCGCTAAGCGTGAATTTTTGTTCTACTGCTAGGGCAAGGCTCATAACCCGGGAATTGGAATACTGCATTCGCCAGAGGGGGCTCTAGCTGTGGGGTGCAGATGAGACGCTTCGCAGTGAATGGCTATGCTTCTGCGAAACCAGGGGTGTCGGTGAACCGGGAAGCCTCATCCATGAGTGTGGACAGAGTAATTCGTCATTATTATGAGAGTGGCTAGGGTTTAAACACGTTTGTAGGAGACCCGTGTGTGTGGGTTTTAATGGTGTAAACCTCTCCCCCCACTCCCTGCTTGTTTTGGGCCGTTGTAATATAGAGTGTGTCCAGGTTTTCCCCACCGAATGTACACGAGGTGACACGTGGGACTGGTAGCTCCACTCTTGCCGTAGCTTCCGAGGAGGCTGGGTCAATCCTTAAGACGCTCGACCCCTCCCATAAGGCCACCCAGAGTCCCCCCTCCGAGTCAACCGTTAAACCGTCGGGGACACCGGGTTGGGAGGATAGGTCTATGCTCCTAAGCAGACCAGAGATTTCACCCCTCTCTTTGTCGTAGCCAAATACACTTACCCTCCTCGTTGGGCTGTCAACATAGTACATGCGGGTGTAGTCGGGCGACCAGCCGATTCCGTTTGAAACAGTCACACCTCCAAGAATCCTTCTAACACGGAACCCCGCCTCTACTACGTAGAGTGCGCCGATCGGCCTCTCCTCCTCGATGTCCATGGTTCCAACCCAGAACCTGCCAACAACATCACACTTGCCATCGTTAAACCTGGCTTGGTCGCCGATTTCAACCGCTTTGACGCGCTCAAGCTCATGGTTTCTGGGGTTAAAGAGTGCCAAAGTGTTCCTGAGCGCCAAAAGAAGCCTTCCGTCGGCGCAGAGTGCGATGCAAGAAGCGGACTCTTCCAGTGAAAAGCTCCCCACATTTGAGCTGCCAGGTGAGTAGGCGTGTAGCATTGCGCTGTCTATATCAACCCAGTAGAGGGTTCCGCTCACGTGTTCCCAGACTGGCCCCTCACCCAGAAGTGAGCGGGGCGCTCCCCTCACAACGGCCGGTTTCAACGTGATCATTGTGATACGAACAAAAGAGACATCACAATTCTTTAACTCTTACTGACATCACTATTAACTTGAAAGGCAAAATCAACACACACTCACCCTAACTGCTCCCAAACCCACCCTCGGGGATCGGGGGCAAAGTTATGTGTATAGAAGCCCACATTGAACTCAACTTTAAATCTACTGTAACTGGAAACAGCTAGGAGGGAGTCGCAGTCAGAGGGTGCGATCAGAGTACAGACCAGTGTACGCGTAACCTAGACATTCGGTGGTACCTAGCTCAACGGGCGTACTAAGCTGCCTCCAATGTTGTTGTCACACATGAAGGAAAAGGGTTAGCGCTCCAGTTTGAACACCCGATGCGTAATGCTGTTGAGCGATGTTGTATAGCTCCCAAAACTTCGCCTTAAACTGTAGACCCCAAACCCGTGTGTGAGGTACAATCGGTGCCGAGCGCGAATTTGGATATACATTTTAATGCGAGGTAGCTCACGGTATTATCATATTCTTCCCAGAGTTCTGTAGAGTTTGGCTTCTTCTTTTTCCATGGGGTGCTCGCTTGCGATCTCTTGTAGCTTTTTAAAGTGGATTAAGCCTGTTTGCTGCTCTAGAGCCCACTCTTTAGCGAAGCTTCCATCAAGTATTTTCAGGGCTATTTGCCTCATTGTGCCCTTTACCTCTTGGTCCACGAATATGGGCCCCCTCGTTAGCTGTCCGTACTGGCTTGTGTGGGAGTGGTTTCCCAGCTGCTTGAAAAGTCCTTCATCCATAATAGACCTCGCTATCTCAACAAGCTCACCCGACGCGTATAGCTCGAGAAGCACCGCTTCGGGGGAGGCGCCAAGCTCCGTGGCAACCTCGTAGTACGCTCTGAAAAAGAAGAGGAGGGCGCCCGCCCAGGTTTGCTCGGAGAGCAAATCAACAAGAACCTCCTCCCTGAAGCTTGACAGAACCGCGAGCCCACCGGGTTTCAAGGCGCCGATGGCATCCGTGAGCGCGAGAAGCTGGCTTTGCGCGTCCTCAGTACAGCTTCTACCGAGCGCTATCAAAACGGGAAATCCCTGCCCCCTTAGGAAACGCTCCCTCACCCCAAAACCAATCATTCGTGGGGCGATCATGAGCACGTTTGCATGCTCTGGCACCTCCAGCGTGTGGAAGAAGTGGTTGTAACCGGAGGCGAAGACCACCGAGCCTCCCCGTTTCAAGTATGGTTCTACACTTGCCCTAAAAACCGCTGGCTGTACTTCGTCTGGTATCAGCATGAAAACAATATCAGCCTCCTTTGTAGCTCTCTCTATAGAGAAGACTTCGAAGCCCTCCTGCCTCGCCCTCTCAGCGTATCCATCCTCAACATTACCTATTACAACACTCAAACCACTATCCCTCATATTAAGCGCCTGCGACCTACCCTGATTCCCATATCCAATCACGGCTATTCGCTTCTCCGCGATAAATTTCCACAGCTCCTCTCTGTTATCGAGCCTAGTTATAATCCTCTCCATAAACCCTTGAGAAACCGACCTCCATAAAAGCATTATACAGAATTTTATATTTTTAATAAGCAAGCTCCGCTTATTGTGAAAAATTGATCTGCTCTCCTATGTTTAATTCTAGAATAGTTGCTAAAGAGCACCAAAGACGATGCATATAAAAAGGATAGGTTTAACAGGGTTTAGTGTAATATCTGAGCTCTTGTGAGCCGTCAGCGGTCGATATTACTCCAAAAATTTCTGCTGAGTACAGTATAGGGGCGGGAATAATTTTTCGAATCCCGACTCTAAGTCTTGGAAAACTATTTTGTTTTATACTTGTGGGTAAGCTTAGCTGCCTGCGACTAACGCTGGGCACATGTATATGTTGAGTTCTATTGAGGGGAGTCGCCAGATGTATACTATCCATCCTTGGGTGTTCACTCTGACTCGGATGTCACCTTCGATGTATAGCGCTTTGGGATTGTTGTTGCCACACGGATAATAGGTTATGTTGGTTGACGGGTACAATCTGAACTCGTAGTCCATATATTTGGTGCAGTTCTCCCCATAGCAGCTACCTCAACTATAGGAGTCTGAGAAAAAATAGTGTGAACCATTCTCTGCCTGCATGAATTGTGGGTCGTGCGTTATGGCGCAAACGGTATCACAACCCTGAGGTGCGTTGTTAATATTGTAGGGTGTGAGGTTTGAGCCCACATAGAGAAGTGATGTGATATTCGCGAGGGGTAGCTGGACTTGGCTTGTGTCAACCGTCACTATAAGCGTTGAGGCGCTTCCCTTTGTGAGGCTCCAGGCGAATGTTACTGCTCCTTCGTAGAGTGATGTGTTGAGCGACCCCAAGCATTTGGCGCACCAAGGTGGGGAACCCATACAGTTAAACCTCACTCTCTCAGATAAGCCTTGACTGGTAACCGTGAACTCGATGTATCCACCGGTGTTACACCAAGTGCTACCATTCTGATACTCACCACAATAGTGTGTACCTGTGTTGTACACCCAGAATGTGTAGCCACCCAGCACAAAGGAAGTGTTACGCCCAGCTGGGAAAGGTCCGCCCTCAGATGTGAATTGGAAAACCCTAACCACAAGCGTGGGTGAATTCTTATTAGGAGAATAGTAGCCTAGGAACCCGCCTAGCAGTGCGAAGCCAACCATGAAGATTATGGCTCCTACAAGAAACACACCGTCATCCATTACACCATAAAAACCGTTGTGGATAAAAAGTATTGCTCAAAACCGTTTTTGACCAAAGACTTTCCATTTGATTCTCCGATGGAAGTTTGGTTACAATTAGCTCGCTATTCGGTCTAATTTTGAAGCAGCGGGCACCGAGTATGATAGTTAGGCTTTAAAGAGTGTGTCTGTCTTCTAGCGGCTATAGTTTTGTGCTCTCTTATTTGGGTTGTGTTATTTGCGGCATGTGTTGGCCATATGTATACAATAAGCTTTTGGGTTGGTCAGCGTAGTTTTTTGGGTCTGCAAGGTATCTCTGGGGATAGGTGAGATTGTTTGGCGCTCACGTCTGAAGAATTAGCACTTCTCTACATTGGTGTGTTGCTCGTGTTCGCTAAGCTGGCTGAGGAAGCCTTCAGGAGGCTTAATCTTGTCCCATTCGTGGGCGCGATAATTGTTGGTATAGTGTTGGGCCCGGGGGTTCTAGGCTTTGTGAGCGTTATCCCCACTATAAGCCTGTTTCTAAGCTTGGGGATAAACTTCCTGCTTTTCATAAGTGGGGCTGAAGAGATTAACATCAGCCGGATGAGGGAAGCTTTCGGGGTTAAGACGATCGTTGGGGTGGTCGCGCAGTACTCTGTAAGGGTTATTATTGTGAGTCTCGCGGCCTACCTCCTCTTCCATAGCTACCTGCAGGCGATTGTTGCCGGCTCCATCATAGGTATGAGTAGCGCTGGTCCCCTCGCACGGCTCCTTATGGATACGGGTCTCACACGCTCCGATGAGGGCTCGGCCATATTCACCGAGGTGGTGCTGATAGAGATCAGCGCGGTAATACTCTTCGCCTTCCTATACGACCTAGCAGGTAAACCCATAACACCCTTATCTATAGCCTTCATAGCCGCTCAACTAACACTCACCGTGGCGGCCACAGTCCTATTCGGAAGATACCTCCTACCCAAAATATTAGAGAAGGTGGAGTCACACATACAGGCTCGGGAGGGTGTGTTCGCTGTGATGGTGGCCGCCATCCTCATCTTAGGTTTCGCGGGCCAGATTGTGGGCTTTAACTCCGCAATAGTCGCCCTATTTCTCGGCATATTCCTGAGGAGGTTTTTCGAAAGCAGACCCGTGGTGAGTGAGAAGCTACAAGCGTTCACTTATGGCTTCTTTGAACCACTCTTCTTCGCGGGTCTCGGCCTCTACTTCGTCAGGATAACACTTCAGCTGGTGCCAGCCACACTCACAGTGTTCGCAGTGGGGTTAGGCTCAAGCGTCCTACTAGGCTTCACCCTATCAAAACTCTACGGCGTTGAACCCTTAAGAAACGCTTTTGGTGTGTCCGTTAAGGGCGGAGTTGACTCAGCACTCCTAGTCACAGCCCTAACCGCATCCATAGGTGTTAAGCTCATAAACCACTTCGAGTACTCCGCTGTAGCGCTCGGCATAGCCCTCATCGCCCTCTCAGCACCACTACTCTTTCGCCTCAGGACGCCCATAATAAGCGTCAAACGGCCCTCGGGTGAGAAGAGGATACTCAGAAAACAGCTTGAAAACCTCTCCGCCAAAGAGGTTGCGCAGACACTCCCCACGGTCTCAGCGAGAATCGACGAACCACTCAGGGAAGCCGCAAGGAGGTGCTGAGACCAGGACGCGCGTGGAGCGGTTGTCGTAGACCAAGATAATAGGCCTGTGGCAACACTAATCCTACGTGACACAATATCTATGAGTGAGACCGAGCTCGGCACCCTCAAAGTCTACGAGGCACCACTAGCACAAGCAGTGATCGTTCCAGAAGAAGAACCTGCTCTCAGGCTCGCAGCCCTCTTCAGAGAATCGGGTGTACCAATCATAGCAGTCGTGGACAGCGAAGGAAAACTCGTAGGCACAGTGCTAGAAAGAGAAATCCTCAGAAGAATACTCAAAACAATCGAGGAATAATAGTGAGTGAACCGCCAACCCTCGGGGAGATGCGGCTTTCCCCTGCGGCAGCCCTGCCACCGTTAACCCTTTGGCCACCGCTTGGTTCGCCCCCCTCCCACCGCGGCTCAGGTCACCCAGAGCGCAAACCCGTACACACACGGATCACCCTTGCGGGTAACCCGCACATGCACGGTCGGCCGTGCGCCCTGCGCCGTAGCCCGCCGCAGTGGGCCGTGAACCCACTTGGCCAAAACTCCGAGGCATACCCCGGAGCCCCGACGGATGGGTTCATGCACCCCTTTCCCGGTTTGGCGGCATAATATAATATACAGCCAGACTAATAAGCGTTTTTTACCCCACAATAGTGGTAACTTGGTTAACCCACCCTTATCTACCGGAAAATCGGAGGGTCCCAGTCTGGGGTTAGCGTCATATCCCAGTGGCATTGCGCTTTTAGGTGTAGGCATGCGGCTCAACGAGTATGGTTACAGCCACCCGAAGGGCCCCAAATGGATTATTTGTTCAGCGTAGAACACCATGTTAGCTATTACGCGGCGAGTTTAAACTTTCGATATTATTAAATTATCCGTGAGGGTTACCTTACAGGGTAATAAGTAAAATCCGCTTTTGAGAAATCGTTATTATTAAAAAAGGCTTAGCTCTAATTATGAATACTAATATGGCTCAAAGTAGGCTTGTCATGGCCGCAGTGGCTCTCAGCCTCATAGCGATACTCGTAACCATTGGGCTAGGTGTGACGGTGCTCAGCAAGGCCTTAAACCCCTCGACTAAGGCTTCAAGCTTTGCACAAAGCCAGTCCGACCCCAACTATACTGTGCTCACAATCACTGCCACTGGAAGCGTCTCCGCTAAGCCGACGCTCGCCCAGATAGTGTTCGGCGTGCAGACCCAGTCAGAGAACCTAACACAGGCGCTCACACAGAACGACCAAATATCCAGTAGGCTCATTTCAGACGTAGCCCAGCTAGGTGTCAACTCAGACAACATCGCGACGCTTTCATTCAGCATTTACCCAGTCTACGATAGTAGCGGGGTGCTAGAGTACTATCAGGTCTCCAATACTTTAGAGGTGAATATGTCAGCCGGCAACATCACACTTGTAGGCCAAGTGGTGGAGGCAGGTGTTCAGGCGGGTGCCACACAGGTCGACAGTGTGAGCTTCACCCTCTCACCAGCCCAGATGAATACCCTCGAAGCACAAGCGCTAAACGCTGCGTTATCCAACGCACACCAGCAAGCACAGCGGGTAGCCTCCCAGCTCGGGCTTACAATAGTGGGGATAAAAGACATATCCACGGTTAACACATACTACCCCCCACCCATATTCTATGGGCCTCAGACGGTGGGGATGGTGACGGCCACGCAGCCACCACAGTTCTACCCCGGTCAGACCCAGTACACCGTGAGCGTCCAAGTGGACTACCTCCTATCCTAACCTTTTTCCCGACTTGGAAAATCATTGTTGGGCTCTCCGATGTGTTGACAGGAGAACGGCTAGGCCTCAATCCGTCTGAGTAGGTAAAAATCCGTTCCCAGCGGGGGGTTTAATCGAACACGGATTTTTTGGTGTGCAGTTCAAGCGGGGAGGAGGTTGTTTTGTGCTTGCTTTATCTATAATCGTAGAAGACTTTGTCTGAGCTCAGCGTGTATAGGAACATTGAGACTGGGAGAATGGCTTTGCCGTCCTCGAATCCAATTGTGTCGTAACTTAAGACGTAGCCTCTCCTCAGTTTTAGGTCGCTAGGCTTGGCTTTTCCCCACTTTACCTCGACTCCGATTTGGTCTACAAGGAAGTCAACCTCCCTTCCGCCTTTAAAGAAGGTGTACCCAGTGCCTTCATACTCCCGCGCGAGGTGTTCGCCGACCAATCCCTCAACTATTCGCGCAGCCTCGGAGTCCTCGATGTAACCGCTACCCTTTACGTACCTCTTGATAACCCTGTAGATAAAGGGATCCGTGAAGTAAACCTTTTTGAAGGACTTATAGTTAACCCTCCCGTTTTCGATTTTTCTGAAAACTCTGAGCACAAAGAGGTTCTCCAAGAGTTCTAGGTAGGATGCCACAGTGTTATGGGAACCAATCGATGTCTCCTTCGCTATTGTGTTCTCAGAAATCCTTGAGGCGTAAAAATCCACAATTTTTTCGACCACCTCTCTAAACACTCTTTCCTCTCTACCAAGCTTGGCGAGGTCGCTTAGTATGGCATCCTTGTAGGTCTCATACAAAGAGTTTAACGGGTCCCCAGCAACGTAGCCCGTCGCCGGGAATCCACCCCTCCTCACATACTCTAACAGAGCCTTGTTTAGCCTATCTAGATAGGGTGAGAGTTTAACCGCACCCCTATAGAACTCCTCCACTTGGAGGATGTTAATGGTGGGTAGCCCGATTTTCCCGTAGAATACGTCGTAGAACACCCTAAAATTCATGGAGTAAAACACGCTCTTCCTGATGGGTCGACCAGGCAGTGTCTCCCTTCTCAAAGAAACCGAGGTCGACCCACTTACGAACACTAGCGTGTTTCGTAGATAACCCGCATTGAATAGGTGTAAAAGCGAGGTGTTCCACTCCTTTACAAATGTGACCTCGTCGAGTAGAACATATGCTTCCTGTGAATTGATGAATGCTCGATAGTCGTGTAGCAGGGATATGAGCTGCTTCCCGTCTCTTAGTGTCTCACACGAAAAAAACAAGATCTTGGTGGGCTCAACGCCTCTCTCCAAAAAACTCAGGATGCATGTTTTTAAAAACGTGGTCTTACCAACCTGCCTAGGTCCCAATAGGAGCACGCTTTCCTGAGGCGGGGGAATTATGAATTTGGGGCTAACCGATAACGCCCTCTTTACTTGATCATCTCCATAAATGCTCATTTTATCCACCCACCAGGGATTCTGGAAATTCATCTGGGATACTAACGACATCTTGATAACCAACTGACAAGATTGATTTAAAACTTGCCGTAAACTGACAAGTTTATGAGTAAAGTTGTCAATCAAATGACAACTTTTCGCCTAACACTCTTTTAAGCCACCCCTCTCCCTGAATGAAGCCCCAAGCCTTAACCACAAACTACACCCCATTATTAGGAGGGCTAGGGTGGCCTCGCTACTGACAACAGGTACAAAGTTCTCCGTTCAATTATCACTTACCTACACTGAACCCCAACGCCGACTCCCACATGAATTCCTTGGTACCACCGCCCCCTAACCTGCCTAGTTGACGTTTCGGGTCTCCTACAACAGGGAGCCTCACTGACCAGTACTTCTGGGTGAGGATTCTAATGCTCATACCCAGCACGAGCAATGCCAGATGGGCCGCAATCACGAATCACGGAAAGGATAAATAGCGGTGAAGGATGAGTCGAGTGGGCCGGATGAATTCGCGGGTGTATTTCCTAGTACTATTTGTGTTTGGGTTACTTTTTAATCAAGCTGTACACTCTATGGTTCCTACGTGGGTGGCTAATAGAGGTGGTGTTAAACCTCCACGGCTTGACTTGGGTAGCAGGGCTGAGCTTAACAGTGCACGGGCGCGCTCGGTTATGGTTTGGATGGGGCTGGAGATAACGGGTGAGGACGTCCCAAGCGACCTAGCGTTGATACACTACTATAAGCGTGATCTGACGGCTGTGAGCTACGAGCAGTATGAGCTCGGAGCCGGTGCCACCTTGATGCTTATACCTGGTATATCGAACGTCACGGCGGCCATTGAGTCAGACGGTCTCCAAGCTTGGCCCATGATAATAAGCGCCTCGCTTCCAAACATAGAGGCTCTGCTCGAAAACCAGTCCGCCTTCATAGGGGAGGCTGTTTCAACGGCCTTACGCCTGAATTACACGGGTTACAACGTTGACTTCGAGCCCACCGCTGAGGCTAATGCGAGCGTGGCCCGAGAATACGCCCAGTTCCTCAACAACTTCGCGGACGCCCTCCACGCAGCTGGGAAGAAGCTCTCAGTGGACATAGCGAGCTGGAACACATTCTGGAACTACACCGCGCTCGCCAACACAAGTGTGGACACATTCTACGACATGGATACGTACGCCGCGAGCTACGCTGATTTCGAGTCAGCCCTCACCTACGTCAACTCGACGCTACCTTCCTCCAAAATTGGCGTGGCCCTCATAACCCAGAACGTGAACACGGGGACACCACTGAGCTACGAAGAAGTCGAGGAGCGCTTCACACTAGTTGAAAGCTATGGTATCGGGCGTATCGCAATCTGGGATATGCCCCTGCCCACATTCTGGTGGAACTTCACCTCCAGCTTCCTAAACACCAGCCTAGGAGGTATACCACCTCTTAGCCTGCAGGGTTACATGCTCACGCCTACGGAGTTCGATGCGAATCAGACAATGTATACGACTCTGAACATCAGCGTGAAAGGGGGGCTACCACCGTACCTCTATGAAATATTCCTCGACGGCCAAATGCTCTTCGCTACCACTACGCCTCAACCCAACTTCACATTAACACTACCACTCGGAGCACTCAGCTTGGGAAACCACACACTCAGTGCGGCGGTAACAGACCAAGAAGATATGACGTTGATGACACCCATCAAGACCATTCAGGTGAACCCTGACCCCCAGATAACACTCTACACAGCAAACACCACAAGCAACCTAACACTCGGTGAATCCGTGTTACTCCAAGTAAGGGTCACAGGGGGCACACCCCCCTACACATACGCATGGTACCTGAATGACGTAGAGCAAAAGTCCTCAAACACTTCAAGCATGGTGCTTAACTTCTCAAAAGCGGGTGCATACCAAGTGTTCGTGGAAATTAGGGATTCGGCGGGGTATATACTGGTTTCTAATAAGCGAGTGGTGTTTGTTGAACACTCTGCGTCGAGTAATACTACAAATGTTTACATAAACTCGACTTATACTCACTCAAGAATTGAAACACACTACATTTCAATAATTGTTGTCATTGTTGTTATATTGTCACTTTTAGTTTTATTAAAGCGACATGTATGGGCTACACGTGGTGGTAGAGGCTAAGCATTCTAACTAAGAAATCCCTACCTCCTACCTCTCAAATTACCCTCAATTTGGGGCCTAAAAGTGTTCTTTGAAGAGTCTAAGCTCGCACCATTGTTACTAGGTTGGTGTTTAATGGTTTGCTTTGAGTGAATCTTGAACGAAATTTGCAAATTTTTCTAAAACAGAGGCAATCGAGTAGCTCTCGGCTTTAACACGACCTGCTTGGGCTAAATGTTTGAGGTCATCTGTCCTAGTTAATACTTCCTCTATTTTCTTTTCGAGAAGGAGATGATCTGCTCTTTCGACGAGCATATCTGGAGCGTAATCCAAAATCTCACTTAACCCGCCTACATTTGTGGCTATAACGGGTACACCGCACGACGCTCCCTCCAAGGCGGGAAGGCCAAACGTTTCGTACCTCGACGGTGCGACCAAAACCCTTGCACTACGGTAGACCTCTGGCATAAGCTCGTGTGGAACCACGCCCTTAAAGCTAATACTCTTTGAAAGCTCGTTTCCAGCGATTCTTTGGATGTACACTCTTTCTTTTGGCGTAAAACTGCCTACAATCATTAGCGAGGGTCTGAGACCCTTTAACCAAAGCTTTTTAAGAGCCAAAATGAGTAGGTCGAGGCCCTTAGCGTATTGAAATCTACCGACGAATAGGAGATCGTATTTATCCCTCTTGGAAGTTTCTTTAAAAAGCTCCGTATCGACTCCGTTTGGGATAAAAACCGTGTTTTGCTCTTCTTCGACCTTGTGCTCTATAACCTTTTTTAAGAGGTATCCGCTAACACACACCGTGGAGACACCTCTCAGAGCTTTCTCAAATTTCTCTTCCCTGATCTTTTCCCATTTCATCTTTGCATACTGTAGTACCCCCCACTTTAATGGGAGGTATGTCATCAACGGTCTATCTATGGCTACAGTATGGATTTGCCTAACCACATGAACCTGGGCTAATACCCTTCTGAGTGAGTGAGCACCATAGTTGTTCACTGATATTACTGCATCGAAATCCGACAACCACCTTTGGGCTCTAGAATCCAGTTTGCCTCCCTGCATAATCGTCCGGCCCAGACTTGAGTTCTTGACGAAGATATTACCCACCAAGTGCTCTTCTTCATGCTCTCCGGGGATAAGCACGTTTACCTCGTGTCCAAGCTTAGAAAGCCAGTTGGTGTTATCCCAAAGCGTGGTGGAGAGCCCACCGATACTTTTATCTGTGAATGGGGGAAACCTATACCAGGGAAAGAGGAGACGGAGTTTTTGCCTCAAAAGACCAACCGCCCTCCAAGTCAAAAGGGCTTAACATTGCTTTTCTCACCTCATCCCGACGACCTAGTGTACTCAGCCTTTTCCGCGCTCATAGACCCTTCTAATAAAAAAGTAGCTGTCACAGTTTTCAATCTTTCTAGATTTACTAAGTGGGGTCTGGGTTCGCCTAGGCTTATCTCGGCTTTCAGAAAACTAGAGGACAGATTGGCGTTTACACTATTAGGGATTAAGTCATTCCACCTTGACCAACCAGACACTAGCCTAGTAGAAAGCAAGCGTTTTCCGCTTAAACTTCTTTACCGACCTAATATAATATATTCCCCATTAGGTGTTGGATCTCATCCAGATCATCTTATGACGCGTGGGTTGGCCGTCCATGTATGGCTGGAAGCCAAAAGAATACCGAGACTCCTTTTCTATGAGGACCTACCATATGCGGCCCGTTGTGAAAACTACGGGAGTGTACTAGAAACTTTATCACGCGAGGTGGGTTTGCTAAAACCACGCTTTATACCTCTCAGCGATTACCAGCTAAGGTTGAAAATGCTTTTCAGTCGTCTCTACATTACACAGACCGACCATACGAGTCTGCTAAGACAAAGGGCGGAGGAGAATGGCTTAAAATCAGGTGTCAGGTATGCTGAAAAGCTCTTTGAAGTTGCCTTCTAGGCTTGTTTAATCTGTATTTGTAGAGTGACTCCCACTCTGAGATTATTGTCTCTAGGTCATAATTACACATTTCAACTATGCCGGGGTAGGGGTCGGTTGTAGGTCCAATCCTAATACCCGTGTATTTTGTTGTGACAAAGAAGAAGTAGGCTCGGCTGCGTGTTGTGACCCCAACGAGGAATCCTTTCTTCTCGATTAGTATTTTTATGAACGTCCTTTCATAGGCTATTTTCAGTTGAGCTCACCGCCGGCACTCCTGGTGAGCTTCGCCCACCTCTCGGGCTGAGCGAAACCACGCAGGAATTTCAGGTAGAAGAACGGTATGTACGCTATGTTTTTAACGTTTTTGCTGTTTAGACTGATTAGAATGATGACTCCTAAGCTGAATAATAACTCCTTTAAAACGTCCGAGTCCAACAGTCTCGTGTTTGCTCCTTCCCACTCTGGTTTATACTTTCTGAACTGTGATCTGTGAATCATTGCATCCTTTATGTAGACCGTTTTGAGACCAAGCTCGTCGAGTCTCCTCTGAATGTAGAATGTCTCCCTCGCATCTATCCATTTAGGTATGATTTGGCCTTTGAAATCCTCCTTTCGTAGGACTAGTAAGCTTGCAGGGAGGCCGAAGGCGAATACGTGTCCCCTCGACATGCCGACAACCGCACCAATGCGTTGATCCCCCAGTATCTTTACGGCTTTTCTGAAAAACTCTCCGTCTATTAGTTCCACGTCGCTGTCCACGAACGCGAAGTATGGTGTTGCCACCTTGTCGATGCATAACTGTCTAGCCCAGCCTAGACCTATGGACTCCTGATAGACCTCGGCGTTGTGTTTGAGGGCTAATGTAACAGTGCCGTCGTTGCTCATATGGTCTACCACTATAAGCCTAGCTTTTGGCAGTGCACGCCTAAGACTCGTGAGACAATGCTCAAGAGTGCGAGACGAGTTATAAGTGCACACGCATAGGGTTATCTGATTGTCCAGCGTCACGTTTCCACCCTTCTGAACACAGCAAGGTAGTGGTCTCCTAATCTGCTGGTGGGGTAGATCCTTCCAAGGTTCACATCGAGCTTTTTGAGTAAGTCAATCCAGGGTTTTGGTGGTAGGTATCTGGTGAGGTTAGAGGGGGGTATTGTGATAACAACCCCCTGAACACGCTGCAGCTTGAAGTATGGCTGCATTATCCGTGTGAGCTCACCCACAGTGTACGCCCAGCTTGAAACGCAGAACCTCGATTTACCTATAGGAACGGGGTTCCTCAGTCTCGCCACGGCCATTGTGGGTCGCATTCTGAGTATGTAGCCCAACATCTCTGTTATACAGTATTTATTCCAGACTCCTAGTTCGACTATTCCTTCAGGCTTCACGATTTTGTGGAGCCCCTTTACCATCTTTTCGAGATTGGGTTCGGTGTTCACGGCCCCATAGTTGGAGTACGCCCCATCGACAAGTTTGAACCCATTTTCGAGCAGCCTATCCGCCACCTCGCTAGCACACGCTTGGACCACATTCAGCCTGTGACCAACACCTAGAGCTTCGGCCTTACGCATTAGCACGCTCAGCATTCTAGCCGATATGTCGGATGCTATTACGTTGATCCCCCTTGTGAGTAGGCTTATGGTTTCAGTTCCAGTCCCGCATCCAATTTCAAGCACAGTGTCTCCGGGTTTGAACAGCTGGGTTAGCAGGCCAACGGAGACCGCTCTTAGCCAAGAGTTGACGGGGTTCCCAAAGATGTGCTCGTCGTATTTTTCCGCAATACTGTCGAAGGCTGCTTCGAGGTCACCGTAGACCAGCTGTTCATAGCTCGGGGCAGAGTGTTTTCCGACTGGTTTTAACTCAACATACTTGGTCTGACCCCAGTACCTTGACCTGACAATCTCTATTCCGTACTTCCTTGTGAATATCGAAAGCGCAGGGTCGGATAGGCTCTTGACTGATTTGAGTTGCCCTAGGCACTCGAAGACCCCGTACTCCGAGTATACTTTTACGGAGGGATTTTCTAATATGTTTAAAACCCAGTCTTGCTTACCCGAATTCTCGGGGAACACGATAATGTTGCCGTTCAAGGCGATGTACCTTACAATCACCGGGTGTGGCCTACCCGTCCTCCTCCCTACGGTTTCAAGCCTGATATATTGCCCCCTTGACCACACGTCCTGATTAGAATCGCATGCTAATCGTTTAAAGTTTTCCTTTGAGTCCATTTGCTATTGCAGGGTTGGTTGTTTCACATTTTCGGGTTGTCTTTCAGTGTATTTCCTCTTGTTGTGGTCTTGGGTTTTATGCCGAGTTTTTCGCGTAGCCAGTTTCTCACATCGTAGAAGTATATGTTGCCGTATGGGCATGACTCGACGCAGTCGCCCACGCCTATGCACTTGTAGCTTCTGAACTCGCCTCTGGCTATGAATTGACCGGGCATGTCCGTGTTGCCCACGGGGCAAGCTTTGGAGCAGTCCTTGGTGGGGCACTTTATACACGTGTTTCTATCCTTGACTTTGAGTCTGAAGAAGCCTAGGCGTGATATCCACTGGTTGGTCA
>Ga0208683_100238_pt1 | contig 24330 bp, 25 predicted proteins | sample BED_Mat_host_9_1_FD_187141 | JGI IMG/M metagenome (GOLD analysis project Ga0208683, IMG submission 187141) | Extremophilic microbial mat communities from Yellowstone National Park, USA - BED_Mat_host_9_15 (SPAdes) (version 3) | ecosystem: Environmental > Aquatic > Thermal springs > Hot (42-90C) >... | reverse complement strand
GCCTCGTATTAGTAGCTAAGTTTAAAACACAGTGGTTGAGCACTATCTTCGGGGCTGTCGGCTAGTCTGGTAGGCTGCGAGCCTTGGGCGCTCGCGACTAGGGTTCAAATCCCTGCAGCCCCACTGATCCGCGTAGTTAGGGGGTTTGCGGAGGCTCTCCCCCATGTGATAAACAATGTTGTTCCTCTCTTGGAACGTGAACGGTTTAAGGAGCGCTCTGAGTAAGGGTCTACTTTACGTTGTGCGCTCAGCTGACTATGATGCGGTGCTCCTCCAAGAAATTAAGGCGGACACCGTGCCACTCGAGCTCTCAACTTTGGGGTACGAGTGCTTCATATACCCTGCGAGTAGGAGGGGGTACAGCGGTACGCTGTCGCTTGTGAAGCTCAAGCCTCTTTCAGTCAGCATGGGTATCGGTGTTAGGGAGTTCGATGAAGAGGGGAGGGTGATAACGCTCGAGTACCCCGAGTTCTACCTTGTGAACGCCTATTTCCCAAATGCTCAACGCGGCCTTACCAGGCTTGAGTACAAGCTGAGATTCAACAGCAAATTCGAAGAATACGCGCAGAGCCTGAGGAAGAGGAAGCCCCTAGTTATCTGCGGTGACTTTAACGTGGCGCACACGGAGCTAGACATCGCAAGACCTAAGGACAATGTGAACAACGCGGGTTTCACGAAGGAGGAGAGAGACTGGATGACACGCTTCCTATCCCTCGGCTACTTGGACACCTTCAGGCTCTTCGTTAAAGAGGGTGGCCACTACACCTGGTGGACTTACAGATTCAACGCCCGAGAGAAGAACATAGGCTGGCGAATAGATTACTTCGTGGTCTCAGAGGAGCTAAGAAGCAGGGTTGTAAACGCGGGAATCCTTGGTAGCCTACGGGGCTCAGACCATGCGCCCGTGTTCCTCGAACTCAGATAATCCGAGAAAATCATGGCTAGCTAAACCGACCAACTACACAGTGATATGCTTTAGTTCGGACCGCGGGTATGCCGCTAGACCGAGTCACGGTTTATATCGGTTTTCGTGTTTACGCGTTTTTGGATTTAGGAAATGTGAATCATCGAAAGATACATAACTAGGTGAACCTATATTATAGATTAATTTGACTACTATAATTCGGCGAAACAATGGGAGATCGAATGGCTTTAGAGGGGAAACAGGTGTAAGTCTTACCTCAGACACACAGGGTGTGCCCTTTGAGCGTGTGCATCGTGGGCTCTCATCCATCCTCGGGGAAGCCGCGGCGTGGGTGGTTTTAAAGCAAATATTCCCCGCATACAAGGGCGGTGAACGCCTCGACGAGGAGGACTTCAAGGTTTTAAAGTTCGGCCTTGAGGGGCTCTTCGGGGATGCTGGAGTCATGCTCTACGGGCAGGTCGCCAAACACGACAGGCGACCTAGGGTAAGAGGGCGCTGAGGGCGTATACCAGACACCCGTACACCATATACCAAAGTATTTATCCGCCCGACGAGGAATCAAGCCATTCGGTGAAGTAAGAATTCCAAACCACTCCCCGCCGTGCAAATCAACTTAATTCGGCAGCGGGTGATTCGGTGCGGGGGCTAAAATTCATAGCCATCCGTGTACCCACCAAGTCCGACATGTGCAGTGGTGACCGTGCAACCCTAGTGTGCATATAGTGTGAACTCCCGCATTAGCCATGCGTAACCATTGATCCCTGGTGCGACCAGCCCACACATTTGAACTTTTCAGATAGACACACCCGCAGGGAGTGTGGGGTTTTGGAAAATGTGTGTAGACACCTACTGGTGTGCGGTATAAGCGGTTATCGGCGGATTATCTTTATCTTTGTGGTGTGTGATTCTGGTTTTATGGATGAGTTCGACGAAATGGTTGCGCAGGCGATTGAGAAAGGCGTCTCATTGAGCAGGCTGAAGTCTCATTTTTCTCTTACAAGTGAGTCAGATGCTGCTAGGCTGAGGGCGGCTGTGCTTGAAAGGAAGATGGGTGTTGATCTTAGCAGTGTTAAATCTTTAAAGCTTGATTTTGATGTGTTGGTGGGCAGGAATATTGAGAACCCAGTCGGCGGGGTTGTCCTACCTGTCGGTGTTGTGGGTCCCCTATTGGTGGACGGCTCCTTCAGGAAGGCTGAGGTGTTCCTCCCCCTTGCCACAACGGAGGGAGCGCTGGTCGCCTCGGCTAACAGGGGTGCGAAGGCAACCTATCTGAGTGGTGGGGTGAAGGCTAGGGTGATTGGGGATAGGATGACGCGTGCCCCTGTGTTCAGGACTGAGTCGATTGATGAGAGCGTGAGACTCCGAGAGTGGGTGGAGACCAACTTCGATGAGCTCAGGAGGATCGCCTCATCGACAACAAAGCATGGGAGACTCGAGGGCGCCGAGTGCTTTATTGTGGGTACAAACGTGTTCGTCAGGTTCTCCTACTCGACGGGTGACGCCATGGGTATGAACATGGTCACCATAGCCACCGATAGGGTGGCTGAATACATTGAGAAGGAGACGGGTGCTAAGCTAGTGGCGTTGAGTGGTAACGTGTGCTCGGATAAGAAGCCCGCATATATAAACACGTTGATGGGTAGGGGTAAGAGCGTTGTTGCGGAGTGCACCCTGCCTAGAGAGGTGCTCTCAGGGGTGCTTAGGACAACCGCTGAGGAGATAAATGAGATAAATGTGCGCAAAAACATGCTGGGCAGCTCTGTGGGTGGCTCCCTTGCGCAGAACGCTCACTTCGCCAACATCGTCGCAGCTAGCTTTATCGCTATGGGTCAAGACGCGGCGCAGGTTGTAGAGTCAAGTCAAGGCTTCTGCTTCACTGAGGTAAGGAGTGGGGGTGACCTATACTTCTCCGTTACACTTCCAAGCCTAGAGGTGGGCGCAGTGGGGGGTGGGACAAGGCTTGAAACCCAGCGGGAGCTACTCTCACTGACGGGTGTATTCAGCGTGGAGGAAGGGATGAGGTCTAAGTGGCTAGCCGAGGTGATAGCCGCGGGCGTGCTCTCAGGCGAACTATCCCTCCTCGCAGCCATGGCTTCAGATGAGCTGGCTGGCTCACACAGCAGACTAGGCAGGGGAGGAGAAGCTAAAGGTTAGGTTGGGTAGAACCTTATACAGGGTTTCACTCCCAAGGTAGATGGGGCAGGTCTGATAGTATATTTTGAGGTAGCAATCCGTCAGGTCTAGATTAACTGTTGAGGTTTGACCAATGTTTTCAAGTGTGAGCGTCCCCGACACACCCTGGAGCTGCCCGATGAACGCGTACACCGCATCCTCTACTCTGGTAGATGAGGAGTTGTTGGGTAGCCCAGCGACCACGCCGAGGAGCTCCTGCGCTATATAGTAGCGTATGGGTGGCGTAACTGTGTAGGTATAGTTGATGAGCGCCCGCTCAGAAGGCAGGTAGATTGTGGCATCCACTGCGAATAGTGGGAAGCTGGCGGGGGGCTCGGAGTAGTCCACCTGAAAGTTGTAGAGCGTTAGGCTCACAGTGGCGGCATTCACATGGAACACCACATACCGCCCACCTCTTAGGTTGAAGGCTAGGTTTTGAAGTAGGGAGGCGTAGGATTTGTTGTCAAGTGTGTAGGATTGGCTGGTTAGGTAGGCTTGGGTGTAGTGGTATATGAGCCACTCTTCGTATGCCTTTGAGGAGGAGAGCAATAGTGGCGTGGGCGGCGAGAAGCTGGGCATCCCCGCGGGCGCCGCGAAACCAACCGAGAGAGCCACGATTAGCACAGCCATCGTGACAAGGCTGAGGGTGGTTACCAGAGCACGCCTAGCTCCCAAACCATACCACCATACTCGATGGGCTGATGCTTAGGTTAACACCCTCGGAGGCGGAGCGCGCGGGGAGGCCTGGTGCGCACGACTCCTGCGTGCAGGATGCGAAAAGTGTGTAAAGCTTCTGGGCGGCCTGCGCCTGCTCTGTGTGCAGGTGCTCGTAGGACGTCGAGGCTCCCGTGAGGGCTAGTGTTGAGGCTAGGAGCAGCATCACGGCGAAGGCCGCCAACATTAGGTCGGTGTACACAATCATAGGATAACAGGCCTCCAGTTCTGCGCGTCTCCAAGATAGTTAAAGAATTGGAGCACCGTCTTAATGATCTGGTGGGTGTAGTTAACACTGAACACACCCATCGTCACCATGAGTGCGATCGCTAGAACCGCGGCCATGTACTCTAGGAGGCTCGCCAAGAGCACAACGCCTCCTCTACGTTGACTATGTAGACTCCGCCAGCAGTGTAGCGGATGTTAAGGCAGGTCGGGTTTGTGGTGTTGGCGGCGTACACGCTGAATGGGTAGTTCTCGGTGTAGGTTGTGCCGTTCACATGGATTCTTAGCGTTGTTCCCGACGCCTCTAACCAAGCTGTGTCAGCCGGGGGGGCAACAAGCGTGTTAACCCTGTCAGTCCACGCGTAGCCCACGAAGTCGAAGAAGTACGCTAGCTTCTCTTGGCCCACCACCCTTGCTTGAATCTTAAGGAAACCCCCCAGTGCGGCCACGCTGCTTGAGACCACGAGTCCACCCACTATTATGAGTAGGAAGAGCACGAGTTGTTCGGATAAGAGTTCTGCTGGCATCGAGTAAATATTCAACTATTTGTTTTATGCTAGTTGACTATCAAGCTGAGGTGGGTTTCGCGATTATAACCGTTGGCTGGCCGGGTAGCAGCGTGGTATTCGTGGATGATCCCAAGCAGGCCGAGGGTGTTAAGGCGGAGGCTGGGGGGGAGGTTTGCTTTGTTGGTGTGAAGAACACCTTAACACTGGATGGCGACATCCTGAGGAGGGCTCGTTTCCCGATGGGTAGACGTGTGGCCGAGTACGCTGTGGGCCCACTCACCGTTAATATCTACGCTGAGCCTTGGCCTAGCTATAGGTGGACTCCAAGCGTGGACACATCACGCATAAATAGTGTGTGCTCGAAGCTGACTCAACTCAAAGTTAGGGTGGGTGGCCCCGCGAACCTCTTTCGCCAAATATTTGATGAGCTAAACACGCGGGCGCTGAAGTTGCTCGCCGAGGCTGGGGTGGACAAATGGGTTGAGGAGACCGCTACACTATGCGCGCTCTCAGCGCTCGGCTTAACACCCATAGCCCCCCTACTCCTAGATGAGGGGGTAGAGGAGGTTTACCTAGATAGGCCTGGAGCGCTATGCTACCTTGACCAAACGCGTTACGGTAGACTCTGGTACCCCTACGTGGTTGGTAGATACACCCTCCAGAGGCTTGGATTATACACCGAGCTATCGGTGAGCGGGGCACTCAGCTACGCATCCAACAGTGTTAAGGGGTATATTCAGACGGGTAAACTGAGTCTACGTGTCAGCGTGGACTCAGAGCCGCTCGCCGCCGACGGCGGCAGCTGTGTTATAAGGAAGCTATACCACTCAAAGTGGACGCTGGACCAGCTAATACGTAACGGCACCCTGAGCGCTGAGGTGGCCGCGCTGCTTGTGGGCGCCGTGAGGACGGGCTACTCACTACTCGTGTGCGGCCTGCCTAGGAGCGGTAAGACAACACTGTGTAACGCCATACTCGAACACCTCCCAGCTGAGTGGAGGAAGCTATACATCGAGGACGTGCTTGAGACAGAGTCGCCCAGCGCGGAGGACAGAGTTGTGCGCTACTCTACAGACTCGGGTTTCAACACCGATAAACTACTCGAAGTCACAAAGAGCCTGCACAGGTCGCCCGACCTCGTCTTCGTGGGCGAGCTTCAAACAAAGCAGCAGACACTTGCGGCCGCCATGCTTATGGCGGTGGGTATCCCCTGCATACAGACCGTTCACGCGACCAGCCTAGAGGGGTTACTGAATAGGTGGAGGAACATCTACGGTATGAGACTCGACATTAGGTCGCCGCTATTAGCTGTCTTTATAGATCACCGTGAGGGCCGCAGGGTTGTGCGAAAAGTTGTCTACACCAAGTTCTCCGAGAACTCCGGCATGGAGTCCTTGACCATATACTCGGATGGAGCAATCGATCGGCTGAGGTTGGCTGAGGGGGGCCTTGAGGGGGCGTACATAGAGGGGGTCAGGGCTCTTGGACTCACTGAGTTACCATCTTAGACGCATCCTGCAACCCCTAGTGGCTACAGTGGGTCTAGGCCTGTACGCGTTAAACCCTGAGCTCGGCCTCCTTATAATGTGCGCTTCGGTTCTATTTGAGGTGGACTCGGAGGGTACAGTGTACCACTCAGTGCTCGCTTCAAGGCTGCGGGGCGCGCTCGTGAAGATGGGTGTGAACAGACCAACCGCCACCGTGATATGTGAGGGGTTATTCGACCCGAAGAGTGGAAGTGGGGCTGCTTATCTGTCTAGCGGAGACTATAAGATTAGGGCGAAAAGCGAATACGCCTCCAAGATGCTCATTCTTGAAAACGTCGTGCTCCTCATCTCAGGGCTCTCAACCGTCGGGCTACTCACATGCTACATCATCACCTATATTTACGGTGGTTCGAGGCTTGCTACCGCACTCTTCGGGGTGGTTCCCTACACTGTGTTTATTGCAAGGTTCTTCGTGTCGCAGAGGACTGGCAGATTCATGCGTAGCAGGTTGGCGGAGGCGTTCAGCATAGCACTCATCGCACTCTTCTTAGCCACAAACAGGGAGCACATCGCACTCATACCCTTACTTGGCTTTGGTATGGGCTCAATCTACACACTATATACCCGTGAAATCAGGAGGAGAGGGGCCGAGAGAAGGGAGAAGGCATTCTTTGTAGCACTCATGAAGGCGCTTGGCAACCAAGGCTTAGCCGCCAAGGCTAAAGTTGTGCGACTCGCATCCGAATTCGGCTCACTCAGAGTCGCTGACCTCAGCTATAACCCAAGCGTCCCAAGCATACTCGAACACATCTCAACCAAGATGGTGAGGAGTGACCACCGCGTGATCCTAGGAGTATTCGGCAAGGCTCTCTCCGCACTGGGCTACAGGCCATCCTGGTTTAGGGCTTCGTGGTCGCTACTCAGAGTGTCGGAGCGATTAGAGTCAGAGCTCAGCCAGCAACTCGCTAAAAACGTGCTCGTCGCATCCGTTATGTTCTCCATGAGCGCTCTGAGCATAACCCTGCTAACGGGTACAGCCTTCTTCAAGTTCTCTTCAGGCTCACTGTTAGGGGTGCTGCCCACACTCTCCTTGGATGTAGGCTACCTAGGATTCTCCTACATCTATAAATCGGAGACACTCTACGAGGTATTACTCCTAACACTGCTCGTAGGCGAACTTGCGCTCAGGTACTCCATCTAGCTATTAGTGTCTAATCAAAGGTGTATATTGGTGGAAAACTTGCTTGGCGTACTAAAATTCATCTTGAAACTCCTAATGGATAAGAGGGGTTCACCCCTACTCGAGGAGGGCTTACTCGTGGGCTTAGCGCTCGTGCTCTTCGCTGTTCTGGTGTCCGCCTTCCTAGGAATATTCAACTGGTTCCAGTCAGCCACACAGCCCCTGAGCGGACTCGGAGGGGGGCTTTCCACACTCTTCCAGTCAATCATGCAGGGCTACCTTAAACTCTTCAAGTTCCTAACGGGTCAGTGAGATGCTCAAGCTCCCACTCAGCGGGCCGAGGGTAAGGGTTCTACGCGAAGGCGTCAGGTGGTTTGGTTACACACTCGTGGAAGTCAAACCGAGGGAGGGAGTCAGCGCCGACAATGCAATCTTCCAGAGGTTTGTTGAGGGGATGCGTAGCGCGGGGGTGAACTACGCGTTCCTCGTTGTTGGCAGACACGAGCTACTTCCTCTAAGCCCACCTAGGAGGGGGGGCTTCCTACTCGTCTACTCTCGGGGGTTCGGTAAGAGGAAGGTGGTTGAAGACGTTAAACGCTCCTTTCGGCAGGCCAAGTCCCTCGCCGAGGTGGCTGGGTTAGACGTTAACCCCGAAGGTGACGGCGCTCGCGACGGGGAGGCGTGGCTTCTACAGGCGGTTTTCAGGAACATATTGGAGGCCCCCATGGGTGTGGGTGAGGAGCCAGTGTTGGAGGCTCTTAGGCTGGGGCGCCTGGTGGGTGGGGGAGAGTTCACACTCAGGGTGGACGACGTCTACAAGCATGTCGTGGTTCTGGGTGAAACCGGCTCTGGTAAGTCCAGCTTTGTGGCGAAACTCCTCTCAGCTGTGGGGGAGCGTGGAACTCACTTCTTAGTGTTCGATTGGCACGGCGAGTACTCAGCCCTGCTCAGGGACAGCTCCACGCTTGTGATAGCCCCAGACCAAGACCTTGGGTTCGATATCTTCGACTACCCCAGGGCCGTCGACCCCTTCGTGCATATCGATGTGCTCATGGATATATTCACCGATAGCTTCGACCTGAGCGTTTCACAGCAGTTCATCCTGAGAAGCGCGTTGCGCAGGGTTTTCACAGATAAGGGGCACGGTATGAGTGAAGACGCGAAGCCGGTTACGGTGGAGGACGTGATAACGTCGGTCAACGATCTTAGAACATACTCGGGGTGGGAGCAGGAGTCAAAGCTCGCCGTGCTGCGAAGGATATCCAAGTTAGCGGACACGGGTCTTAGCAGGATGCTTAACGCCAACCAGAAGATAGGGTTCAACGACCTGCTCAGTGAGAATGTGATAGTTGACATAGGGCAGGTGACCGATAACTACTCTAAGATATTTGTGGTGGAGGCCATACTAAAGCTCCTCTATGACTACAAGGTGTCTAGGAAGCTTGTGGAGCCCCATGTGATAGTGGCTGAGGAGGCGCGTAATATCGTGCCCTACAGGAGAGCGGAGGAGCCGCCGAGTATAATGGAGAGGTTGGTGGAGGAGATGAGGAAGTTTGGGGAGGGTATGGTTATGGTCAACCAGCTACCCTCAACCCTCTCCCAGGAAGTGCTCACAGCGGCTGGAACAATTGTTGCCTTCAGACTCAAGGGTGGAGGCGAATACGACATACTAAGTAAGAGGTGTGGTATAGGCGTCGACGTGTGTCAGAGGCTGGCGGACCTCCCAGTTGGGCGGGGTGTTTGCCGTCACCCCCACAATAAGACCGAGTTCTTCGAGTTTTAGGGCTGGGCGCTTAGCTCTTATTATCCGCCCACGATAAATACGATTGATTCGTTTTGGCGAAGCTTATAACGAGTCAGGCTTGCTTTGACCCCGAGGATGCTGAGTGGTTGAGGTGCACGGTTGCAGCCGACGTGTACGCTAGGTTTTTGGCGGCTGGGGGTGAGAGGGTGGTGTCCGCCACAGGGCTTGAAGCCTACGCTTCGCGAACCCTGCATGAGGCAAAGGTGAAGGGGTTGGAAGCCAAAGCCCAGTTGGCCTCAAAGAGGCGCACACTCGGCGCGCTAATGGAACAGTTGCACATTTCACCAAACATTTTGGGTGACACATCGGACCCCAGACACGCGGACACACTCAAATCTGTATTCACACGACTCGCCGAGTCGGGTGTTATAGCCAAACTTCAGGTGGAGAAGGCGGTGTGCGAAGACGACGGCGAACTCTTCGACGAGGTTGTGGGCAAGTGCGGTGCCTGTGGCTCGAGCGTTGAAGGGCTCGGCTGCTGCACATCCTGCGGCGCCACCCTAACCCCCAGCACCCTCAGGGAGGCCAAGTGTGGGGTATGTGACGCCCCAATCAGTGTTAAGAGGGTTGAGGAATGGGCCTACGGGCTGAAAGCACGGGGAGAAGCCAGTATTGTGAATGTGCCAATAGTGAGCGAATTGGGTTTGGGTGTACCCATTCCTGGCGATAAGGGTAAAACGTTTGCCCCGTGGTTTAGCGCACTCACCGCCTCCATGAGTTTCGCTGGGAGGGGAGGGCAGGTGGGGGGCGATGTAGGCGCTGGGGGTGTGCACTTCGTTACCAAGCGCTTCGGCACACATTACAAGGAGCTCCTACCCAAGTTGGGCGAGGCGCTGGGTGCCGCTGGGAGTGATTTAAGAATAGTGGTAGTGGGCCGCTTGAGGTTTAGCGCGAATGGGAAGCCACTTAGTGTGAGCTCTTCGAGGCTGGTCGACCACCTTGGCTCAGATGCCACAAGGTACGCGTTGAGCCGAATCAACCCTGAGGCGGATATGGAGGTAGACGTGTACGAGCTGCAAAAAAGCATCAATGAGGAGTTGGTTGATTCACTGGGTCAATTCGCCCAGAGGGTTCTACAGTTCACACACTCCAAGTATGGATGTGTACCCACACCCGGAGAGCTTCGGGATGAGGACAGGGAGCTACTCGGGTTGATCGATATAGTATACAACAGGATTATCTCCTCTATAAAGTCGCTCAACAACTCTGAGGCGTACGCCTCACTATTCGAGTTTGCGAAGAAGGCGGCCGAATACTATACACGCCAGGCTCCCTGGAGCCTACTCAGGGTTAACCCTGAGCGTGCGGCTAGCGTGGTGTACGTAACACTCGAGGCACTCAGGGCGCTCAGCGTGCTCGCCCAACCCCTCCTACCCGAGTTCTCCTCTAAGACGCGCTCCGCGCTGGGTCTACCATTAGAGGACACACTGAGCCTGGACGAGTTGAAGCGTCCGCTCACACCTGGCGCACAGCTACCGGAGCCGAAGCCCGCCTACGCCAAGCTCACAGACAAACAGGTTGAAGCGTTAGTGGCCGAGTGTATGGTGGAGGAGAAACCCGAGGTGGACATAGCAGAATTCCTAAGACTCGACCTCAGAGTGGCGAGCGTGGTTTCCGCTGAGAGGGTTCCGAACACCAAGAGGCTTCTAAGGTTAAGGGTGAGGGTGGGGGGCAAGCTTAGAACCATTGTTTCAAGCATCGGCGAACAGTACACCCCCGAGGAGCTGGTTGGGAAAAAAATAGTTGTGCTCATGAACCTGAAGCCCTCGGTGTTCGCTGGTGTGACATCCCGGGGCATGCTGCTTGCAGCCGAGGGAGGTGGGGTGATATCGCTGCTTACACCCATGAGGGAGGTTGAGGATGGCTCATGGGTTCACTGAGCGCCTCCCCCACACGGGGGAAAAGGGTTGGTGGTGAGGTATGACCGGCGGCGACCGTGTGGGTAAGGTGGGCTTCAGGGTTTACGGGTGCACGATGAACAAGGCTGACATGCTCGCCGCCAAGGAGTACGTGGCCTCACACGGCTACTCTGTCGTTGAGGATGAGGATGAAGCGGATACGGTTGTGGTGTACAGCTGCTCTGTTAGGAATGAGACAGAGGAGAGCATACTCACCCATATCAGGGGGCTTCAGGCTCAGGGTAAGAGAGTGGTGGTGACCAGCTGCCTCGCTAACACTAGGCCCGCGAGAATACTCACAGATGCGCCAGGCTCAATAGTTCTGGTTGGGGGGGACAGTGAGCAAATAGTGGACGCCCTCCGAGCCGAGGCTGGAAGCGTGGTTTATGGTTCAACGAGGCTGCCCACCCCCACTCTCAACTCGCTTGTATACCCCGTCAAGATAGCTGAAGGGTGCACAAGTAACTGTCATTTCTGCCTTACCAAACTCGCAAGGCCCAGGTTGTGGTGTAAGCCCTCCCAAGAGATAGTTGAAGCCGTAAGGAGAGCCGTCGGTGCGGGCGCTGTGGAGGTGGAGCTCACAAGCATGGATAACGCCGACTACTATGAGCCTCCCAACACCAGGATAGCCCAGCTCGTGGGGAAGATCGTGAGCTGTGTGAGGGGTAGGTATATGCTGAGGGTGGGGATGATGAACCCCATGGGTGCGTTGAGGATGAGGGAGGAGATAGCTGACATGCTCTCACACCCCAAGGTGTACAGGTTCCTACACATTCCAATCCAATCAGCGGATGGGGGTGTGCTTCGATCGATGAACAGGCACTATGATCCAGAGGAGGTGGTGAGCTTTGTGTTAGAGCTGAAAAGCAAGATACCCGAACTCAGGGTTGCCACAGACATAATGGTGGGCTACCCTGGGGAGGATGAAGAAGCATTCTACAGGACGCTGGAGGTTATACGTGGAGGGATATTCGACAAGCTCCACGTCTTCCGCTTTACTCCTAGGCCGCACACCAAGGCCGCTACTCTGAGGCAGCTTGACGAGGCGGAGAAGAAGAGGAGAAGCCTGCTGGCCTCAACTGAGGCGAGACGGGTACAGCTTGAGAAGAACAAGCAATACGTGGGTGAAACAGTTGACGCGCTCGTCACAGGCTCCAACCCAGAGGAAGCAACAGAGGCTAGAACCACCAACTACATCAAGATACGCCTACCCTATGCTCCACAAATCCATGGTGAGTGGGTCCGGGTGACCGTGAGAGACGCCACAGCGGACCACCTCATCGGCGAACTCGCCGAGTGACACGAATTGAGCAGGCAACTCATACTCACCGAGGTGGAGAGGCTACTCGCGCTAAGCGTAAGGCACTACGCAGATGACCCTGAACTCGCCCAGAACGCCCTCGAACACGCTTGGAGGCTGTGTGTGCACACCGATACACCCATACCGAAAAACCTCAGACTCATCAGATGCACCAAGTGTGGGAAACCACACATACCCGGACGCACAGCCAAAGTGAGGCTAATAAAGGGAAAAATACTCTGGTTACCCAACAACTGTGAACACATAAAACAAATAAGGTACAAGTGAGTAGGTAAAGAGTGGGTCAGTGGTCTAGCCTGGTATGACGCCACCCTTACACGGTGGAAATCGCCGGTTCGAATCCGGCCTGACCCATACCGATAGCGGTTCTTATATAAGACAGGCTTATATTCTACATGATGTATTCCTTAGGGATAGACCCCTTGACCGAGTTCTTTGACGCCCTGGATAACCCTCTGACGAGGAGGTACTATGAGAGGAGGATCAGGGTGTTCTTCGCTCACGCGGGAATAGAGGGAAAGGACCTCGGGGAGCAGGCCTCCGCGTTTGTGCGCAGAGCGAAGGAGGACCCCACCTATGCGTACTACGCGGTCACGGGGTTCGTGCGCTTCGAGAAGGAGAGGGTGGAGAGGGGGGAGATAACCGCTGGTACACTCACCAACTTTGTTAAGGCTGTGAAGCTCTTCTGCGAGCAGAACGATATCATGCTCAACTGGAAGAAGATCTCAAGAAAGCTGCCCAGGGTGCGCGAATACGCTTCGGACAGGGCTCCAACAAGGGAGGAAATACTCAGATGGATGGAGTACCCCGACCGGAGGATCAAGCCCATCATACTCCTCATGGTCTCCTCGGGTATCAGGCTGGGCGCCTGGGACTACCTCAGGTGGAAGGATATAGAGCCCATATACGCAGAGTCCGCCCCAACCAGCGGCGGCGGACAGTCGAAGGAACTTGTGGCCGCAAGGCTCACCGTGTACAGGGGCACAGAGGAGGAGTACACGACGTACATAACACCGGAGGCCTACCTGTGCCTCAAGGAGTGGATGGACTACCGGGCAGGCCAAGGGGAGAGGGTGACACCCGAGTCCTGGCTCATGCGTGACCTATGGGACACAACCACCCCTAGGGGTCTTCTCCAGGTTAACACCCCGAGGAAGCTCAGGTCCTCAGGCGTAAAGCGTCTCCTCGAGAGGTCTCTCTTCGCGCAGGGTCTGAGAAAACCCCTCCCCCCGGGGAAGAGGAGGCACGAGTTCCAGGGTGCACACGGCTTCCGCAAGTTCTTCAAGAGCGTGTGCGAGAAGCACATGAAGAGTCTGCACGTGGAGATCCTCATGGGCCACAACGTGGGCCTCGCCGAGTCATACTACAGGCCGCAGGAGCGGGAAATCCTCGAGGACTACCTGAAGGCCGTGCCCGAGCTCACCTTTTATGCGAAGAAGGAGGACGCGGGGATCACAGAGGAGGAGGCCGAGGCCCTGAGGGAGAAGATCAGGAGGATGGAAGAGGAGCAGAAGAAGAAGGACGAGCAGATACTTGGGCTTCTCGCAGAGCTCGGCCGCGTTGTGGAGGAGCTCAAAAAGGAGAGGCTCAGGGAGCTCTCCGGCGGGAACCGCGGGAAGAAAGGCAGAAGACATTAGAAAGAGCTGGTTGGATCCGTGTCGCCTGTCGTAACGTAAGGAAGCTCCGAAGCTTCAGCTAGGAGCAGCTCACACACTTCTGGTGCTTTCTTTTCTATTTCCTGAACCGTCCTGACCTTCCGTTCCGAAACCTTGAATTTATCAGCTGCTTCTTTACGAGTATTAACTTCACGCCCCCCATTCTCCTTGTTGGACACTGTGTCCCACAAGGAAACATTACATTCAGCCTTTCGGAGCATATCCACGAGTACCCGCGGTGCGCGGGGAATATACGCCTGTGGAGACCGAGACCACCGTAACCCTCCCGCAGGGGGATCGAGTCTGGTCGTGGAAGCAGGAAGCTCCGAGGCTTCAGCCGAGGAGCAGCTCACGGGTATCAACTTCAGCTTTGATCGATTCGGAGACAGTCTCCGAATCGATGTTTCCTCTCTTGATTTCTCGAATGGTTACGGGCTGGGTGGAGCTCGAAGAGCTTTTTTCCTAGTCCCCGAAGGAATCCCTTTTCCCATACTCTTCTCTGAGAAGCTGGTAGCGCCACTCCTGGTACCAGAGCTTCCAGGCGTCCAGGCTCCAGTTAATCACCCTGTAGAGGTCAGGGTGCTCCCAGAGCGAATAAATAAAGTAGTAGCGGTCCCGCAGCATACGTTCAAACGATTGCTGGATCCACTGATCTAGGGGTAAACCCGATTTCTCAGCTTCCTTATAGTACTCTTCGCCCGCTTCACTCTGAAGCACGTCCCTGAGGACTAGGCCGAGCGTGTATATCTCATCCACTTCGAGCTTCGCCTTCGCCTTCACTTTCGCGATTATTTCGTTTAAAGCGGTGTTCCCCGCGGCCTTGTCGATCGCCTCAAGTTGCCTAGTAGCTTCTTCTTCATCTATTTCCTCATCCACCACCTCATCCTGGTTCTCCTCTGGGTTGGCTTCTAGGGGTGAACGGTGGCCCACCTCCTCCCTCTCCATCTGTTTTTTAACTTTCGCGATTGTGCTCCTGCCAGCCCCGGTTTCCTCCCGTATTTCCTTGTACGTTTTCCCCTCCTCGAGGAGGGTGCGTATTCTTCGTTTTAATTCCTCTTCTTCCTTCTTACCTCTACGGCCTCTCATGGGTAGTTATGATGCGCAAAGAAACATAAACGCTCCGAAAAAAAGAACCGAAAAAGGACTAAAAGGACTGAAAAAGCACGGTTCTTTTTCCTTAGGCAGTCCTTTTTTCCCCGCTTCATCGGAAACCGGAAAACCTAGAGAAGACCGAAACTAAAGAAAAACCCGGTTCTGAACCCAGCACCGCACATACTTGGGGGACACAGTGGTCTCCAAGTATTTTCTAAAGAAAAACCCGGTTCTGAACCCAGCACCGCACTGCCCCATATTATACACCAACACGACACAACACGACCCCCCCTCCCCCCTAAAAATATATTATTTTTTCCCGCTCTTCATCGAAAATAGTGCCTCATTATTATTTGGGGATAATAGTGATGAAGCAGTATCCTAGATGAAGCGGGATGGGAAATAATATAGAAACAGGGGGGTGTGTGTGATGCACCGCGGTGCAGTGGTGCAGAGGTGCATCACACACGACACAACACGACACCCCCTCCCCCCTAAAAATATATTATTTCCCGTTTCGCTTCATCTGTTGGTGAAGAACTGATTTCCCTGTCTGTGTGCCTGTTTCTCCCCCCCTCCTCCTCTTCATCGAAGCGGATACATGACACCGCGAGCCGGATGACGCACATGGCGGCCAGAGTCTCCGGCCTGGTTGGTTCAGGGTCCTCAACTGTTTCCCTAGTCCACCTTTCAGACCTGAAGAGCTCAAGAAACTCGGGCTCGACTGTGAGCCAGCTCAGGGCTTCCCACCATTCTTCCATGGCCTCCTTCAGGGCGCGTTCGTCCAGGCCTGTGAGCCTGAACGCGCTGAGCATGAGAAGTCTGACGCACTCAAACACGTACTCCGCGTGACCCCACCTCACAAGCTCCCTTGCGAGCGCAAGCCTCTCCCTCCTCGTGAACCCGAGTGTTTCGAGCACTCTAAAAGGGTTCTCGAACCCACGCGAGAAGTCCAGTGTGAAGTAGTCGGGAGGCCTGCCCGGTCTCTTCCCGGGGGACCCCGACCTGGGTCGGCCCCACTTTCCTTTTCTTCTCACCTCACCAACTCTCCTTAGCGGTGAGGCCTCGGAGGATGTTAGCCTGCTTAACTCCTTTGAGCGCCTCCGCCTGTCCTCCGCTGGGAAGAGGTGGGTGCTCGGGAACGCCGCCTTCCTCCGCCTTCCCACATCTGGGTAGGCTTCCGGGAACGCGGAGGCCATGGGGGATCCGGCGCCGGGTTCGGGTTCGGGTTCGGGTTCGGGTTCGGGTTCGGGAGGCGCCTCCGAGGGAGGGTCATGAGCAGCCTCTTCCCCCCGGTCGTCGTCGGCCCCGCGGGTCCCGCCCTCCTCCCCTACTCCTGCAGCCTTCAGCCTGAATTCAGCATCCGCGAGGAGCGCCTGTTTTAGCCCCCGGAGATCGGGCTCTACAGGCGCACCGCCGCCCAAGTGTTCGAGCTCTGCGCGCAACCGTGAAGCGTGGGTGGCCACCGCCCTCAACGCCCTTGACACACGTAAAGATACTGGTGACACAAATCCCTAACTTTTTCCACGCTTATAACCTTAGTGGTCAAAATGGAGGATAAAAGGGTTCGGACCTGGTACAAAACCGTGGTCGTCGTCGAATGTCCCTACTGCGGGTACACCTGGACGCCTTTTGTTGCCAGGCCGCGTGAGTGCCCGAGATGCAGGAGGAGGCTGCCGTGGGAAGAAGAGTGAAGCGGAAGCGGGACCCCATCCTGGGTTATGTTCAAATGCTCGAAAAGGGGCTTGAGCGGTTGAGGGAGGAGGTCAAGCGTGGATGACGCACACAGCGGCCAGGCGGCCACCAACCCAGGCGAGTCGCAGCTTCCCTCCATGTCTGCCCCGATAACGAGCAGCGAGGAGGTTTGGAGGGAAATAAAAAGCGCGCCATATCCCACGTTTGACGTTCTGCCGGAGTTCCCCGAGGGATGGCAGCGCCTAGTTGGGAGGGTTACGGTGGCCTTCGCCGTTGTCCACAGGCGTGAATTGCACGCTTCCCGCACCGCGGGTACTCTTGGAAGTATCACGCTAACAACCCTGTAAACCTTAGTTCTCGGAGAAGTGCGTGTATTTCATCGCTGAAGCATTTGAAAATTACTGCTTTCCCCAAACCCCTAACAATACCTTAAGAACCTTCTAAAGTATCGTGCGCTGACGAGTTTCCGGCATGTCAGCGGGGATACCAATGGCGGAAAATTCAGCTTCGATGGTCTCAGGGCTGACATGTGTGTCTCCTTAAAACCAAAGAACGTATTGGCCACAGTCCTTAGAACCTCTTACACGCCCACTGCACTTGTGGCAGTTAATAAGCTTTCAAGGTTTTATCAAAAAATGATAAAAGGAATTTCTCGATTCTTTTGGCTCAGGCGGCCAGTTCGGGGAAAGGGCACGTATTGTGCGGCCAGAAGGTGGGGAACTCCGAAAAAAGAACCGTAAAAAGCCATCCTTATTTATACGCGAAACGCATCGTGAAGGGACCTTAAGGATGCACGCAACGGTGATCGAAAGGCTTAGGAGCACAAGGAGTCGCAGAGGTGGTAAAAGAAGAGTCTACCAGGGGACGCTTTCAGGCTTCCCGTTCTACAGGTTTATAGAGTATCCAAGGCCCAGGGCGGTATGGACGGGCGTAATGGCTATAGAAATGTCAGAGGTCTGCGCCTCCAAAACCTGCCACGACTGTTGTGCAAAGGGCTTCATTTTAAGTTGTTACTTGCCACCTTCAGACTGTAGCCAAGCATGCGATGCAGATTATAAAAGTACGTATAACATTTCGGGGGGGCTGAGGGGGGTGGGGCGGGCTCTATCATTAAGAGCTACCTCTGGCCTGGCCCACTAGGGACCAAGTAGGCGAGAACTGTGCATGCAAAGCCACAGGAACAAGGAACCTTTAACCATCCTGGTAAAAGGTTGTCAGATTGGCTTGCGGGTTCGGGATTCTGAATGCGCTGGAAACACTACAGGCCACGGACGATAACAGAGAGGCACGTGTCCCACAATCCGTCTAGCTTTACACCTTGGTCCGAGGCAGGGTTTGTGTTCGAAGAACTTTTACCCGCAACCGCAGAGTCTATCCTTGTAACCGGGAATGGTGCATCCCCATTTCTGCGATTTCTTACCGCACACGTAGTCGCGGGTACGGTCGTCTTTGCTTCTATAGACGCCCGCACTCCTTTTGAAGGCAGGCTTGGTCGTGTATGGGTGGTAAGGGCACATCCTCAGTTTGCACCGTTTAGGCAGATGAGTTTTGAATACGTTATGCTGGTGGAGCCGGAGGCCGGTGAGCTTGAGGAGAGTCTAAAAGCCCTTATGACTGTGTGTAGCACACTTCTCGTAGTATTTCTCACCGGTAAACCCGATGTGGCAGCCAAGATAGCCGATTCACTGAGTGGAGCGGCCACGGGAATAACAGCGGGAGACTGGTCGGTGATAAGAATACCCAAACTAGCCAGTGCATAGACGGTGGACTAACACTGAAATACCGCGTCGTGTGGCTGTACCCATGGGTAACGGAGCACTGGTTCTACTTTCGGGCGGACTGGACTCAGCGGTTAGCGCCTACTATGCAAAAGGGAAATACTCGACGATCACGTGTCTCACTTTCAATTATTACAAGAGACTTGAGCGAGAAAAGCAGGCGTGCAAAAAACTCGTAGCCAGGCTAGGGTGTGAGCTAATTGAGTTTCCCATAGAAGGTATTGCGGAGGCCGAGGATTCAGAGCTCGTATCCACGAGCGCCCCAAGAAGCTATATTGCAGCCCGAAACATAATCTTCTATGGCATTGCTGCCCATCTTGCCGAAAGACGAGGAATACCGATCATTATCGGAGGCCACGTCGGAAGCGATGCCGAAAAGTTCGGTGACGCGTCACGCCGTTTCTTCAAAAATTTAAATTCTTGTCTTTCACTTTCTCTGATCACAAGGAAGGTTACAGTGGTAACGCCCTTTATACAAAACTCTAAAACCGAAGTAGTGGCGCTAGGAATAAGGCTTGGCGTACCATTCGAATTCACATGGAGCTGCCAGACCGACTCGGGGAGGCCTTGCGGTCATTGCTATTCATGCGCCGAAAGACAAAAAGCTTTCGAAGAAAACAGCATGGTTGATCCCCTTCAACTACTGACTTAGCAACGCATGGAATTTCCCTGTATCAGAAAGCCCTTATGTACTCCGTGGTAGCGGTAAATGCCTTGCTCACACACTTTTCCCCAAGGTGCGCGAAAAAGCTGTCAATGTCTCTAGTAGCCTTTATACAGAGGGGCTTGGGGGAAGCTGTAATTCTCAACTGCTTCAGCGATGAAATACACGCACTTCCCCCAGAAAAGTGTTTAATATCCGTCACCTTCATTTAATTCTCAAAGCACCTGTGAACCGAGCCCACATATGTCGCTTTCCTTATCAAAGAACAGAAAATTAAACTAATAGAACCCTCGGGTTGTGACGCCGGTTATGTAATGCGGCTTCAGAAGAGAGAATGTGGCTTACATAATCGGTGTTAATCTCGGATATAACATGCGGGCAACGAGCTACCCACACTAAAGCGGGTCTACCCGGGATACCATGAAATTCATTCACAGGTGCTCTAGCTGCGGATTCCTGCCGACCGGGACCTCAGGCCACCCTAGACATCAGGAAAAGGGCGGTACTTGCGGGTAGCGGGGAATTCACGCCGTGGAGATGAGACCTCTGCCCCCCTTGCGGGGGAAGCATTGTCTTTGAGGCAGGAAGCCCGCGTGCTTAAGTCGTGGGAGGGTGGCACCAACGCAGATTCAGGCAAGTTTAGGCTGATCATCACAAGGATGACGAAACACGAGCCTACGGGGGCACAGTCTCTTATCGCCGAGACCATAAGACTGGACTGGAACAAGATTTGATGCTGTCATACGTCTTCTGGCACAGGAAAGCACCCCGCACAACTCAAGAGAAATACGAAGAGAGGCTACTCGCATTTCGCAAAAACTTGGCATCATTAGCACCTAAGAGCTTCCTGGGATCCCGTGTACAGAGTAAAGGGCGCACGGTGATGGATGACTCGGACACTGTATACGAGAACTGGTATCCCATTTCGAGATCCGAAGCCTTGATACGCTGAACGAATTCATCCTCTCGTCCCTTAAGGCTGTTCAGACAACACAGCCAGGTTATCCTAGTAAGGCATAAGGAGGACTGTACAAACCTGTCTTGGAAACCGCGAAATACTACTCATGCAATTGAATCTGGCTCGCCGAATGTAGGAATGAAAGCTATAGCGAATTTTACAACGAGATTCGTCCATTGGTCGAGTTGACCTAAGCAAGCGTATGGCGCAGACAGCATGCAATGGGTCCCACACCAGAGTTCTGTATACTTTCAGAGAAAACACTCGAGAACCTTGAGCCAGAGCATCCAATAATCGTTGAAAGAGTTTGGATATGTGGGTAGAGCTTCTAGCGAACCCATCCTCTGATTTCGATACATCGTTGAGGGTTGCAAAGCAGGCAAACCCACTTTCTAAGAACTAGATTTGTGGTAAAAGCGAACTACCCAGCCCTGACGGACGGGGCTTCCGCCCTTTGACCTCAGAAGATAAAAAAAGAGGAAACTAGGCAGACCTCTTCTTCCACTTGAGACCCGGACCAGTCGGAATGGTTCCCGCTCCTACCACGGAATTCGTGACTATTGCGAAGCTCGTGTATGCGGCAAAGAAGGCTGTCAGGAACCCAACGTATCCTCCTATATGGGTAATGGCTGCGCTCCCTGTTAGTGCTCCCGCTCCTAGTATGAAGAAAGCAAGCCACAAAAACAGGAACGTCAGGTTGAGTGAAAGATTTACCGTCGTCACAGGAATCCACATGTAGAGCGTAAAGAAACCATATAGGATAAGAGCTGTTCCTATTGCGCTTGCTGGTGGGCTGATGATGCCCACGGAAGACAGCAGCACAAGTAACGCATAGAACCACCAGAATGCTCCGTAGCTTGAGAAGGCTGTGAAACCAAACGTGTTACCTTTCCGCATTTCATAAGCCCCTGCTATGAACTGACATGTGCCTCCATATGCCATGGCGAGAGGCATTACCACCTGCGCAGTCGATGCAGGGAGTATCCCAGCATTCGCAAAGCTCAGAAGGAACGTCGTGAAGGCGAATCCCGCCAGTCCGAGCGGAGCAGGGTCTGCCATAAAGGCCTTTTCGACCAAGTTCTGTTGCACTTGTTGCGCCATTTCTATTTCACCTCCTGTCCGGCGCCTCGCTTTACCTCACTCATCAGCTGTGCGTAAGCATTCCTTACCTCATCAATAGAAGCCTCATCCTCGAGTGTTGTTGTGTCCCCTAGAGGCTTGCCCGCAGCAACCGCCTGTATGACACGGCGCATTATCTTTGCGCTTCTCGTCTTTGGCAACTTTGACACGAACAACACATCTCTAAGCGACGCAACGGGACCCACCCTTTCGCGAATCCAGTCTGCGAGCTCTTTTCGAAGCTGTTCGCTCGGCGTGAACCCCTGCCTAAGTATCACAAATGCGACCGGAACCTCGCCTTTGATTTCATCAGGCACTCCAACCACCGCCGACTCTGCAACTGCTTTGTGCTGTATAAGCGCGGATTCAAGCTCGTAGGTCCCGAGCCTGTGGCCTGCAACCTTGATGACTTCGTCTGCCCGACCGAGTATCCAGAAGTAACCGTCAGAGTCCCTGACCGCGTAGTCGCCGGCGTAAAAAGCCCCGGGAAACCTAGAATAGTAAACTTCGACAAACCTCTTAGGGTCTTTGAAAATGGTAAGCTGCATGCCCGGCCACGGATTTCTTATTATCAGATAGCCGCGCTCTCCCGCTTCCACTGGGGAACCTTTGTCGTTCACCACATCCGCATCGATTCCTGGAAGGGGTGGACCATTGGTCCCAGGCTTGAGGGGGACAAGCATATAGCCCGGCGCATGGCTGATCAGTATCCCCCCGGTTTCCGTCATCCACCAAGTACTTCCAAAAGGTATCCTTTCGCGGCCAACTAGGCGGAAAAGCCACCGGAATGCTTCAGGGTTGATAGGTTCGCCCACCGAATGCATAAGTCTCACGGAACTCGTATCGTGCTTGGTTACCCAATGCTCGCCGTTCTTAATCCATCCTCTGATAGCAGTGGGCGAAGTATAGAATACGTTAACTCCATGTCTTTCAATGATGGAAACCCATCTATCAGGCTGGGGAAAGTCCAGGGCACCCTCATACATTATTTCGGTTGCCCCTTCCATAAGCGGACCAAACACGATATAAGAATGACCTGTCACCCAACCGATATCCGCCGTGCACCAGTACACGTCGGTGTCTTTTATATCGAAAACCCATTTCATCGTAGCATGAAGTAGCGTCATGTAACCCCCGACATCGTGTACCAGCCCCTTCGGTCTCCCAGTTGTACCCGAACTGTACAGCACATAAAGAGGGTCTTCGGACTTCACAGGCTCAGGTTCTATATGGGTGTTCAATGGAATGTCTTTCATGAGCTCGTCGTGGTACCCATCGCGACCAGGCAACATCTTAACAGGATTGCGCGTCCTACGCACAACTATAACATTGCGAACAGTAGTCGTCTTTTCGAGGGCCTTGTCCACGATGGATTTGAGGTCCAAGATTTTTCCTCTTCTCCATACGCCGTCTGCAGTTACAATCAGTTTTGCCTCGGCATCGTTCATGCGTTCGGAAATCGCATCCGCGCTAAAGCCTGAAAAAACTACACTAAACACAACACCGAGCCTAGCAGCCGCTAGCATGTAAATGGGAAGCTCAGGTATCATCGGAAGGTATATTCCGATCACATCACCTCTCTTCAACTGGTACCTGTCCCTGAGAAGGCGAGCAACTCTGTTTACCTCCTTGTACATGTCATCGTAGGTGAGTTTCCTGACTTCGACTGGTCTATCACCCTCCATAGGTTCACCCTCCCATACTATTGCCACTTTATTCTTTCTCCAAGTGCCAACATGTCTGTCAAGACAGAGGTAGGATGCGTTGAGTTCACCACCTGCAAACCACTTGTAGAACGGTGGGTTCGACTCATCAAGAACCCTATCCCACGGCCTGAACCACTCGAGCTCGGCTGCCACACTCGCCCAGAAGTCCTTATAGTTACGCACAGTGTTCCTGTGAAATTCGCGGTACGCCTGTATACTGATATTCTTTGAAGATTCAGGTACTGATATTGTCTCCTCAAAGGGTAAAGCCCAATTAACCGACATAAAAAAGAATCTCTTCCCTCCTTAATAAATTTTTTTGGACTCGAACTCGATTTTGACCTTGTCGTATATCAAGTAGAGCTGGCTAAATTTACTAGGGCGAAGCGACCAACCTGTGGGTTATTGCTGCGGAGGCGCTTAAATAGAAGTTGCCATTTTTATGGCTTGAGTGTACTTTTCCTAAATATGGCCGTAAAAGTGTATCTCAGGCTTGTCGCTTTTAGAAGAAGGTTACATAGCTCGAATGATGCGCGTCTGGCGGGACTTGTGTTTTCTGTGGTTACTGGTGGACCGATGACTGACATACTCTCCAGAGCTGAAGCTGCGGAGCTTTCTCGCTCAAAAGACTGTAAGAAAGTCAACCTTTAGGGAGGAGATGAGTTGCGATTCATCCATTTCCCCGTACTCAAATATACTGGACAAACAGGCAGGCATGAGTGAATCACCTATTACAGCCAAAAAGACGATCGTTGCCAGAATCCCTTTCGATGACTCAGAACTAGCAAGCGAATTCTACTTGAAAGGGAGAATGTGAACTACCAGGGGCATATCAAAGGAAACAAAAGGGTGGTTCTCTGCTCTGTAATAAAGCAACAGACGGAATCTATTGAGAAGAATTCGCCAGAGGAAACTCTCTGACTTTCCGTTCTAGGGATTTGCTGAGTACCTAAAGTGCAAAGAGGCTTGGTATGAGGTGTTACAGCCGTTGGCAAAGGTATAGCGCCCAATATAGTGAGGCGTACATCATTCTCAAACAGGGGATGAGGCATGCTTTATCTCAGGTGCTCTTCTGACGCCCTGACACTGCCGATCAGGAACCCGTTAGTATGAGGGGCATACACGGGCTCCTGCAAACCGGGAATCCCCCGCGCTTCGGCGAGAAGAGATGTGAGTGCCTGCGACACGAAGTCTATAGATATGCCTTTTTCCAAGGATCAAGGATAAGAGGTAACCTAAAACCCAAGTTGTCAGATGACGACGTCTCTACTTTAGTCGGTTTGATGCGCACTGGTGCGGGCCCGGCCTGACCCACATCACACTAAGCGCGACCCAACCCTACACACGTGGACACCTAACTAAGGGGTGCTCTGTTAGCTACGGATGATTATGGATAGCCTAACCATTGCTTCCTTTATCCAGCTATAC
>Ga0208683_100236_pt1 | contig 24529 bp, 22 predicted proteins | sample BED_Mat_host_9_1_FD_187141 | JGI IMG/M metagenome (GOLD analysis project Ga0208683, IMG submission 187141) | Extremophilic microbial mat communities from Yellowstone National Park, USA - BED_Mat_host_9_15 (SPAdes) (version 3) | ecosystem: Environmental > Aquatic > Thermal springs > Hot (42-90C) >... | reverse complement strand
TAATTACCACAGACATATATACGGCGGTTCAGCCTTATTTACATCAAGCATCGCAAGAAGGAATTATTGTAATATTAACTAACGTAAATGCTCCTACACAAGCAGACTTTGAATATACTGGTGCTATATCTTTTATAGGTCAAAATTTAGTTACTGCAGGATATACTCAAGCTCAAGCATTAAGTAAATATTTTCCATCTAATAGTCATGTTGTGATAATCGATGAAGGACCTGGGCAAGTGTGGGCACAACAAAGAAATCAAGGTATTGAGGAGTTTCTTAAACAATATGGTTGTACTTGGGATGTAATAGAGTCAAGCTTTGACTTATCTCAAGTTACCTCACAAATGACTGCATACTTAGAGGCTCACCCGGACACTAAAGCTATACTTAGTAATGGATATGGAGGAGCTGTAGCTATGGATGTATTTCCTAAATTAGGGATTCAACCTGGTCAGATACCTGTAGCCACATTTGATATAACTCCTCAAGTGTTAAATGCAATAATAGCTGGATATGTTACATTAACTACAGATCAACAACCATATTTACAAGGATTCCTACCAGTAATACAAGGAATATTAACTAAGAAATATGATTTTACAGGTTGGAATGTAGATACTGGAGAATATGTGATCACTAAGGATGTAGCTCAAAAAGTCGAACCATTAGTGAACGAAGGTATATTTTATTAATAGTGGTGAAACTAAATGACTAGTAATAAAAGACAGAAGCTTTTTTTAAAAATAATATCTAACAAAGAATTTGCATCAATTTTCACTCTTATAGTGCTATGGATATTATTTTATATATTAAATCCATCTTTTCTAAGTCTAAGTAATCTCAGTGTATTATTTACTGTAATACCCATATATGGAATAACCGTATTGGGAGTTACTGTATTAATGATAGCAGGGGAGTTTGATTTATCGGTAGCTGCGACTTTTGCCCTAGTCCCCCTAGTAATTCAGTTATTAATATCCAATGGTATAAGTGCTATAGTAGCAACTATTATAGGACTGCTTTTAGCTGTCCTTATAGGCTTTCTGAACGGGATAATAATTGTAAAAACTGGAATACCCTCGTTTATAGTTACTCTGGGAACACTTTTCGTATGGCTAGGTATAGCTCTTCAAATATCTGGAGGACAGCCTCATCCCTTTATATTACCTTCAATCGCTACGAGGATTTTAAGTGGCAGTATAGCCTTTAATGGATTGATTAACTCACAATTAATATGGCTCATAGTATTTGGAGTGATATTTTACTTAATTTTGGAAAGACATCAATGGGGCAACTGGATATATGCTACTGGCGGCAATAAAGACGTAGCGAGGGCTATGGGAATTAAAGTAGATTATGTAAAGATATGGTTATTTATATTATGTGCAGTTTTAGCGGGATTCTCGGGAATGATGGAGAGTACACTATACGGTCAAGCGATAGCAGATCAAGGAGGGAATTTAGAATTGGATACAATAGCTGCTGCGGTAATAGGGGGTACCTCACTTTTTGGGGGTGAGGGTAGTGTTTTAGGGGGTATAATAGGAACTATAATAATATGGAGTATAGAAAACGGTCTGATATTAGCTGGAGTGTCCTCCTATGTGTATGAAACTTTAATTGGCGCTTTAATAATAATAGTAGTTATGGTACATAGATATGCTAAGAAAATAAATAAAAATATTAGATTAGGTGAATTAAATGAGTGAGAAAACACAGCCAGTAGTGAAAATGGTAAACATTCATAAATGGTTCGGAAATCTATATGCATTAAGGGGAATTGATCTCGAAATAAATAGGGGAGAAGTAATAGGGCTTGTAGGTGATAACGGTGCAGGAAAATCGACTTTAATGAAGATTTTAGCAGGGTATCATAAACCGGACAAGGGAGAAATATATGTTGAAGGGAAGAAGGCTGAGTTCAATTCCCCTCATGAGGCTAGGGAAATGGGAATAGAAATGATGTATCAAGATCTAAGTCTCATAAATACAATGAATATTATGAGGAATTTCTTCTTAGGTAGAGAAATAACTGGAAGATTCGGTTTTCTAAAGTTCAATAAGATGAAGGAAGAAGCTAAAAATGCTATAGAGGATATAGGATTAAAAATCCCCAATTTAGAATTAAGAGCTGATGAACTCTCAGGAGGACAAAGGCAAGGGTTAGCTTTCGCTAGATCTTACTATTTTAAGAAAAAGGTATTAATACTTGACGAACCGACTAATAATTTGTCAGTTAAAGAAACTAATAAGGTGTTAAGCTTCATTAGATCATTAAAGGTATTAAACATATCAGTAGTTTTCGTTACTCATAATTTATTCCACGTTCATGAAGCTGCAGATAGAATAGTAGTAATTTCCAGAGGCAGCAAAATAGGTGACTTTCCAAAATCACAAATTTCAGTTACGGAATTAGCGTCGTTAATAACACATGGAAGTTAATTTTCCTTTTTATACTTCTGAATATTATTTATTTTTATCCCTCATTAGTTAAGTTACCCTATAATAAGATTTAAATTCGCAAAAATTAAAATATATGTGTCACTTATGAGAGAGATGAATGACAATTATGCGTTAGTTTATCTTAGGTTAAAACACGAAGGATGTTGGTCAGAGCTCACAGAATATAATAACTTCATGGCAACTACTATAACCGCAAAGCCCAACCGGGCAAAGAAATTTATAATTGCCTATGATGATGTGAAATTAAACGGTAATTATAAGCTAAAGAACTTCTTGAGGGATTTAAAGAAAAGTGATAGAGTTAAGGAAATTTATAGTATAAATAAAATAAATGCTAAGAGAGAAGTATACAGAATACTATTAAAGGAAAGCTATGAGAATATGGTTAGGGGAATATTAGATAATTACACAGTCTTCGATATTAAGGACTTAATAGTTAACGGGGAAGAGAGATTAGCTCTAATTGTACCTACATCGGAAATCATTGAATTGAAGAAAGATATGGAAAGTATAGGAAAAGTGTTGAAATTTATTTACAAGAAAATTAGGTTAGATGATATATTCTTGAGCATTTTTAGTTTATCTAAAAGGGAGAGGGAGTCCATGAAGCTAGCCTATTTATACGGCTTTTATGAAATGCCGAAAAAGGTAACCTTAGATGAGTTGGCTAGGTTATTAGGAATTTCAAAGCCTACTATCGAGGACTACATAAGACGTGCTGAGAGAAAAATAATCAAGTCATTTTCATATCAGTTATATTACTACGATATGTTATTAGAGGATTTATTGGAAGATCTATAAACATTATAGTAAATCAGAAAGTTAATTTTTCGAAAGCTGCTTTGTAGATTGTTTCAATTTTTATTAAAGCTAACGTTAAACCTACTTTTAATCTAACGCTTGAATTTAAGAAAACTTAACTAGCTTAATATCTAAGAAAATTGAAGAATTCGACAAAGAATTCGAAAACACTAAACTAATAGACTAAGTCTTTATGTAAGAAATGTTTAAGTTAAGGAGTTCCTTTATGGTCTCGTCTCTGTTAATCCTCCCCATTAGGAAATCTACTAAAATTTTCCCGGACTCCTCATGTAATTTTACAAAACCTGGGAAGTTAGGTCTCACATAGGATAGGCTAATAGTATATATCGTATTAATGTAAGAGTTTCTCGTGGCCCTATTTAGCTCTTCATTAATCCATATCCTAATATCAGCTGGTTGCCCATAGTGTTGCCAGTACATTTTCTGTACGTCAAATTCGTAAAGCCATTTTACGAAATTTATAGTCTCTTCAATGTATTTGTTTCTAGTACTTATTGCCAATCCAGCACCTCCTAAAGTAGAGCCGTAAGGTATTTTAGTAAAAGAAGGAATATTTGCGTAATTTATCACGTTCTTTCTATAATTGTCCCTTGAATAATTATAATATCCGTAAGTTAAGGGTATGTAACATATCTCTTCCCCTTCTGCCATATAGTTGAGAAGTTTTATGGGATCCGATTTTAAACATAACTCGCCGCATTTATCTGAGATAAACTTCATAATATCAAGTATAGTGTAAATTTTCTTCATATCGTACTGATTTAATTTAATGAAAAAAGGGTCTAAGAAATAGTTTGCACACATGGTTATGAAGGAAGAATGTGCGTGAATAGGCGACAATGGCATACCTATTTTACACTTAAGCTTAATTACCTGCCTCCACGTCTTAGGAACTCTTAAGCTCAATTTCCTAAATATATCCTCCCTATAAGCAGAAACTTGAGTTGCAGCGTCAATAGGAAGTGCCCATAAATGGCCATTATATAAGTAACTCTCGTAAGTTTTACCTATGCTAATCCTTTGAATGAATTCTAGCTCTTTCTTCGATAAAACTTCGTCAATCGGAACATACATTTTACTCTCTGCAATATCCCCTGCAGAGGGATAATCTACTACTACTAGATCGTAAGATTTAGCTAATTTGTCTAGAGGGTAAACTGTAAAATCATATAAGGACCTTTTATCCCATTGTATAGACAAGTCCTTATATTTTTGTGAAATGTAAACTAAGCTATCATATCCCCCTGGGATCGTCCCAAGTAATACCATATAACTTTATCATTTAAGCCAGTTATAATTTTGACTATATAAATAAGAGAACCCTTACATGTCTGACTATACAAATTTAAATAAGAGTACATAAAAATTGGCATGCAGAATTTAGACGAAATCCTTAACTCGTTTGATTACTTCGATTTCACAATGCCCTTATCACATGATGTAGTCGCTTGGCCAACTCATCCAGCAATAAGGATAAATAAGTTTAGATCAGTGGATAGGGACTTGTATGATGCCCATGAAATTTACATGACCTCGCAGGATTATACACACTTTGATACACCCTCTCATATGATTAAGGGGGGTAAAAGTATAGATAAATATGAGGCTAGAAGGTTTATATTAAAGGCTGTAATCCTAAATTTAAGTTATAAAAAGGATATGGAGATTAGGGAAGAAGACTTAAGGCAATTTGAAGAGGTTATAAGGAAGAGTGAGGCTGTAGTATTATATACAAATTTCAGAAAGGAGCCCAAAGAGTTCAGATATGATTGGGCATATTTAGGAATATCTGGTGCCAAATATCTATCAAAATTTAATCTAAAATTGGTAGCAATAGATTCTCCGAGCATCGCAGGATGGTCAGGTGATGTTCCAGCTCACCCTCATATAATAACGGTAAAGGAGGCAATAGATGTGCATTTAAACTTATTGGAAAAGGACATTCTAATAGTAGAGGGATTATACAACGTAAATAAAGCTGTAGGAGAAGAGAAATACGTAGAGGGCATATTAATAGCATTACCCCTAAATATAATAGGGTTAGACGGAGGCCCGTGTAGAGTAATATTCCTAAAACCCAAAAATAAATTATAATGTAAATAATAAAAAGAATTGTGCAATATGGCATTAAAAACATGAGGATTAGATTTTAACTAATCTTCATTTTTTCTCATTATTTTTGATTAGCATTTGGAATCTTAACAATGATATATCTTCTTTTTTAGTTATAACAGTTATTAGATTTTGCCTTAATTTAAGCAATACTTAAGAGAAATCTAATAACTAGTATTAATCATTTAAGATTGTAACACCTCTGTACCTTATTTGAGAACTACTTTATTTAATGGTTTGTAACTAAATGACTACACTTTCTAATTTTTTACTATATTTTGATTTCCCATATAATAATATCTGTTGATTATGATACTATATTAAAGAGATTACTTAAACTTTTCAAGTTATCTCTATAGGTCTGAGCCTCATTTAAAATATCATATTATTTCGTTGAAAAATCTTCATATCTTTATGGGATTAGATTTGATTATATTAAGATTATCGTTTCCATTTATTGAATTATATTAATTATCTTAAGGGAATTATAGATGATAATTTTAAAAATTTTTAACACATATTATTCCTTTTAATATGGAATCTTATATGATTTAATTTGAATAAATTTGTGTCGTTATCGTTATAGAATTGAATATTATTATAAATAAAAATTTTTATCTTTTATTGTAAATCTCATTATATATTTTAATTAGCTCTTCTCTTCTTACCTTCCCGCTTTCAGTTAAGGGTAAGGACGGTAGTAGTATTATTCTCTTAGGAACATTATACCATGCCATATTTCTCTTACACCACTCCAATAATTCACTCTCAGTAATATTATATCTTAGTTTAACAAAAGCTATGGGAACTTGTCCCTTCTCCTCATCAGAAACTCCAATAACACCCACTTTTTCCACAGCAGGATGTTTAGAAATAATGTACTCTATAAAATCTGGTGAGACACTAACCCCAGAAACCTTAATCATATACTTCTTCCTTCCCATAAAATATAAGAAACCATCTTCATCGATAAACCCAATATCACCAGTGTAAAACCAACCATTCTTGAAACTCTTCTCAGTCTCAGTAGGGTTATTAAAGTAACCGTCAGTTAAATCCGGGGACTTAATTACAATCTCTCCAAATTTGGAGTCTTTATCTGTCTCATCGACAATTCTAATTTGCGTACCTGGCATAGGAATACCACAAAAGACACCACCAACCTTCTCAGCCCTTAAAATGTCCATATCATCTTTATGAAAGCCCCCAGTAATTGTACAAGTGCTATGAGATTCTGTTAAGCCGTAAGCATGTTCCCTTAACGTACAGCCGGTTAATTCCCTAAATTTAGCCCTTAATTCTCTAGTAATGGTTTTATTAAAGCTTGTACCAGTACAGGTTCTCAAGGATCTTAAGTTATAATCGCCTATATTTTTATAATTAACTAACTCATAATATATATCAAAAGGTCCGTAAATTGTTGTAACCTTATACTTTTCTATAGCTTTTAGAACAGCTTCTATATCCCATCTAGTAAGTAATATAACCTTAGCTCCAGAGAATGTCGAATAAGCTAATCCTAAGTCGTGTCCCATTATCCAGAAGAGTGGAATGAAAATTAAAACAGTTTCATTGCTATATACGTAGTTTAAGAAGTCATTAAAGGTTTTGAAATTTGAGTCTAATAGTAAATGGGCGTGATGGTATGTGTAAAAGCACGCAGCCTTATAGGTTATTCCTCTATGTTTATGTATTACACCCTTAGGTAATCCAGAGGTACCGCTTGTGAAGTGCATTGTAGCGTAATCTTCTATGTTAACGCTTATATTAGGTTTACTATTTTGATATTTTTCTAGTTCTTTAAAGAAATCCCCACTACTCTTAGATGTCATAGAAGGATGAAGTGGTATTTCTGGGTTTCTCGGTAATACTTCGTTATATGATGTGACAAGAATTAAGGGGTTTATGTTTAATTTCTTACAAACATCAGTAATCAAATCGTATATAGTGTCTATGACTACTAAAACTTTTGGTTTTACTTCTCTTAAATAGTATTCTAACTCAATCTCTTTAAGGAACGGATTCAAGAACGCTAATATCCCGCCAGCCTTAAACGTACCAAAGTACGCAATATATAATTGGGGAGTATTTGGTAAAAGTACTGCAACTCTATCGTTTCTTTTAAACCCTTTGGATAGTAGCAGATTTGCAAATCTATTACTATAATCGTTTATCTCCCCATAAGTGAAAATCTTGCCGTAATATATTATGAATGGTCTATCATACTCCTCATTACTGTGTTTTTCTAAATATTCATGAATAGGTATTATGCCATAAGGATAAACGGGCTCCTTTGGCAGTAAAGGATGAGGCCACATGATGATGTCCTCTAATAATATACTCAAACGAAACAATATTTAAATTTTATAGACAAATATCAAATTTTAACTGTATATCAAGGTTTAAGAATTTAATATTTTTATATAATCTCAAATATATATCAAATAAGATAATTAAATAAAAATACGCAATCGTATTTATTTTGGAAGTTTTAGAATTCTCTCTCCTATTAAATTTCTTAATATTTCCGAAGTTCCTGCTGCTATTGTTCTGCCTCTAGATGATAGCATACCTATATACCATTTCTCATTCATAATTTCGTTTAAATCAAACTTAATAACTGCTAATTCGTAAACGCTTTGAAGAAGTTCTGATGCAACTAATTTTAATATAGCGCTTTCATTTTCAATTATATTACCTTTCCTTAATTTATTCAATAATCTTTCGTAAAATGAATATAATTCCTCAATTTTATCTTCTAATTCTTCTATATCTAGGGAAATTCCTTTAATCTTTGCCCTTTCTTTAAGGTATTCCAGTGAAATCTTAGCAGAGAATAACAACGTGATACCTACTGCGAATCTTTCATGATTTAGAACAGTCATAGCGACCTTCCATCCATCTCCTATACTACCTATTATATTACTTTTAGGCACGATAACGTTTTGAAGATATATGCTATTAAATTCACTTTTACCCGTTATTTGCTGTATTGGAGAAACCTTTATTCCTTCTTGTTTCATGTCAACTATAAACATGGTTAAACCTCTATATCTATCCTCACCCGTTCTCGCTAAAAGAATCATATAATTGGCTAAATGCGCATAACTACTCCAAATTTTTTGACCATTAATGATAAAATATTCTCCTTTTTCCTCAGCTCTTGTTTTGATTGATGCTAAGTCACTACCTGCGGATGGTTCAGAGAAACCTTGACACCAAATGTCTTCAGCTCTTAATATTCTAGGTAAGTATTTCCTCTTTTGCTCCTCATTTCCGTGATTTAAAATAGCTGGGGCTACTACCATTAAACCTATAGATCCCAGACTTCTTCCATACGGAAGACCAGCTCTTATAAATTCTTCATAAGCTATAGCCTCATAAATAGGATCTAATCCTTGTCCTCCATATCCTTTAGGCCATGTAATCCCTAAATATCCAGCTTCATATAACTTTCTCTGCCAAGCCCTTAATTCCTCATAATTGTCAAATTCTACTGTGTCAAATAGGATTCTTTTACCAGCGAGAGAAGGTGGAGCGTTGTTTTTAATCCATTCTCGTAAATTTCTTCTAAACTCCTCTTCACTTATCAATTACTTCCCCAAACTTATTTATTTTAAGACATATAAATAAGCTTTTTTATGATTATAGATATCAAAAAGGTAAATGAGATACCAATTTATATAATGAAAATAAATTCCTTAACATACAATATTATTGTGATAATGGTATAAATACTGATCTATTTTCGATTTTAGTCGATTTTACCAAATTTCCTATTTTAAGATAATTTTGATCTCCAATATAATTGCCCTTAACTTTCACGCCATCTGCGTCAACTATAACTACTGCAGTAACTTCGTCCAGTCCTCTATTTATAATTGTATATGAATAAATTTTTCCATAAGATATTTTTATAATTTCTAAGTTATCTGAGTTACATCTAATACATCTATTTCTAAGGACTTGTGTGGTATAACCGCAATTTTTGCATCTTATTGCTGGAAAATATCCTTCATTATATCCTTCATTATATTTTTCTAATAAAATTGATAATTTTTCCATTTTTAGACACCTAATATTAAAGTAGTTGAATGATTTAAAATTCCCCCTATTCCATTTACTAACGCGTATCTTATATCTTTAACTTGCCTATGCCCAGCTAATCCAGATAATTGCCTTAAAGCTTCCGTTAGTATCACACCACCACTCATATAAGCTGGTTGCCCTACATTTAGGGTTCCTCCATTAGTGTTTATTGGATACTTAGATGAAGGTGAAAAGTCATTCTCTTCTACAAACTTCCACCCCTTACCCTTCTCCGCTAATCCTATTCCCTCTATTTCAAGCAAAACCATAATTGTATAAGCGTCATATAGCATGAACAAATCAATGTCGTTAAGGGATACGTTAGCTCTTTCTAAAGCAATTTTAGAACTTACTGGAACTGGAGTATCTAGCACGTTTTCCTTTTCTATTATTAATCGCGGGTCGTGAGCTTCTCCAAATCCTAATATTTTGATAGGTGTTATTTTGCTTTTCTTAGATTTAGATTCTGAAGTAAGTATATAAGCAGAAAATCCATCAATTGGCATTACGCACTCTAATAATCTTAACGGATAACTAACAATGGGGGATTTTATTACATCATCTACACTTATTGGAGATCTAAATAAGGCATTAGGATTTAAAGTCGCGTTGCTTCTTTCTCTAACTGCTACTAATGCTCTACTTTCATCAGATATATTATATTCATGAGAATACCGTAAAGCTACCATTGCGTAGTCGCTTGTAGGTGCTAATTCTTTAACATTAAGAAAATTTGAATGATATCTAGTAATTAAACTTGTTTTAGAAATTTTTTTCCTTATAGTTCCTTTACCTCCACCTAAAACTAAAATCGCATTTGCATATCCATCTTTAATAGCTCTATATGCCCTATATATCATCCCATTAAACGATGCCCCTCCATAATCTACTATATCCATGTATCTTAGATTTCTAAACCCCAGAAAGTTAGCAACTTGATCTAACAATAAGTTCCTTAATGGTGGATCTTCTATTGTTCCAGTAGTAGTAGCGAATACTAATCCATCAATTTCATCTGATTCTATGTTTGCCATTTTTATAGCCTCTAAGTAGGCGTTAGTTAATAACTCAAAAAATGAAAGATTAGACTCTTTCTCTAAATATTCTCCAAAGCCTGTTATGAAGACATCTGTCATATCTAATTATTATGTTACTTGAATTTAAATATAAGCTTTTATTTTACAATTAAAAGTAAGTCATCAATTATTATATTATACTTAAGTCTCATTTATTATTTTTTAACGTTAAATTTCAATTATTTTGCATAAATATTATATTTTTATCAGCAAGTTCTTTTATTTCCGTTTCATTAAATCCTAGTTTTAGTAGAATTTCTTTAGTATGTTCACCTAGTCTAGGCGCTTTTAATTTATAATTATCCTTAGGATATTTTTCAAAATTTATTGGAAATTCCATATATTTTATTCCACTAATCTCATATACAAGTTCTTTACCATATTTATTAAATGCCTCGCCTAAATTTAGTACTGGAGCTACTGGAATGTCATATTTTGTTAAAAGATCTACCCAATATTCTCTGCTATTTGATATAAAAATTTTCTGTAATTCGTTAGATATATATTCTCTGTTCTCTAATCTCTTTGATAGTGTGTCAAATTTCAACAAATCCTCTCTATTTAACGCTTTACATAAGTTACTATACTGTTTATCAGTAAACACTCCAAGAAAAATATAACCATCTGATGTCTTAAATACTTGATATGGAACTATATACCTATGTGAGGAACCCATTCTTTTAGGTATTAAACCCGTATTTAAATACATATAAGCATCCTCTAATGTCAGATAGAATTGAGATTGTAACATTGGCACATCTATGAATTCTGGACCACCATGATGTAATGCTGCAAGTATTGCAATAGTAGCTAATAGCGCTGTAGTTATATCAGAAATTGAAGTAGCGAATTTTACTGGTGGGCCATTTTCTTCACCAGTCATATCCATTAAACCGCTTAGTGCGAGAATTACTGCATCATATGCTGGTTTTTCTGCCTCTGGACTGTAATTCCCAAAACCGGTTATAGAACAATAGATAATTTTTGAATTCATTTTTAATACATTTTCATAATCTATCTTAAGTCTTTTTAATGCTGATGGTCTATAATTTGTAATTAAAACGTTAGCATCAGCGACTAATCTTTTAAAAATATTATAGCCTTCCTCAGACTTTAAATTGATAGCAATACTTTTTTTACCCCTATTTGTACTAGCGAAATAAACACCTAACCCATCAATTTCTGGTTTAATTTTTCTTCTTTCGTCTCCAGTTAGTGGCTCAACCTTAATTACCTCAGATCCTAAATCAGCAAGAATTTGTCCTATTAAGGGGGCAGAAATATTATTTCCGAGCTCTAGAACCTTTATACCCTTTAGCATTAAATACTATTTTAACTTAATGTGTTAAAAAATTAACGCTTAACTACTTTTAAGTTTTTAATTAAACTATACAATAAAATATTAAATGTAATTATAAGGTAGAATGATAATGATAGGGAAAAATTTAAAAGTTATCTTTTAGGAAATAAATTAATGATTCTAGACATCGAGATAAGGGAAGAATTAGAACTTATAATTAATTCTCTTAAAGAATTATTAGATAGAGAATGGGCCATTTTTGGATCAAAAAAACATAATGTAGATTCATCAAAAATTAGTGAGTTATTCAATAAAATTAAAGAATTGGGTATTTACCAATACTTAAATCAAGCAAACCCAGTAGATGCATATCTAATTAACGAAATATTAGGTCAGTATTTAGTTCCATCTATTGTAGCCTTTACCAGTATGGCATCTAAAGCCATTCTAGGAGAAGAAGGTAAAGAAATAATTGAAAAGGGTTATGCTATTAGCGTGGGATCTAATGTAGTCCCAGACATTGATAAAGCAGATATAGTGTTAACACCACATGGAATTGCCTTTACGAAAGAAATTTCAGCTTCGGAGGTTAAATCTCCAGATCCTTCAGTAAGACTATTTAATATTACTGAGGCTAATTGGAAGAAGGCTGACATAGACTTTAATAGTATAAAACTAATTGCATCATCACAGATGATAGGTCATGCCATGGCGTGTTTAAATAAAACTATAGATTATGCTAAAAACAGAATTGCATTCGGAAAACCAATAGGGTCTTATCAAGCAGTAAAACACAAAATAGTTGATGATGCAGTGAACTTAGAACTTGCGAGATCATTATATTTATCTCAAAGAACCAATTTAACTCCAGATAGAGTGTTTAATCACGCTTTTAAGGTATCCTTAAAAGCTATATTTGATTCCATACAATTACATGGAGGGATAGGATTTACTACTGATTTAGACTTACACTTACACTTAAAAAGATTATTGCTATTATATAAAATTTTACAATGATCGAAAATTAATTATTAAATTCTAGATTAGAAATGCTTATTAACCTTATATTTGATCCTAATCTATAATGGAAAATTTTTAAATATGTTTACATTAAATAAATTATGTACTCTAAATTTCCTTTGAAATTAGTTGTCTTGGATTTATTTCATGAAGATTGCTGGACAAGTCATATTGAAAATGATACGATAAAAGTAGTTAGTCATAAGATTTACGGAAATCTAGTAAGAGATGTTGCAATATGTAATTATGAAAGTTTTAAAACACTTAAAAAATTAAATGATAAACATAGAATAAAAAATATAATAAATGTTTCAGCTTATGAAGGCAAAAAAGTATTAGTTGATATGTATTTATCATACGATGATTCAGTTTTATCTATTTTAAATAAAAATAACGTAATAATTCTTGAACCCACCATAGTTTACGGCAACGAAAAATGGTTTTTCTTAGCTTATGACTTTCAGATAAATAAAGTTATAAATGATTTAAAGAATTATGTTAAAATAAATAAAATTTCTGTAAAAGATTATAAACCAGAGGACAATAATCTAAATGAGACGGAAGTGGATATTTTAAAAATAGCATTAGACTTAGGATACTTTGATAGGCCTAGGAAAATTACTATAAAGGAACTCGCTAATAAACTAAAAATGTCTGAAATGACTGTGGTTTATTATCTGCGAAATGCTGAGAAGAAAATAATAGAAAATTTCCTCAAAGAAAATGCAAGTTAAGACCTTTATTTTAAATGTAAATTTTAACATATATTTAAAGAGGTTGTTACTACATTGTTTTGTTTTATTTAATGCTAAATAAATGATAGTAATAATATTGGAATAAAGTAATTCAGATTTTAATAATATAATCGAAGTACTAGTTGAAATATTTTTTAATTAATTAAAAGATATAAAGTGAATAGCGAAAAACATAAAAACTAGTTTAATAAGATTTAATTTGCATGACAAATATACAAAGGATAAGTGTTATCGGATTTGGAACTATGGGTAGTGGAATAGCACAAGTATTTGCAATGAATAGATATGAAGTTAACGTCTTTGATACTTCTGAGGAATCCATAAATAGGGGAATTGGAAATATTAAATGGAGCTTAGAAAAATTTAAGGAAAAAGGACAACTAAATGAAGATCCTAGCAATGTTTTATCTAGGATTAGGATTGTAAAAAATCTGGTAGATGCGTGTAAAGATGCAGATTTAATAATTGAGGCAGTTTTTGAAAATGCAGATATAAAAATAAAATTATTTAAAGAAATTGAGAAATATGTCTCAGATAATACTATTATTGTAAGTAACACTAGCTCTATTCCAATTACCTATTTACAAGATTCGCTTAATAAGAAATCTAGATTTGCAGGTTTTCATTGGTTTAACCCTCCTCCCCTTATGAAATTAATCGAGATAATAAAAGGTAAGTTTACAGCTGAGGAGACGATTAAAACATTATATGATCTATCAATTAAAATAGGCAAAGAGCCAATTGTTGTAAATAAGGACATAAGAGGTTTTCTAACTACTCGTTTAATTAGAACATTAAGGTATCAAGCTATTATACTTTATATGCGTAATTTTTACAGTATTCCTGAAATAGATTCAGCCCTAATTCATAAGCTGGGATTACCAATGGGAATATTTTATTTAACTGATTTCACTGGCGGTATACAAATAGAATATGATGAGAATAAGACGTATGAAAAAATGAAAAAATTCTCACCAGATTTTGAGCCAAATATAGGTTTCGAAAAGGCTTATATGGAAAGCTTAAAGTTAATAGAAAAAATGATACAAGAAGGTAAATTAGGGATAAAAACTGGTAAAGGATTTTATACATATTCATCTGGTAAGAAACTAGAAATACCTAAAGAGCTAGGAGAGAAGGTAGATTTGCTAGATCTTATCTCACCTCTAATTAACCATGCCTACTTTTTAATTAGAATTGGAGTTACAGACGAGAATTCTATAGATAAATCATTAAAGTTAGGATTTAATTGGAAACAAGGTCTTTTCGAATTTTATAGAAAGAACTATAGCAAAGAGGAAATTATAAGATCTCTGGAAAAGTTAAGCCAAAAAATACCAGATCTTAAAGAGTTTTATACTCCAGACGAATTACTAGTAAAGGGTAGGTAAAAATGAGTTCCAATGAAGTAATATGTGAAACTAAAGATAATGTCATGTGGATATCCATTAATCGTCCTGAAAAGCTAAATGCTCTGAATACAAATGTGAGGTTAAGCATAATAAAGTGCTTAAAAGAGGCTGAGGCAGACCAGGAGGTCAGAGTAATAGTTATAAAGGGTGTAGGAAAAGCGTTCAGTGCAGGTGCTGATATAAATGATCTAAGGGCTCTATCAGAACTCTCAGAAGAAGAAATAATCAAAATAAGAAAAGATACTGGAGTCTCATCCATAGGTTCTGTGATCAGGAATCTAAGTAAGCCAGTTATAGCTTTAGTGCATGGTTATTGTTTAGGCGGGGGATTCGAACTTATACAATTTTGCGATTTAGTATATGCAACGGAAGATGCAATATTTGGACAACCAGAAATTAATATTGGGATAATACCTGGAGGAGGAGGTACGCAGAACTTACCCAGATTAATGGGAGAGAAAAAAGCTAAAGAGTTAATATTTACGGGAAAGAGGATTTCGGCTAAAGAGGCATACGAATTAGGAATCATAAATAATATATTTCATAATTTAAATGAAATGGAAAATGAAGTATTAAAAATTATTAATGAAATAAAGGCTAAGAGCCCTAAAGCTATAGCAGCAGCAAAGAGAGCCATAAATATTACTTACGAAAAGCCTCTATCAGAAGGCTTAAAAATTGAAAGAAGATTATTAGCAAAAGTTCTAAAAACTAATGAGGCTAAACAATTAATGGATTCTTTCATAAAAAAATCAAAATAATTTCAATAATTGTAATCAAAAATATCGTGATTAAAATTTATATAGAGCTTTATTAAATTATAATTTAGGTGAAAGGTGTGAGCAATAGGGATAAGGCAGAATGGTATATAGCTAGGGTGGATAGATTACCAACATGGGGATTAAGTTATATTATTCTAATAGCGTTAGGTTTTAGTTATTTTATAACACTTTATGACGTAGTTAACATAGGTTTTGCACTACCATTTATTACATTTATAAGTGCGTCTGAAGCTTCGATCACAGTTTCCCTCGGACTTTTCGGATATGTAGTTGGGGCTCCTTTGTTATCAATATTTGCAGATAGAATAGGAAGAAGAAACATGCTAATTTTTTCCGCCCTACTAACTGCAGTAGGAAGCATAGGTGATGCATTATCGGTAAATTACCCTATGTTAGCTACATTTAGATTTATAACAGGGATGGGAATAGGTGCAGATCTAGTATTAATTAACACATATCTAGCAGAAATGTCTCCAGCTCAGAAAAGAGGAAGTTATACTAATTTAAGTTATATTGGAGGATGGACAGGAGTAGGATTGGGCGGATTTTTATCGTCAATTATTGTTACTTCCATACCTTCGATAGGCTGGAGAATAGTGTTTGCAATTGGTGGGATCTTAGCTATTTTAGCCTTAATTATAAGAGTATTTACTCCAGAAAGTGTAAGATTTTTAGCGCATAAAGGTAAGTTTGATGAGGCTGAGAGAGTTGTTAGGCATATGGAGGAGAGTGCAATGAGGAGGGCTAGATTAACTTCCCTTCCAGAACCAAAAATACTAGAATATGAATCCCTTACAGAAAACCCACTGAAAATCTTATCTAGAAGACCGTTTATTACTAGGCTAATAGTTCTGTTTTTACTGATGTTTTTCATTTATGTAGTTACGTATACGCAACTAGGACTATTTCCTACATGGGCAGAAGTTTACGCTCATTACAGTAGTGCTAAATTGGCTACATTAATTAAATACTTTGGACTAGCCGTAATTGGTCAAACAATAGGCGCAATATTACTTAGAGCGTTTGTAGATAGATTTGATAGAAGAATATTATGCATTATAGGCACTTGTTGTTATAGTATAGGCGTATTATTAGGTGTATACTTTGCTTTTATTTCCAATCTAATTGCAATGTTCCTAAGTCAGTTCCTAATATGGAGCCTTATAGGAGGTGGTTTCTACTTAGTATACTATCTTTTAAATACTGATAACTTTCCTACATCAGTTAGAGCTACGGCTTTTTCAATATCAGATGGTATTGGACACTTAGGAGGTGCAATAGGAACTTTAATTTTATTCCCATTAGTAACTATATTAGGACCCTTTAACGCATGGCTTCCAATTTGTCTACCCGCAATAATTATGGCAGTAATAGTATATTTTGTAACTCCTAGAACTACTGGAAGAAGACTTGAGGAAGTCAACGAAAATTTATTAAGAAAAATAAGGTAAAATTTAAAAATTTCCTTATAAAAATAAAGAAAAGAGGTGAAATGTTATGAAAAGTGAGAAAGAAAAGCTTTTAGATTTATATATAGCTAGGGTGGATAGATTACCAACATGGGGATTAAGTTATGCATTATTATGGGCTTTAGGGTTTAGCTTTTTTATTACAATATATGATGCTGTAAATCTGGGAGTAGCACTTCCTTATATTCCCTTTGTGACGACTGCTAGTGAGGCAGCACTTATATCATCCTTAGGTTTATTTGCATATATACCAGGGGCTATAGGATTAGGATATTTATCAGACAGAATAGGAAGAAGACCAGTTTTAATAGGAAGTGTATTATTAATACTAATTGGAAGCGTAGGCATGGCTATCTCTACTAATATAATTGAATTCTATATTTTTAGAACAATTGAAGGAGCTGGAATAGGTGCAGATATTGCATTAATCATGACGTATTTAGCTGAACTTTCACCCAGTTCAAAAAGGGGAACGTACATAAACCTAGTCTATATTGGCGGTTGGGTTGGATTTGGTCTGGGAACCTTACTAGCTTCAGAGTTAGTTACACATATACCTTCAATAGGGTGGAGATTAGTTTTCGGAATAGCCGGAATTCTAGCCCTAACAGCGTTAGTGTTAAGAATTTACGCTCCAGAAAGTGTGAGATTTCTTGTTAAGAAAGGTAAGTTTGATGAGGCTGAGAGAGTTGTTAGGCATATGGAGGAGAGTGCAATGAGGAGGGCTAGATTAACTTCCCTTCCAGAACCAAAAATACTAGAATACTCGCTTCAAGACACTAATCCCTTTAAAATATTTAGGAATAAAGAATATCTAAAGCGTTTAATAATATTACTCTTATGGTTTATTACTTTTTATATGGCAAGCTACACATTTCTTTTAGAATGGCCAGAAGCATTATCCTTATTTTTAGGGTATAAAGGTTCATTATTAGACTTAGTAATAACCATTATAGGCTACACAAGTATTGCTGTAACAATAGGTGCTATAATATCTAGATTTTTTATCGATAAAATTGATAGAAGAATACTTCTAGCTTCTTCTTCATTTAGCATTTTGTTAGGTGTTTTGATATCTACATATGGAGCCATAATCAGAAATTTCCTAGATGTAACAATCGGATTAATAATTATATATCTAATTTATGAAGCATGGAGCATTCAATCTGGATATATAATTGCCTCAGAACTATTTCCTAACACAGCGAGAGCTACTGGCTTTGCTCTTACTGATGGATTAGGTCACTTAGGTGGTGCTATAGGGCCTCTAATAATCATCTCACTAATACCAATATACGGAAGCATTACTAGCTGGGCGCTAATATCCTTTGAAGTGTTTACAATTTCAATTTTAATACTATTCCTTACCCCAAAGACTTTAGGAAGGAGATTAGAAGAAATTAATGAAGTTTCGTCTACTAAATGAAATTTTTCTCATTATTTAATATTTTTTAATTTAATTAAAATTTATTATTTTTCCTTTTATATTTAAAATCAGCACAATTTATTTTATATTTTAGAATATCTCTTTATACAATTGAATATCATTTAAAGTCGATAGCCACGTATGATAAAATTCTTTAATATATTTTAGAATATCTTATGAAAGATATTAATCTATTCTCATGATATGATAAAAAATAAATATTATTTAAGATAATTATAACAAAAGTTTTAAGAAATTTTATGGAAAATCTATAACACTCTTAAATGACAGCAATAAGAAGTTGTTTTCTCTGTTCATAAGCCATAACTCTCTGACTTAAACTCTAACTTCTTTATTATAGTTTTTAAAGATTTTTCATCTTCTAGTACTTTAAGTTCTCTCGATTATCTTTTAAGATAAGAAGGTATTAATTTCCTTCGAAATCCTATTATCTTTCTAGACTTCCTTAAAAACCCTTTATTTGTTCTTTTTAATATACTTCTTACCTCCTAGGTAATACTCTATCTAAGAAAACTTATAATTTTCGTATAATTTTCAGTTAACTAACAGAGTATATATAATGGAAAAATTATTATAGTTTATTTTTAAACTTACTTTATGTCTGAGAAATTTCTTACCTTAATTGAGAAGAATTTCCCTCATTTACTAGTTAGAGAATCTGAAAGATATAAGAGAGATTAGACTCCTTTGTTAGTATTGAGAGAAATTCTAGGATTTATTCCAGTAGGCGAGGATTTTGTAACATATTTTCCTGGAGAAGATAAAAAAATTGCAAAAAGCGAATTAATAATTGATACTATGATGGCTTCCTTACCCTTTTTAGCCTGGGTATCATCAAATTTTGACATGAACTATAAAAACATTATAATCTTACACGCACATAAAACGTTTGATCTATTAGTAAGAAATGATGGAAGCACGTATCAAGCGGCATACATAAATTATAATTTAGAAATATTTAAGCATACCCATCAAGGTTATAGTAATGAAAGTTGCTGGGCTAGAGGCCAAACATGGGGAATTTACGGCTATATAATACTTTATTCATATCTAAAAAATGAAATCTTTTTGAAAATTGCCAGAAAATTAGCGTTATTCTTCATGAAAAATATTCCAGGAGATAAAATTATGTATTATGATTTTCAAGATACTACAGAAAAGGATTCGTCAGTAAATGTGATAGGAGCTTCTTCATTAATTAATTTATATAGAGAGACATACGAGGTTGATTATCTAAGGACTGCAGTAACACTAGTAAGAGCAGTTATTAATAATAGAGAATATTTTAGAGAAGGTGGGTTAAAACACACTAGATATAGGAAAGATGAAGGAAAGGACTCAGAGACAGTGTTTGGAGACTACTACCTAAGCGAAGCGCTGATTAATTTAATAAAAATGGGGATAGAAGAATGAAAGGGGTATTAGAGGGAATAAGAGTACTAGAATTGTCATTTGCACTAAACGGACCTATTGCTGGAAGAATTTTAGCTGAATTGGGAGCTGAGGTAATAAAAATTGAACCACCATGGGGTTCCGCAAGAGATTTCGCTCCTATAGTAAATGGTGAGTCTATAAATTTCATATTTATTAACGCGAATAAAAAATTTATTACACTAAATCTTAAAACAAAAGAAGGTGTAGAAATATTTAAGAAACTTGTAAAAGTTAGCGACGTTATTTTAACTAACTATAGACCTGGAGTACTAGATAAATTAGGTATTGGCTACGAAGATCTTAAAAAAATAAAAAACGATATAATCTTCGTGAGTAGCTCAGGTTTTGGATATAACAATCCTTATTCAAGTCTTCCTGCCTACGATTACATAATTCAAGCAATGGTGGGAATGTATGGTGTCACAGGTTTAGAAGATCTTCCAATTAAAACTGGGCCTGCAATTTTAGATGTTCTATCAGGAACATTTGCAGCGCTAGCCACTTTAGCAGCAATATATTATAAATCATTAACTGGAAAGGGACAATTCGTAGATATTGCAATGTTTGATGTAGGACTTTACGCAATGATCGAAAATATAGCTGGCGTAATGTTTGAAGGCAAAGGTTCAAGATTCGATAAAAGGTTAGGAAATAGACATCCAGTTACAGCACCTTATGCACTATATAAGACAAAAGATGGATATGTATTTATTGCTACAGCAAGTGATGAACAGTTTCATAAGTTATGTAAAGCGATGAAAATGGAACACTTAATTAACGATAAGAGGTTTCTAACTAATGACGATAGGGTTAAACATGTAGAAGAGTTAGATGCTATTATTAACCAATGGACCTCTAGCAAATCTAGCAAAGAGGTGGTGAATATCTTAAGGGGATATGATATTGCAGTAGCAGAAATTAAGCAACCTTCAGATGTACTTAAAGAACCTCTAATATCCATTAGAAATATGCTTGTAGATGTTACACATCCTAAATTAGGCAATATAAAAATTTTAGGCAGCCCATTAAAATTAAGCGAGACACCAGGAATAGTTAAAGAACCAGGATATCCTATTGGCTACCATAACACTGAGATATATAAAAAACTTTTGAATATGTCAGAAAGGGAAATAGAAGAATTAAAACTTAAAGGAATTATTTAATTTATAAATTATAAAAACAAAATACTAAAATCTAAACCTAATTATAAAGCTTACAAGATATAATCAATAATTTTATTTACTTATTTTAAATTTTTAGAAGATGAATGCTATCTTACCGTAGTTTTGACTATCAGCTATTTTAAATGCTTCCTTATGTTCTTCTAATGAGAATTTATGTGTCACTATAGGTTTTAATGAAATCTTATGTGTTGTTATAAAATCAATTGAGTCATACATATTATACATATTTCCTACTAATACTGATTGCAATTGTAATGACTTTTCAATTATAGATAAGATATTTAACGTAGCATTATGAAGAGAATTACCTATTCCTACAAGGCCAATCTTACCTTTTCCTCGCACAATTTTAATTAAGGTCCCTATTGCTTCTGCACTTCCAGAAGAGCTAAAGGAGGAGTTAGAGAGATATAATTTGAAACCGGTGACGGTCGTAATAGGTGAGGATGGTAAGGGGAACTTGAGGATTACTAGGGGGTTTGTCGGGTGGATGGAGTTTGATATTGTTTATGAGAAACTCAAGAGGGCTGTAACTAAGTACTTGCTGGTTACATCAGTTTTAGGGATCGGGAGAAGTAGAGGGGTAGGATTCGGTGAGGTAAGAGTAGAGTTGAAGGACCAAAGTTAAAGGAGAGTGATTGATTAAATCGAGAAAAAGAGAAAGAGACTTGTACTTAAAAAATTCCTTCATTAAAGTCCCAGCAATTGTGAATCTCATTTTCTTAAATCGCTCTTTAATTAGGACACTTCTTATTACAGCAACGTCCTCTATCCAAGCTAAGGGAGGTAGAGCTTAACTGGATGGATGGGGAAAAGGCCTCATGAGTTCGTACTAATATACATGGCTAATCGGGTTTTGCAAAGAGGTACCAGCAAAGGTTAAATCTGTGATTTTTTAAGCATTTTTGCAAACTACTTACTATATCTCCTTGCGTAGGGGAAATCATAAGCCGTATAGATTGCACGGAACTATTTTCATTACCCTTCTTATATATAAGTTTAGTATCTTTTTAAATTTCAACATAACACTACTTATCAGACAAGTGGTGGGAAGCTTAGGGATACACGTTCAGCAAGGCTTATATATTAGCTGTAAGATAAAATTAATATGATGTTTGAAGACCCTGAGGAACAGGATGAAAAGATAATTGCAGAGGATGAGGAAGAAATACCGTATACTGATGAGGACGAAATTGATGAAATAGTAAATGACATAGTTAGCGAATTACGAGCTTTTGGTTATTTCCCCACAGTTCGTACGATATCTATGGGAGGATACCCAGGAGCCATAGAGGTAAGTGGTTGGGATCGAGATAAATCCAGTAAAATCGAATACAGGATAGATATAGGTACTAATGTATTAAACCTAAGGCGTACTGTGACGGTTCCTTTCCCTAGCGAAGAGCCGTGGGAAGAGGAGGAAGAGGAATGGGAACTGCCGAAGATAAATATGCCGTGGGAACCGCCGAAGATTAATTTCTTCGAACCGCCGAAGATAAATATGCCGTGGGAAGAGGAGGAAGAGGAGGAAGAGCCGTGGGAAGAGGAGGAAGAGCCGTGAGAAACGCCGAAGATAAATATAATGGATACGTTTTCGCAGAGGAGGCCTATAAGAGATATGACAGTTAAGAACTTATGATCGCCCAGGAACTCCAGAAAAATCAATACCTATATCTACTAATGAACCATCATTGAGCCTTCTTATCTCATTCTCTATATTTACGTTACTATGATACCTAATTAGTTTATTTATCCCAATTTTTTCAGCTAATTTTAGTCTATTTTCATTAGTCTCTATACCTATGATATTATCAGTAATTTCTCTTAGAAAAGTGGCAGCTACAAGTCCTAATGGTCCAAGTCCAGTAATTGCTACACTACTACTGTCATTAACTCTTAAATCTCTAATGATTTGATAAGCGGTTATACCATTACAACCTAATATAGATGCGGTCTCATTATCTACTTCATTAGGTACTCTAAAAATTACTCCAATTGGGGCTAAGAAATAGTCAGCAAAAGTCCCTGAGGATCTCCAAGGATTATATAATTGCCCAAGAACTAATGTACTAGACATTCCGTTTTCACAATATTGAGGCCATCCTTTTTTACACATTTTACATTTAAAACATCCATATCTATGAAAAGCTATAACCCTATCCCCTTTCCTTAAGATCTCATTTTCATTACTTGATATATCATAAATTATACCTACTGCTTCATGTCCTGCTATTAGGTTTTTTCTTTCTCCTAATTTCTCTGGAGACGCTCTATAAAAATGTAAGTCGCTTCCACAGATTGTTGACATTATTGTTTTTATTACTACTTGTTCTCTTCCTATAGCTGAAATTTGAAATTCCTTTAATTCGGATTCTCTATTACCTTTAAAAACTATTCCTTTGATTTTCATTTTTGGCCCTCCCAAGCAATCTTGACAGCTTCTTCTAAACTCTTTCCTGTGACATCTATAGATAATATCCAAGTACCTAAAGCAAAAATAGCTGATAGTATTATTTCTAATATAAATGCATATTTAAGACCTAAGTACGCGTATAATGTGAGTGCAGGAAGGGCCAATCCAAAAGCAAAAAGTTTATCCCAACCAATTGTTGTACCCCTAACTCTAGACCTAGTTAGTTCAACCGATGGAATGTACATTAAAGTTCCTACTAAACCAACGTTAAAGAAATATATAAGTCCTATAGCTAATGTAGCAATAGGAATAGTAATAGAATGCAAAATATATGGTATTAAAAATAATAAGGATGGGGGTATAGTTAATATAAAACCTAATGTTCCAGTAATTTTTCTACCTATTTTATCTACGAGTGTGGACAACAATTTTGTTAATGCAGTATAAATTATACAAAGTGTGAATTTAATTTCAATTCATCACAAGATTAATTCGTTAATAAAGTAGATAGTAATAATTTTAACCTTATTCAAAATTTTTATTATAAATCAGAGAGTTTAAATGATACAACTTTAAGGAAATTTTAACCAAATTTCAAATGAATGAAATTGTTGTCCACACTTATAGTGTCGTCATTAAGTTATTTACATTTGTATAACGAGTATTACTTATGGGTAGGAAGCCTGTAATTAGGCAAGACATTTCTTGTCCCTCTTGTGGTTCTCATCATGTTGTTAAGTGTGGTTAG
>Ga0208683_100229_pt1 | contig 25392 bp, 8 predicted proteins | sample BED_Mat_host_9_1_FD_187141 | JGI IMG/M metagenome (GOLD analysis project Ga0208683, IMG submission 187141) | Extremophilic microbial mat communities from Yellowstone National Park, USA - BED_Mat_host_9_15 (SPAdes) (version 3) | ecosystem: Environmental > Aquatic > Thermal springs > Hot (42-90C) >... | reverse complement strand
TACACGGTGCAAGACCCCTCTCAAACAAGGCTTAAAAAACCAGAAGTGGGGTTTGAGGACGAGTTTGAGCAAACGCTGTTTTCCTTAATAGACAAGGTTGGTGGGGATATAGCGGATTACAGCAAAAAGGGCTGGAGGGTTTTCATACACGCGTCTGCGGGCTTTAAAGCGGAAACCACATTCATGGTGATAATAGGAAGCCTCATGGGCGCGGACTTGATACTCTACAGACACGAAAGCTTTCAAAGAGTGGTTGTGTTACCCGCACTCAAACTCAGAATAGACACCACACTCCTAAACGAACTCGAAAAATTCGGGCAGTACGTACCAAAAAGCGTTGCCGACCAATGGATGCTCACACCCTACGACCTCTCAGAGCTAAAAGACCTAGGATACATCAAAGAAACACCAAGTGGATACATCTTAAGAGAATGGATCAAAAAATACCTAGAGAAAAACGAGAAAACCAAACCCTAAATGCTAAAGTTAACAGTCCAGACAAAAACGCCCCCATCACTCACCCAATATAGCACAATTTTTATTCACCGACACAGTTAAACTTCCAATATAAACCCTCACCGCTTACCCATAAAATAACCCTAGATTAAATCGTATTGCCTATCCTTCTTCTATTTTCTGTATGAGTTCGTCTTTGGATATTAGCCATGTGAGCCTTTGTATCGGCTCGTAGATATAGATGAGCGGTATGAGGTACTGGTTTGCTAACTCATAGAGCGCTATGGTTGCGGGTTTCGTAGCCGACGTGCAGTCAAGTATGACAACGTAGTCTTTGATGAGGTTTTCCAGCTGTGGTCTAACCCTGTTTTTCACAGAGTTTATGTCAGATATTTCATCTTCGTATAGGGTGACCCATCGGTAGGGGGGCTTTAGTTCGCTCCATTCCTGCAGAGCTTGAGGAGTGGTTGCCACATACACTAGTTCCGGTGCTATCCCCTCCTTCTCGAGCAGTTTCAACGCAACCTCGGTTTCAGGTGTATCCCTCCTTTCTTTTCTTCCGAGTAATCCTAGGTAAACGACATGATAGGTGTTTGGGGGTCCGAACATGTAGCATGTTGGCGTCTTGTACCGGAGGCTATATTTCCCCTTAACGGGTTTATTTATGATGTTGTATCTTTGAAGAACGGCTAAGTTGTGGACAAGAGTGTTCCCGTGGATGTTCGAGGCGTGCTCGATCTGGGCGAAGCTAGCCTCACCTCCAAGCTGCGCCAAAACGCTAATAATTTTTCTCCTATTCTTGTTCTTCAGCGCAACGTCATAGCGCGGCGTGTCACCTAAGCCAAGAACCATGCTACCTCAAAATATTGGAATAACACTTCAAGTATTTGAACCTTTACTCCAAAAATGTTTAACACCTCCATCAACACACATTTGTACTATGCGCGACGCGGAAAGTGCTCATAACCGGGTGGAGACGAACTTGACGCATAGGTATTCAATCATAGCTCTACTCGAGAAGAAGCAGTCTTTGAATATAAGGTTCATTGAGTACATTAGAGGAGATATGGGTCAAGAGACCTCTGAATCAAGAATCATTTCTCGCAGGTGCCTGATGTACACGAGGGATTGGTGATGGTAAGAGCAGGTGTCGCTTACCAATATCCCGAAATCAAAGTGCACACAGCAGAGTTACCCTTCAGCTACATAGATGCCCAGAAGAAAGCCATGGGGCCAACCGGGGGGCCGACGCACATCACGGGGGATCAGAGGGAAAAGCATAGGTTGAGTGAAGTGCTTACGCCCTTCCCTAAAGTTAGAAGAGAGAGACCCATAGTCCCGTCGTTTTTGGTCCATTTCAACGGAACGAATCGTGTCCACCACCTGGTAGCATCACTACAGAAAGCTTCTAGGCAGTTGGAGCTAACCAGAGTGGAGATAAAAAGGCCGGTGATACAAGGGGATAAGCTCACCAACTATAGGGGGGAGAGTGTACTGGATCCAGCGACACCCATAGGATCGGACGATAGTGTTATTAGGGCCCTCCTCGTGGCGTACCATATGGCAACTCCCTTCGAAACCAAGAGAATCTTAAAGCGGGTAAAGCAACCTCTTATTAACACTTCGGGACATGCCATTACCGCAAAACCCAGAAGGCTTGGATACATGGACAATATGAATCACCTAGCTCACACTGCAAAAAAACGGGGACACTTACTAGAAACCAATAGGTGGGTGACGGATTAATGCAGTCTCTCAGACTCGGATCTTTCAGTCAAGCATCAATAACACTGTTACAAGTAATAACACCGCTACATGTTGGAACCGGAAAAGGCGCGGGTGTGGTGGACCTACCGATCCAGCGCGACTCGATTGGCTTGCCCACAATCTATGCGAGCAGCCTTAAGGGGGCGTTGAGGGCCACATTCACCAAGCTCATAAATAAAAGGGAGTGTGTAGACGCAGTGTTCGGATCAAGCAAAATGGGAGACCAGGACACATACGCGGGAGCTTTCAACCCGTTGGACGCCAAACTTCTACTGCTGCCAGTTAGAAGCCTAGCGGGCGTCTACACCCTGTGCACATCACCACTACTACTTCAAACATTCCTAGAATACTTAGAGATATCTAATACAGGAAGTATAGTTCAACATGATGTAAATGTAAAAGACGCAGTGGAGAAAGTAATAAACGATTTGAAAGACCAGAGGAAGGGAGAAATGCTCGTGAAACAAGGCACAGAAGCAAAGCTCAGCTTACCGATTAACGGAAAGAACACCACGGTCCTAGCAGACGAGTTCACACTATCACCCAAGCCCTCCCAAAGCGTCGGCGACCTCGCTAAGGGACTCGGATTAGAAGAGGATTGGAGGCTCGCCATTATCCATGATGACCTAATGGTTAACACCCTTGTAGATAGGAGCCTTCTCAGACAGACCCGCGTGGCGCTAGAGCCTAATACCAAGACTGTTAAGAGTGGAGCTTTATGGACGGAGGAGAACCTGCCTCCCCAAAGCTTGCTCTTTACAGTATTCTTCTACTCTGACCCTAGAACCAATACCGATAAATGCGAAGAATTGAGTTCGAAAAACGGGGAGGGCGTCAAACGGCTATTCGAAAACCATATCTTCAGCAATCACGGCTACATGGTTTTCGGCGGCCACGAGACAGTCGGTAGAGGCATCGTTAAGCTGAGGAAGCTGGGGTGAACACGCGCGTGAGTTCAGAATCCAAAAACAGTGTGACCACAAGAGCACTCAATTGTATTTACGAGGTTATAAAAATAGATGAAAAGAAAGACAAGTTCGGTCAGTCCTACCGGGCGAGGGCACGCAGCGTGCCTTCCATGGTATACGAAATAGGATTGCTCAGCGCCCTAAGCTACCTCTACGCCAAGGCGACCAAAGTGGTGTTCCAAAATGCTACAAAAATATATAATTCTTCGACAGGCGAAATAAATGAGCAGACTCTTTCAAAACAAGACGACGAGAAACTCGCCTATGCAATATACCTCAAACACCTCACAGACTACATCAAAGACAAACTAAAATTAGAAGACGAGCTAAAACCGCAGGATGAACCCCTCCAGCTTATAAAGGTGTTAGCAGAGACCCCTGACAGGCTATCTATAGCCGAGTCGCTACTTAAACCGTTCCTAATAGAACTCAAACACCTAGCGGAAGCAACCCTGAAGGCTGAGGAGGAAGTAGCATGAAAATAGAATTGAGCAAAATCAATTCCGAAGTAGAAGAAATAACAAGAAAGAACCTAATATCGGAAATCAGCTTGACCAACTCCACGCTCACAAGGCTTGGGGGGTATAACGCCGAAGCCTATTCGAGTGAGCTTGAGCTCGCCGAGCTCTTCAGAACCCAGAGCATCAAAGGTGTTTGGCGATGGTGGGTAAGAGCGATCCTATCTGGAGCGGCATGGGAAATGGGCGCGGGAAACTCCAAAAAAGTGGTTGAAATCACCGAAAGAATAATGGGTTCCACCAAGCGGGCATCTAGGCTGATTCTAAAACTCACCCTCACTCCGTCAGACACAGAGACTGTCTTGCCTAAAGAAGCAATCACTATTTTGGCTAACTCCGATAAGTATCTAAAGATAGACGAGAATACTTTAAGGAAGTGCGAGTCGAAGATAAACAGCTCAAAGGTGAGAAAGTTAAAAAGGAATAGTTTTATCAGCGACACACTCCCACCGAGACTAGGGCTCCTTATGAGAGATAAAGATATGAATGAAAAAGAGTTAAACGAAAAGCTCCAAGTGTATAAGCCAGGGTCGCTGAAGGTACACATCCAGCTTAGAAGTAGAGATAAACTCAGTGAGGATGAGTTAAGGGTGGCGTATGGCGCGCTCCTACTCGCGATGATTCTCCATGGTGTAGGCTCAATGACCAAGAGGGGTTTTGGACACTTTCAGATAAGGAACCTAAAATGTTTTGAAAATGCCGTTAAGATATACGAGGAATTCGTCACGCAAATTAACCAAGCGGTCAACGAGAAAAAGGAAGAAGAAGCGCTCAGAAAACTCATTCAGACGGCGACCGATAGTGCCAAGAGGCTCATCAATGAAGGGTCAAGTTCCAAAGGGTTGACCAACGAATTACCTTCCACACCTTCACTTACATCTGAGCAAGCTTTTAGGCTAAGTGTCGTGAGGGTGAATGTTTGGGATAAAAGCCGGCAGGAGCGAGAATCCTGGAAATTATTGAGATGTCTAGGTCTTAAAACCGAAGACGAAGCCCAGCTCAAGCTACTTATCAAATTAGGAAGAGCCACTATGAAAAGCGAGCTCCGTAAAATGTGTACAAGCGTCTCCAGTGGCGAACCCCATACATGGGTTCTCGGACTACCCCGCGCCTACGTTAAAAAAACAGGCTACTTTTTAACGGCCAACCAAGGGCAACACGACGCTGGAAGAAGACCTAGTTCAATATCGGTTGCTCCACTTAAAAAACTCACCGACTACGACTGGTTGGTGGCAGTCTACGGTTACCTTTCAAGCGACTGGCCGCGTCAAATAGGCTGGGTTGGAGGCAGAGGACGGGAAAAAGTGATCAACACAAACGAGGAGATTAAACAAAGTTTTAACAGTATATTTGATTTAATCGAGGAGTATCTCAAGGTGATAGATTATGGAGGCATCCAGCGCTAAAAATTCAACTCAGACGTTATGGGTGGATTACGTGTATGATACAGTTGTAAATAGGTATTCGGACACTAACACACTGAATCTCTTCAGCCTAATCAACATTTCATCAATCAAAGTGAACACCAGCGATGAAAAGGAGAAAATTAAGCGTTCGCTCTTGCACAGCATTGCCAGATATAGCAAAAGGTATAGTAACGAGGGTGGACTAGCCGCTACTAGAAAGCACCTAAACGAGTTTAAAATCGCCTACCTATCCATGGGCTTTGCGGTACTCGAGCTGGATGCAAAGCTTACCTACAGGGGACTTGTTGGGTCCTCGTCAAGCTTCGGCCGCCCGGCTTTCGATGTGGGCTTATCCTTCGACCCCATTTTGAATGTTCCTTATATTCCCTCTTCGAGTGTTAAGGGAGCTTTTAAGGCGGCGAATGATACGGCGAAACTTCTTCGTGACGAGTCTGTCAGGAAGCTAGACTTCTCAGACGCTTACCCGGTTGATCATGGACTCAAAGGCTACCTGCTTGTCCCAGATGTGCTTACGCCGCACTATACTAAGGGTGGAAAAGACGTTTTGCGTGAGGACGAGGCCGTGCCTGTGCCTGTGCCCTATTTGTCGCTTGCCCCAGACTCGGTGTATAGGTTTATGGTTGGGGTCGGGGGCGTAAGACCCGATGATGAGTTTTTCAAAACCGTGGTTAAGGTCTTTAAGCTGGCTTTGGAGTGTGGTATAGGCGCCAAAACGAGTTTGGGCTACGGCGTGTTCGAGCTCACCAAGGAACCCTCGGTCGATATGGGTGTGGGAAATGCCAAGTGACGAATTCTTCAAGAAAAAGATAGCAGCGCTCCTGCATGACCCGCCAAGCAAGCCTTGGATAATAACATCGAAACTCAAGCTGGGTAGTAACCATGAAAAAGAGGCTAAGGAGCTCGCAGAAGCCATTTTTGATTTTGAGAAAGACATCGTAGCCGTCTTGGAGGACGACGAAGTAAAGGCCGCTGATATATTTGCCTCATCCTTCGATAGATGGGTGCTATCGACACTGCTTGGCGGTGATTACCAGAGAGGCGCATATCTAACCCGCGAAGTCAAACTGTACAACATATTCTACCGCGACAGGCCATACGAAGTAGACCTACATCAGCCGCAGGACGAGGAGTACAAACAGCAACTGGAGAAGTTCGAGGACGAGTTAGGATCAACACTAAAAACCGTGTTCGAAAAAGCGCCGGTCAAGGATAGGTGGAGGCTTGTCTACAACGTGTTCTACGCCGCCTACGAGTACCTGTGGTGTAAACACTTTGGAACGCCTGGGCCCGCAGACACAAGGATGCCCACACACACCGTCTTCGACCACACATACGCCACGGCAACAACGCTCAACATTATAGGTGGGAAGAGGGCGCACGGCTTCATGGTTTCCGTAGACCTCGGAGGTGTGCAAAGCTATATCTCCGCCTCACGAAAGTTACGCGACCTATGGGCGTCCAGCTGGCTCACCTCCGCGCTAGCTTGGTCCATAGCGGCCCCATTCATAGAAAACTTCGGTCCAGATATACTCATTCTACCCACCGCAAGGGGAAACCCCTTCTACTATCACACTCTCGCATCAATACTTAATAGAAAACTGGATCCAAACAGCGCGGACGCCATTAAAAAGACCATTGAAGATGTGGCCAAATCCGCTGGATACTACTTTGACCGTGGATATCCCGAATTCGCGGTGGTGCCCGCCACATTCACATTCATTCTTCCAAGCACAATCTCCAAACCGCAAGAAACCAAGCTACAAGTGGACGGCGAAGAACTCGAACTCTCAAGCGGAGAGAGTATCATCGACTGTATAGAGCGACTGTACCATAAAAAATGGAGAATGCTGGTTGAAAGAGTGCTCGAAACACTTACACAAAACGAAAAACTCGGATTTTTAGGTGAGGTATTCCGAGATTTGGCTGTTTACGACACTCCCCCACTACCGCTCAGGGTGGCCGTGGCCGAAATAAAGGCAGACTCAACCTCCTCGAAGGACGCATACTTAGCCTACCACAAGGCCTTCCAGAGCGTTTCAGGCGCGCTGAAAGAGGCAGCCGCCCTTAAGTTCACCCCATACGCCACTCTAAACTTAACACAATACACCTCAAACTACGGTGCGTATAAACACGCGCTCGGCGAGCCCAGGTTCTATACCTGTTCCATGTGCGGTGAGCTCCCCGCCATCCCGAGATTCCTAGAGGCGGCGAGGGAAATCAACTCGGCGGTGGGAGAAGCGAACTTAATCAAAGTCGAAGAGATCAATGGACGGCTCACGGGTGAGCGCCTGTGCCCCTACTGCCTCCTAAAGAGGCTTACAACAACCAGGACAGTCTTCGAAAAAGTCTTAGAAGTACTGATTGGGAAATACTCGAAGATTAAACCTCTGCGTTTCCCAAGCGTCACCTCGGTTGCGGTGATCAACTATAAGAAGGCCGTGGTGAATGCGGCCAAAAAGCAGCCAGAAAAAATTCTTCAAATCCTGAAAGATGTCATAAGCTCCAGTGAAAACATTAAAGAGACGCTGACCTCTCATGTGGCCTACGGACCTGAGCGGGAGCTACTCGAAGAAACCGAGGAGGAGTTTGGTGGGGACAACGCAAAAATCGATGTCTTAGGCACCTTTGTACTCGCAGACGCAGAGGACCTCCTACTAGTAGGGGAACAGAGGGCTTTTGTGAGCAGACTCACTCAAGCCTTAGGACAAGTGTTGAAGTCCAACACGTCACTCAACACTTATTACGCACTTATCAAGGGTGACGGAGACGATGTGGGTAAAGTTATAACTGGCGACCTAGGACGGGTCGAAGCGCTACGACTATTAAAAAACATCTTCAATTACTTCTCCAATCTGACACCCAACCAAAGGCTTAGCGGAGTGCTCGACATGATTGGAGATGGAAAATTAGAGGAGGCGGCACAACTTCTCAAAGAGGATCTCAAGAGAGAATACAACGCTAAGGAGCTAGAAGAGCTATTGGAGCTACTTGAGAAAAACCTCAAATACTCATCTGAACCCAAGGATGAGTGGAAGAAGAGGCTTCCCGTCTCCCCAGCGTACCACGCAGTCATCAGCCGATGCCTTATGACGCTCGCCGTAAAAGCTTCAGAAGAAATATCGAGCGTTGGGGGATTTGTCGTTTACTCAGGTGGCGACGACCTCTTAGCCGTGAGCCCCGTCGAGTTCGCTCTGCAAACAGCGTTAAGGGTTCGAAGGCTGTATACAGGTACCCCAACCGTGGGCTTTCTCGAGTTCTCTAAAATCGGGTCAAAAACCCTCGTTCCAGCCCTCGGCGACCTCGGCGAGTCCTTCGCCTTAACGTATGCCCACTACAGGGAACCATTCGCCCAAACTCTGGAGGTCAGTGTGGGCGCTCTCGAAGAGGAGGCTAAAGAAACCGTGTGGTTTAGACAAGGCGTAACGCAATCCAGAAAGAACTCCTTAGCGGTTACCTATGCGCCAAGAGGAGGAGACAGGGTACAGGCAAGACTCCCATTCGATCTACGAGGAAAACAGCTTGGGAAGCTGATTGAAGATGTGGGCACAATGCTGAAAATGATAGATGGCGGAGATTTCTCCGCTAGCCTCGTTAAAGATATGGATGAGTGGATGAACAGAATAGTTCAGGCGTATACGAAGGATACAAGCCTTGCGACCAAAATTATCAGGTACGTTGTAAACAGGAATGCTTCAGAGAAATGCGACGATTCAAAAAAAGAAAAATCAGAGCTATTATTCAGCGAGACGATGAGTTCAACTTGGTGCTATAGGTATGAAGCTCACGAAACAGAAGTGCACGCTCAAGGCAGCGAGAAAAGAGAGCGGGCAGGCGAATCAACCTCGCGTAGTAGCTCTTACGAAGACACATTTCATATGAGTGAACATAAACAGTCTTCCAAACCGCTTCTCAAGGAGTTTGTTGTCGCCCTACAAGCTGAGATGGGAGCTAGAAGAGGTGTAGAGCCTTGAAGAGCATTCTCTTTAGAGTAGTTGAGCCGATGATGTTCAGGGGCGCCTCAGAGTTTGCTCCAACATCACGCGGCCCACAGGCGGGCGCATGGAGCAAGCCCTTACCTCCACCATCAACGTTAGCCGGCGCCCTAGCCACCCTCGTCCTCGAATATACAGGAAGAAATCCCCCAGTAGGAGACCCCTCCAAATGGTATGAGGAGGTGGTCGACATATTAGGCGGAAACCCGCTACTCAGAGGACCATTCCTAGACAAACAGGGAAACATCTATCTCCAATACAAGAAGGGGATTGTAGCATTCAGAGAGCTGCTCGAAATCCTCCGAAATGGCGGGTTGTGTGAATCCACAGAGAGGCTCAGCAAAGCTGCAAAAGAACACACACTGAGTTATGTGAACGCAGTGGGCATCACGATAAAAGATGAAACCAAGACGACACTCACGGGTCTAATATACAGCGCGGCAATGGTGGACTACTCCAAACTGGGCAAACGCGTGGGGCCAGGAGCAAGAATACTGCTCGAAGTCCACAGAACCACGGAACCACTACAGAAAACCCTCCAGAAACCCAAAATAATCAGGCTTGGAGGTGAAGGACGACTCATCCAAGTATTGGCGAATGAAGCCCACCCGCTAACCGAGCAATTAAACACCTTAAAACAAGAAACAAACACCCTCAGACTATACGTGGCAACACCCATGCTCTTCAAGGCAACGCCCAAACTACTAACCAAGGAAAAAACAAAGCTTGACAACACGCAATCTTTAACCCACACCCTAAAACACCAACTAGACGAACAACTCAACATGCCCACACTAAAAGCCGACTCAATAAAGATAGAAGGAACTATTGGCATACTGGGGGGATTCAGTCTAGCCAAACCCGCTCGAAAACCTATCTACGCCTCACTTCAACCCGGCTCGATAATCGAGCTCACACGTAGCGCACCATACACAACACAGGAGTACCACGAACTCTACACAGAGGGGCTAGGGCTCTTCCGAAACATCGGATACGGCACAGTAATACCCATACCCCTAGAAAACGCCAAATAAAACCATTCGACAAGTCGTAGAGGTTATAAGATAAACGAGAATCGACATTCTTGGTAAGGGAGAGTAGCCAGCGATGCGTACCTTTCACTTGGAAAAGAAACTATTCGACCTCTCCAATATTGATCCCAGACTAAATAGCTATCTCAGTTGAAGAAGAATCCCAAACAGCCTTCCTCACACCTACCACGCCATTAAAAATAGTCAGACACAATTAGATATTTTCCTGCAATTCCTCAGTTTAAGGCATAGTGCAAGGCGCAATGCATGCGCAAAAAACTTCCCACCTTCAATTCCTCATTTTAGGATACGTTGAACACGCTTAGGAAGGCGTTGAATATCACAACTTTCAATTCCTCATTTTAGGATACAAGGATGTTAAGGTCAGCGTATTCCCGTAAAGGCGATATCCTTTCAATTCCCCATTTTAGGATACCTGGGACATACCGCGGGGCACAGCCCTAGTGGCCAAAGTTGCTTTCAATTCCTCATTTTAGGATACCTGAAAAAGTGCTTAAGTCAAAGTTATACCATGAAGGTCAACTTTCAATTCCTCATTTTAGGATACTGTAGCCCGAGCAGCACTGGGACGTGGAGGAGCACTTTCAATTCCTCATTTTAGGATACCCTCTCCAACATGTAGAACCCTTTTTTCAGCACCTAACTTTCAATTCCTCATTTTAGGATACGATTTATGAGTCTCAAAGAAATAGTTGAAGTTGTGGACTTTCAATTCCTCATTTTAGGATACCCACTCGATGCGCTCAGACTCAGGCTGAGACCGCTAGCTTTCAATTCCTCATTTTAGGATACTATTACTTCGATGAGTATAAGAATGTGAAGCCATACTTCTTTCAATTCCTCATTTTAGGATACAGTAGACCGAAGAAGAAGATTGTGCCACCCACACCTCTTTCAATTCCTCATTTTAGGATACGCTATGCGTCTGATACTTCTCTAAAAGTGTTGATCTTTCAATTCCTCATTTTAGGATACGGGTGGGGGCGTGCTATCACAGCTGCCAGCACCATACCCTTTCAATTCCTCATTTTAGGATACCTCATGCGAGAATACGACAATCTGAAAGGTGAGTGCTTTCAATTCCTCATTTTAGGATACATAATACTAAGACGTGAATGAGTATGTCGGATGGTGAAACTTTCAATTCCTCATTTTAGGATACATGAAAGTAGTGGAGAAGAAATAGTTGTCTTCACACGTAACTTTCAATTCCTCATTTTAGGATACTCTAGTGAATATGCTTTTGCTATCGACACTGTTAACTCCTTTCAATTCCTCATTTTAGGATACATATGTCGCCCCCACCCTGGCAAGGGTAGGAAAAAACCTTTCAATTCCTCATTTTAGGATACACAGTGGATAAAGACACACGGAAGTCAACACCTACCTTTCAATTCCTCATTTTAGGATACCGAGAGCGTCTACTTCATAAGGAAAAAAGCAATTTCTTTCAATTCCTCATTTTAGGATACCAGCGTCTATTTCAACTGCTAACACCTATGTTAATATCTTTCAATTCCTCATTTTAGGATACAAGATTAACTACCCTCAAGCTCAAACAACACACGATAATTCTTTCAATTCCTCATTTTAGGATACAGACCCGTTATATGTGAAGCGAAAATAAAATTAGTGTACTCTTTCAATTCCTCATTTTAGGATACACCCTTCGCGAAGTCGTGGAGACTCGTCCTCCCAGCGCTTTCAATTCCTCATTTTAGGATACTAGGTGATCCAGGGCGCCGTCGAGCACAGCCTCACCACACTTTCAATTCCTCATTTTAGGATACCCAACCTCTCCACCCACCTCGACGCATCCATCTATGTCTTTCAATTCCTCATTTTAGGATACGCAAAGGCGCGCCCCGGTAAGACCAATGCGGGGTGGTCTTTCAATTCCTCATTTTAGGATACTTGAGTTGAGTGGGACACAGCATCCCGCGTCTCACTTTCAATTCCTCATTTTAGGATACAGGGCTGTCACAGCCGCACCGCCACCACCAAAGAGCACGACTTTCAATTCCTCATTTTAGGATACTGTAGTGATGATGAGGAGGTTCATGAAAGGTGTCTGATCTTTCAATTCCTCATTTTAGGATACCTACCTACCTTCCACCCAAGTTTCAACCTGAACGCGTAGACTTTCAATTCCTCATTTTAGGATACATCAACCCTCTCCGTTGAAGCGCCGCTGGAGACCTCTCTTTCAATTCCTCATTTTAGGATACCGGCTGGCTCGCCTTCATACTGGGCGCGGTTTTACTTTCAATTCCTCATTTTAGGATACATACGCTGAGCACCTAAGAGGTCAAGGCTTTAATAAAGCTTTCAATTGCTCATTTTAGGATACACACTCATCGCTTCCACTCATGCCTTTATGCACAGCATCTTTCAATTCCTCATTTTAGGATACTTAGTGAATTTCTCGATGAAGCGCTCGAGTATTATGCTTTCAATTCCTCATTTTAGGATACCCACTCCGATCGGTGGGGCGGGACGAGTACGGCAACTATTCTTTCAATTCCTCATTTTAGGATACTATACGTAAATGTGCAGACAGTCGAGCAGGCTATTACTTTCAATTCCTCATTTTAGGATACGGGATGCACCGCAGCGGGTGCAAAAACGCGCCGTATCTCTTTCAATTCCTCATTTTAGGATACCGATTTACTGGTATGGTGCTACTGCATCAACGGATAAGGTCTTTCAATTCCTCATTTTAGGATACGGTGCCTGGTGATGTTCTTATTGTCTTCCAACTGTTAGCTCTTTCAATTCCTCATTTTAGGATACGCGTGCCCCTTTGCGACTGTCCATGCCATAGCAGCTTTCAATTCCTCATTTTAGGATACACGTAGTTTGGCGCCTCACCCTGAGTCTCTACCCATATTTCTTTCAATTCCTCATTTTAGGATACGGGCTTGTTGAAGTGCCCACGTTCCTTACGTTGAGGTAAACCTTTCAATTCCTCATTTTAGGATACTGACTTCTTTGGAAGCCCAACACTACCCATCAACACCTTTCAATTCCTCATTTTAGGATACTCATTCAGCAATAGACGGTACACGGTAAGTGCAAGCTTTCAATTCCTCATTTTAGGATACGCGCACTAATTGTTTCACTGTGTCTGACGCTTATGGTGAACTTTCAATTCCTCATTTTAGGATACTAGTCCACACGGTACTTGGCGCCGCAGCTACAGGCGAACTCTCTTTCAATTCCTCATTTTAGGATACTAGGAACATAAGTGTCACAGGTCAGTGGATTGACTTCTTCTTTCAATTCCTCATTTTAGGATACCGCCGCATGGAGCTCCTCCTCCATAGAGGTGTAGAGCTTTCAATTCCTCATTTTAGGATACGTGAATAGGTCGGAGCCAACGTTCGCAAGCTCCCTCCTTTCAATTCCTCATTTTAGGATACATTCCATGAACTCTGAAGTGGATGATGATGAGTTCTCTTTCAATTCCTCATTTTAGGATACCAGGAGCAGGTTGATGATAAAACTCGCTGAGACAGAGTTCCTTTCAATTCCTCATTTTAGGATACGATGAATTTGTGCTTCGGGGACAGCTTCATACAAACACGGCTTTCAATTCCTCATTTTAGGATACAGGCACAAACAACCCGAATGATGTGGCGGAAGCGATCCTTTCAATTCCTCATTTTAGGATACGGTTTGAAGGTTAGACTATTAACGGGCGAGTGATTTTCTTTCAATTCCTCATTTTAGGATACTGGCGGTCTTGAGGAGCAGGGGTGTAATCACGGATGACTTTCAATTCCTCATTTTAGGATACACTATGGAATAGCCTGCGGGCCCGTGAGCGGCGGCCTCCTTTCAATTCCTCATTTTAGGATACATAGCGAACTTTGCGACTTCCGACCACGCTAGATATACATCTTTCAATTCCTCATTTTAGGATACAAGCACGCACGCGTAAGCGCGCGCACATGCACGCTTCTTTCAATTCCTCATTTTAGGATACAAGAAGAACCCCTTCGTCGCCAAAGAAATCGAGCGCCTCTTTCAATTCCTCATTTTAGGATACAGTATGATGAAGGCTTGTGCGGTTGTTGGGTACCCCGTAGGCTTTCAATTCCTCATTTTAGGATACGAGCTACCCCAAGCTCCTTCATCAATATCCACTGCTGGACTTTCAATTCCTCATTTTAGGATACCGTCCACCACGAGTCGGTAGATGGGGGAAACATCAACTTTCAATTCCTCATTTTAGGATACGAATCCCTTGTGTACAGGCGGTAAAAATGCACATCTTTCAATTCCTCATTTTAGGATACGCTACCATGTACCCCAGCTACAGACACAGCTACTCTCCTTTCAATTCCTCATTTTAGGATACAAGGTCGATTGTTACAGCAACCCTAACATGGTGTTTCCTTTCAATTCCTCATTTTAGGATACTGGTCGGCGAAGTGCGGGCGATCCTTATGGAGAAGAAGCTTTCAATTCCTCATTTTAGGATACTCTGTGGTAGATTCCACTATTTCCACACTCATGAGTTTCACTTTCAATTCCTCATTTTAGGATACCAGCATCCACCGCTTTTAATTTGACAATCACTATGGTCTTTCAATTCCTCATTTTAGGATACAGAGTGGTGTTTCACAGGCACCTAAGGAAATAATGAGCTTTCAATTCCTCATTTTAGGATACAGGCGGGTGTGGCCTACGCGATCTTCGTGATTATAGTGACTTTCAATTCCTCATTTTAGGATACATAACCCCGTCTGATGACTCAACAACTGAGGTGTGTATCTTTCAATTCCTCATTTTAGGATACAAAGCCCTAGCGACTATTATGGCTAACTCGGATTTAACACTTTCAATTCCTCATTTTAGGATACCGATGTTTTGCTTTATAACTGTAATCCACATATCACTTTCAATTCCTCATTTTAGGATACCCCCACATGAGTAGAAGATCAGCCAGTCCAAGTAATCTTTCAATTCCTCATTTTAGGATACCAGCATACGCGTCATCCTCTGGTAGTCGCCTAACGTGTCTTTCAATTCCTCATTTTAGGATACTTGTGGCTTGGGAGCTCTACCTCTACTCCTAGGAGGCTTCTTTCAATTCCTCATTTTAGGATACGCGGCGGAGTAAGTCTTGGCGTAGGAGTCGTTCGCTTTCAATTCCTCATTTTAGGATACGTTGCCCACCCCACACTACGGGGAAGTGGCGCCATTGTCTTTCAACTCCTCATTTTAGGATACGCGGGGCGGATTGCCCCGCGGGAAAAACCAGCTACCACCACTTTCAATTCCTCATTTTAGGATACTTCTAACAGCGCGCCCCAAACCCAGGTGCTTTTTTACACTTTCAATTCCTCATTTTAGGATACGAGCCGCGTGGCAGCCGCCGTCATCAGGGAGTCACCTTTCAATTCCTCATTTTAGGATACCCACCCAGAGCGGGTGGTGGACCATCGAGGTTAACCTTTCAATTCCTCATTTTAGGATACAGCCTTTTCCATGAAATTGGTGTGTGTGGAAGTAGCTTTCAATTCCTCATTTTAGGATACTCACAGATGTGGGTGTCGTCAGGCAGTACTACACTTTCAATTCCTCATTTTAGGATACGAGGCGGAGCGCTCCAAGCGCCTCGACGAGTTCACGAAGACTTTCAATTCCTCATTTTAGGATACTCTATGTCCTCGTCGAACCATAAATAAATTGTGTAGCGCTTTCAATTCCTCATTTTAGGATACCATAATAGTGTTCTTAGCCTGCGTGAGGCTCTGATTCCTTTCAATTCCTCATTTTAGGATACATGTTATCTGGTAGAACTTTAAGTCTAAATCAGTTATGAACCTTTCAATTCCTCATTTTAGGATACTCTGGGATACGGACCCTAAATGGGACGCACTGCTAATCTTTCAATTCCTCATTTTAGGATACCTGTCGGGCTATACGCAGACGTTGCCGACGAAACAGCTTTCAATTCCTCATTTTAGGATACGATACCGGGCTGAGTGGGTGTGAGGGGGTTAAACCTTTCAATTCCTCATTTTAGGATACCGTGTAAGGCTTAAGCTGTCTGACAGGGTTAGCGTCCCATATCTTTCAATTCCTCATTTTAGGATACCGGCACTAGACACAGCGGCTAACCCGTAACCAGACCTAACTTTCAATTCCTCATTTTAGGATACGGTAAAAACATGTTTGTATGGACGCTCGACCCCGTAGTCTTTCAATTCCTCATTTTAGGATACACGTCTATTGTTTGATTCACTGGGTTGTTGAGGTACTCTTTCAATTCCTCATTTTAGGATACTGCTTCGCTCCTCCCTCTCCATCTCGGCGAGCTGCTCTTTCAATTCCTCATTTTAGGATACCGAACTGGGTCCCAAAAAGGCTGTGGCTCGCATAAGAGCACTTTCAATTCCTCATTTTAGGATACACTTCCACGTGTAGGGAGCCAATCCACCGCTCCACTTTCATTCCTCATTTTAGGATACCGACTCATCGAGGGCCTGGAGGATCCCCCGTATCCTTTCAATTCCTCATTTTAGGATACTAGTTGTTGCTCTCAAACTCCTGCTTTACCTTCTCCATGCTTTCAATTCCTCATTTTAGGATACCGTCACGCCCCCTCTTTAAAAGTGGGTATGCCCCACAACTTTCAATTCCTCATTTTAGGATACAGAACCCACCTTCAAGCATACTCCAGATCTGACCTGGATCTTTCAATTCCTCATTTTAGGATACGAGGTCATGAGGGCATGGGGGTTCTCCTATCGCACCTGTACTTTCAATTCCTCATTTTAGGATACAGGATATAGTCACGAAGAAGCCTGAGGCCATTACTTTCAATTCCTCATTTTAGGATACTAGCTACGTGTTGGAAAAAGGTGCGCACTATGATGCCAACTTTCAATTCCTCATTTTAGGATACAAAAAGAGGAAAATGAGGAGGTGGATGTAAAACCAACAACTTTCAATTCCTCATTTTAGGATACCGCATCACCAGAGCACGGATAGAACCGTAACGCTCAAACTTTCAATTCCTCATTTTAGGATACTCGACGACGGCGTACCGCCGCCGGGGGTACATTTATTAAGCTTTCAATTCCTCATTTTAGGATACGGCACAACTTCTACTACGCTTGTGATGGCAGGCTACCTTTCAATTCCTCATTTTAGGATACAAATCGTTGAAGCCTTGAACGACTTTTTGACCTAATCTTTCAATTCCTCATTTTAGGATACAAATCACAAGTGAAGACCATGAAGCGGTAACTCTACCACACTTTCAATTCCTCATTTTAGGATACGGGTTGAGACGTATGGTTTCAGTATCCAGGAGTTTGCTTTCAATTCCTCATTTTAGGATACTTTCTGCAATAATGTAGGTGTAACGCTTAGCATGTATTCTCTTTCAATTCCTCATTTTAGGATACGTGTCTGCTAATCGCGTCAGCATTCAACTCAAGACCTTTCAATTCCTCATTTTAGGATACCCGCCCCGTGGAGGCGACGCCATGGGGGCAAAAAAGAAACTTTCAATTCCTCATTTTAGGATACCTACGCTGAGGAGTACCTGCAACACACCGATATAGTTGAGCTTTCAATTCCTCATTTTAGGATACCCAGCAGCCCTCCTCGCGTTAATCCAGTAGTTTGCTCTTTCAATTCCTCATTTTAGGATACTCGCAGTGTTTCCTGGATCCAGTCCTCTAGGGGTCTTTCAATTCCTCATTTTAGGATACTAGTGGTAGCCTTATTTGGCTACACTATTACCCCGACTTTCAATTCCTCATTTTAGGATACCCCACTTAGGTTAGTGAATATAACATTTAGAAAATCTTTCAATTCCTCATTTTAGGATACATGCACCAAGTGTTGCACGGTTTACGGGTGAACGGCTTGTTCTTTCAATTCCTCATTTTAGGATACCGCTCCAGGATAGGCGCTAACCCGCGATATGTAACGACCTTTCAATTCCTCATTTTAGGATACAGGAAAGCCTCGGAAGCGCCGTTAAGCACGTATAGCTTTCAATTCCTCATTTTAGGATACCGTACAGGGAGGACGCACGCGCATGGCTCGAAGAAGAAGCTTTCAATTCCTCATTTTAGGATACGTGGTCGAAGAGCTCGAGGTGAACGAGAAAATGTTTTTTGCTTTCAATTCCTCATTTTAGGATACCCGAGGCTAGCGAGGACGAAGTTAGACGTATCCTCAACCACTTTCAATTCCTCATTTTAGGATACAAACACCAGGGCAGTCTCGATAGTCAAAGAGGCGTTAAAGACTTTCAATTCCTCATTTTAGGATACCGTTGAAAAGCCTTGTGAACGGGTTAGGCATTAATCTTTCAATTCCTCATTTTAGGATACGATATGACTGGTAATATTAGCTGGGTTAGGGTAAATGAAGCTTTCAATTCCTCATTTTAGGATACTTGCCTGCGGTCTTGGGTGGAAAAGTAGGTATTGCCCTAACTTTCAATTCCTCATTTTAGGATACTCAAGTTGGGGTTCATGTGGACACCTGACGGTCTAACATATCTTTCAATTCCTCATTTTAGGATACCAAGTTGGACTACACCAATAGGCGGTAGCTACACTAAACAACTTTCAATTCCTCATTTTAGGATACCACAATAGTGACACTTGAGAAGGGCTACGGGGTATATGTTCTTTCAATTCCTCATTTTAGGATACGTTGTCTATTTTCTCCTTTGCCAGTTTAACCGCCTGACTTTCAATTCCTCATTTTAGGATACAAAGAATGATGAGTGTGGCAAAGGATAAAAAAACTGTGGCTTTCAATTCCTCATTTTAGGATACACGGGAATTGAAGGTGGAGTAGATTCGTTTATCAGCTTTCAATTCCTCATTTTAGGATACGCGGGGGTGCTGGTGCTCGATGAGTTCTCAGATGAATCACTTTCAATTCCTCATTTTAGGATACTTTCTTGCGCTAATACTTTCACCGCGTTAAAAACCGCTTTCAATTCCTCATTTTAGGATACAAGACCCCGTCTAATGTTCGGTCTTCCCATGTACCAAACTCTTTCAATTCCTCATTTTAGGATACATAATGCTAACCATCGCAAGGATAAACCACTCCATCACTTTCAATTCCTCATTTTAGGATACAGATTGATGAGATAGGTAGTTAAGTTAAAGGATAGAAAAACTTTCAATTCCTCATTTTAGGATACCACATCACAGGACACTCCTTCGGTCCAAAGAAATAAAAGCACTTTCAATTCCTCATTTTAGGATACGCGGAGGAGCTGCGCGAACACGGCTACAAGTACTATGACACTTTCAATTCCTCATTTTAGGATACACGCCGAGCTCCTGCCAAGCGCAAAAGCGAAACAAGCTTTCAATTCCTCATTTTAGGATACCGTTCTACGTAAACTACGTACCCCTAGAGGAAGTGTCGTCTTTCAATTCCTCATTTTAGGATACGCGTAAAGTCGACTACGACGCCATAGCGCAGACGGTGACTTTCAATTCCTCATTTTAGGATACGTGAGCGCACTCAACGTGGAATTCGCATCGGATGCGTGTACTTTCAATTCCTCATTTTAGGATACCGGCCTTCTTCCCACTCACACCAGCTTTCACAAGTTCTTTCAATTCCTCATTTTAGGATACATCATAGAAAGCACAGCCTGAGGGAATTTGCTTATATCTTTCAATTCCTCATTTTAGGATACACTACAAGAACACTGAGACCTCATGGCTCCCCAACACTTTCAATTCCTCATTTTAGGATACAACAAGGACCACTAGTTCCCAATCCCGCAAAAACCTTTCAATTCCTCATTTTAGGATACCCTGGGACTTGACATTTCCCCGGGTTCCGGGTTCTCTTTCAATTCCTCATTTTAGGATACTGTTGAAAGCGCTTCGTATATGTTCTCTTTTAGGAGCTTTCAATTCCTCATTTTAGGATACAGGCACACGGGTAGAGAGGCAGGCAGTTGGGTGCACGGCTTTCAATTCCTCATTTTAGGATACGTCGAGTGGAAGCTCGGTTTCAATGAGCCCTTTAATCGACTTTCAATTCCTCATTTTAGGATACTAGATTTAGATGAGAAAGAGAGAGAATACTTTAATCACTTTCAATTCCTCATTTTAGGATACTAAAGCTTCAGTGTCTTTAAGCAGTGTTTCAAAACTTTCAATTCCTCATTTTAGGATACATCAAATATAACTAGTGGTTCACCAACGGGTTCAAGCTTTCAATTCCTCATTTTAGGATACTATATGTATATGTCAGCCCCGTCAATCGGGTATGTAAAAACTTTCAATTCCTCATTTTAGGATACTTGTTGTAGTTGAAGACGCGGTTGCTGAATATGGTCTTTCAATTCCTCATTTTAGGATACAGGCGTGTGGAGAGCACTTCATCCATCATGTTTGAGAGTACTTTCAATTCCTCATTTTAGGATACCCCGCCTTCAGGCGGGGGTAGCTCACTCGTGAAAAGCTTTCAATTCCTCATTTTAGGATACTCGCACACAAGCTCGGCGGGCACGTCGCCCGCCTCCTCCTTTCAATTCCTCATTTTAGGATACATGCTCGAAAGACTAGTATAGATATGTTGAGGAGAAAGGCTACTTTCAATTCCTCATTTTAGGATACGAGTGCCCCCTCCACCCAGAGAAGCGCGGAGATAGGCTTTCAATTCCTCATTTTAGGATACAAAATAACTAAGCGCTTTATAAGGCGTGTAAGAGCAACACTTTCAATTCCTCATTTTAGGATACGTGCTCCTCGACCTCCTCACCCGCCGCCGGCTGAGAGCTTTCAATTCCTCATTTTAGGATACAACTCATAACCCTATTATAAACATATTCAGCTTGATGACTTTCAATTCCTCATTTTAGGATACAATTGGTACAATTGATATATCGGATTCTTGCTCTAACTCTCTTTCAATTCCTCATTTTAGGATACGAAGGTGCGGGAAGGCCCGACCTCCTCCCCGCCCTGAACTTTCAATTCCTCATTTTAGGATACGTGAGTACCCATGTGTGCACATGGTGGCCACAGTCCTCACTTTCAATTCCTCATTTTAGGATACCGCCGGGTGGAGGGGGCCGTGGCCTCCCACACGGCAGCCTTTCAATTCCTCATTTTAGGATACGGGAATCCGTGTGAGGGATCCGGGCAGCGGAGCCACGCAGCTTTCAATTCCTCATTTTAGGATACCTGAGCGACGAGGAGTTCAGGGAGCTCAGCTCGGTCTTCCTTTCAATTCCTCATTTTAGGATACCGACGAATACAACTCACTTAAGAAGCTCGCCCAGACTTTCAATTCCTCATTTTAGGATACTCGCTTATAGAATAGCTTAGAAGTGAAGAAAGAACGCTTTCAATTCCTCATTTTAGGATACAAGCTCCTCTATCTTTTCGAAAGCTTCCGCGACTATTACTTTCAATTCCTCATTTTAGGATACCCGTTCACAAAAGAGCCAACATCACTTGTTACTGTGGTTAACTTTCAATTCCTCATTTTAGGATACCTCAGGATGCGATTGTCAACCCCAGCAGGATGCCTGCTTTCAATTCCTCATTTTAGGATACCTTCGCCTGGTCGGGCATCGGCTGGCCCACACTGTCTTTCAATTCCTCATTTTAGGATACGAGAAATTCACTGAGGAGGTTTGATTTTTTGCCCCACGACTTTCAATTCCTCATTTTAGGATACCGACTGCGTCGTCGTAGCGCTCGAAGTCGTAGACCCAGCTTTCAATTCCTCATTTTAGGATACGAAGGTAACAGGGAGGCAATCCTGGACGCCTTAGGTCACCTTTCAATTCCTCATTTTAGGATACGCGAAGGAGTTGCCAGGCTACATAGTGTACAAATATGACCTTTCAATTCCTCATTTTAGGATACAAGTGAAGCCCATATTGAGCATGCGAGCCAGCCACGGGACTTTCAATTCCTCATTTTAGGATACTCGCGCACCCAGGCTCTCCAAGCTCACACATCTCCTCCTTTCAATTCCTCATTTTAGGATACTGAGAAATCTGGTCTACCCCTAGAGGACTGGATCCACTTTCAATTCCTCATTTTAGGATACAAAACTTTTCGAGATGGCGATCGCTGATTCTGATTTCTTTCAATTCCTCATTTTAGGATACTAGGGTTATGAGTTGGGGTCGAAAGAAGAAGCCTATCTTTCAATTCCTCATTTTAGGATACAGGAAACCCTTCATAGCTAACGCTTCATATTCCCTTATCTTCCTTTCAATTCCTCATTTTAGGATACTTGGCTTTACGTGAACGGGGAACTATATCCACAGTGTTCACTTTCAATTCCTCATTTTAGGATACTACAGCCTGTATGTGTTGCTGTAGTTGTTGGCGTCTCTGCTCTTTCAATTCCTCATTTTAGGATACTGGGTAAGTTGCAGTTGTACCCGCATCAATCCAAACTTTCAATTCCTCATTTTAGGATACGATACCAGCTCGCGCAGGAAGGTGTAATCACGTGGAATCCTTTCAATTCCTCATTTTAGGATACATGAAGCAATTAGCGGATTGTTTCTATGCACGTATAATGTCTTTCAATTCCTCATTTTAGGATACTCCTCTTCGAGCCCGGGATCCACCTGTCACCCTCGACTTTCAATTCCTCATTTTAGGATACCGTCAAACAGTTCGCGGAAGCGATGGGCGCGCCGTTTCACCTTTCAATTCCTCATTTTAGGATACTTTACCAGTGCCTGGTGGCCCTATGATAAGTAGGTGTGCTTTCAATTCCTCATTTTAGGATACTGTTTGATCTTTTCGAGGCTCTTTTCAAGGAGCTTCTCCCTTTCAATTCCTCATTTTAGGATACCGAGCACGTAGGCGGGTAGCCCGAGCTCCCTGACTTTGAGACTTTCAATTCCTCATTTTAGGATACTTGCAATTCACGGGGAACACGGCATCCAATACTTCAGCGACTTTCAATTCCTCATTTTAGGATACAATAAGGGGGGTGCTTAGGCGTGGAGCTTACGGATACTTTCAATTCCTCATTTTAGGATACGGGTGGTCTGCGCACCAAGCGAGTAATATGTTACTTTCAATTCCTCATTTTAGGATACTATCATACCCAAGTAGAACCGAAACACTTTTATAATTCTTTCAATTCCTCATTTTAGGATACAGAGACTTTCAAGTGTTCCGCAGCCTATGGCAATTGATTGCTTTCAATTCCTCATTTTAGGATACCCACAACTATGGCGCCGGGGCTCCCCGCTGGAACCCTTTCAATTCCTCATTTTAGGATACTGGACGTTCAACCGCGGCCGCGGCTTGGAGGAGGACTCCCTTTCAATTCCTCATTTTAGGATACAGCAATAACCACACTTTAACACTGAAACAGGATATACGTTCTTTCAATTCCTCATTTTAGGATACCGCAACACTGTAGGACACGGTGAACGCGTACTGATTATAATCTTTCAATTCCTCATTTTAGGATACCGATGGGTCGAATGCAAGTATGAGTCGCCGTGGGCCTCCTCTTTCAATTCCTCATTTTAGGATACTAACCACTTGAGTAGACCCACCACCACCAAAAGGAACCTTTCAATTCCTCATTTTAGGATACTAACGCGGAACTGCGCAATCGTAACAGTAGAGCCAGCCGTCTTTCAATTCCTCATTTTAGGATACTCTATGGGTCTATCGATATTTGTGCGTTGAGTGGGTTCGACTTTCAATTCCTCATTTTAGGATACTGATCTAGGTGGCACACTTTGAAGCCCGACCCCGAAGCTTTCAATTCCTCATTTTAGGATACTGGACGAAATACACACACTCAGAAACAACCCAGAGATAGCTTTCAATTCCTCATTTTAGGATACCTACGCACACCACCACTACCAGCACAATCAGGAGGAAAGCTTTCAATTCCTCATTTTAGGATACAATAGGAATTGGATTTTACATAGCCTATCGTAACCTTTCAATTCCTCATTTTAGGATACTAGGGCGAAGGGAGGAGAGGGGGGGTTGAAGCGTTATGCCTCCTTTCAATTCCTCATTTTAGGATACGTTGGGGTGGCGCCTATGGTGAACCCCGACGGCCTGACTTTCAATTCCTCATTTTAGGATACCATCCTCCGTTTCATATTTACTATACCCGAATTTGCCTTTCAATTCCTCATTTTAGGATACTAGTGCGCCCCGTTCAATAGTTGACGCATATGTCTACTTTCAATTCCTCATTTTAGGATACTTGCGGTCATGTTTTGGTCGATATCCACCAACGTCACTTTCAATTCCTCATTTTAGGATACATAGGCTACGAGGAGACCGCTAGCGCTCTCTCCCTTCTACTCTTTCAATTCCTCATTTTAGGATACTTTAGTTGCGCCCCCATCCCCATCCCTTGTCGAGTTCAGCTTTCAATTCCTCATTTTAGGATACGAATCTACCCTCACCCAGCGATAACCTCACTATCACTTTCAATTCCTCATTTTAGGATACCGAACGAAGTAGCGTTAGCAGCCGTCGTAAGTGGTTTAACTGCTTTCAATTCCTCATTTTAGGATACATGATAACGAGGCTACAACGTGGACACACGTAAACTTTCAATTCCTCATTTTAGGATACACGTTAATAACCAAAGACTGAGCCGTGAAAATATTGTTACTTTCAATTCCTCATTTTAGGATACTTGGTTGTGGGTCATACGCCTGATTTAAGTCAGGCGTAAACTTTCAATTCCTCATTTTAGGATACCCATAGGTGGAGCGTTGTCCTCAGGTAAACCGTCCAGTCTTTCAATTCCTCATTTTAGGATACTGGAATTTGGCTGTGTCTTCTAGTGATGTTGAGATTTCTTTCAATTCCTCATTTTAGGATACTTCGTAATGTAGAGTAGGACGGAGGCACCCGAAATCTTTCAATTCCTCATTTTAGGATACAAGGGGCGTACTACGACGCGAACGGGTGGTTGATTTACCTTTCAATTCCTCATTTTAGGATACTGGACGTTTATCTATATCTTTTCAACGATTTAAGTTTTTTGTATGGGGGGTGTTTTTCTGTGGCATAGTGATCGTCGGCACTTTTTGAGCTTGTCCCCACCCGGCTTTTAGTATTTAAGCTAATGTATTGATGGCGGGGATGGTGTCTGGATAACGATTTCCTACGCTTAGAGGTACGTATATCGCTATCCTAATCAGACGTCACTAGGCTGTATTTTGGCTGTTAGTT
>Ga0208683_100218_pt1 | contig 26080 bp, 32 predicted proteins | sample BED_Mat_host_9_1_FD_187141 | JGI IMG/M metagenome (GOLD analysis project Ga0208683, IMG submission 187141) | Extremophilic microbial mat communities from Yellowstone National Park, USA - BED_Mat_host_9_15 (SPAdes) (version 3) | ecosystem: Environmental > Aquatic > Thermal springs > Hot (42-90C) >... | reverse complement strand
TATTACCTTTATTAATCTACCATCTGCTACTAGTTATATTGTAGAAAAGATAGTAGCAGGTAATGGAAATATAATATCTACAAATAATACATTTATACCCCAAGGATTTGGAAATTATGAACTATTTTATTCATAAATTTTTTTAATAATTTTTCTTTATGAGTCTAAATACTCTAATATTAGCTGGCGGTTTTGCTAAGAGATTCAGACCATTATCAGATTATGTACCAAAACCATTATTTCCGGTAGGAGGTGTACCATTAATATATTATATAATAGAAAAAGCATTAGAAACCGGTTCAGATGAAATAATTATATCTACAAATAAAAAATATGAATATCATTTTAGACATATTCTAGCAGCATTATATTCTTTCTATGGACCATCTCAGATTGGAAAAATAAGATTAGTAATTGAACCATCAAATTCTGAAGAAAATAAGCTTGGATCAATTGGTGGTTTACATTACGCAATAAAAGAGATGAGCATAAATAATAATTTACTAATATTATTGGGAGATAATTTGTTTAGTTTTAATTTAAATAAAATAATTAAATTAGGAAATGAAAATAATTCTATAGCTTTAGCAATATATGATGTAAAAAATCCAGATGATGCAAAAAATTATGGGGTAGTAAAATTAGAAAATAATATAATAAAAGAATTTTATGAAAAACCTCAAAATCCGTTATATACTACAATATCTACTGGAATATATTATATTCCAAAAGAAAAATTATATCTATTAGATGAATATATGAATTCTAATTATAGTAAAGATTCTATGGGAAATTTCTTTGAATATTTAATAAAAAGTGGAGAGAAATTATATGGATATGTATATGATGGTAATAGCGAATATTGGTTTGATATTGGTACAATAGAATCTTATCAAAGAGCAAATAATTTTGCAAATGAAAAAGGTTTATATAGAAGATGGATATGGCCATAAATAAAAATTTTTCTTATAAATTATTTTTAAATGATAAGATCTCCAATAATCGTTGTTTTAGGTCATGTTGATGCTGGTAAAACTTCTCTATTAGATAAGATTAGAAATACATTTTATACAAGAAAAGAAGTTGGTGAAATGACTCAACATATAGGAGCTACAGAAGTATCAATTGATGTAATTAAGGAAATATCAAAACCACTATTAAATATGTTTAAATTTGATCTAAAGATTCCTTCTTTATTATTTATAGATACCCCCGGTCATGAAGTATTTAGTAATTTAAGAAAAAGAGGAGGATCTGTTTCAGATCTGGCAATTATTGTAATAGATATATTAGATGGATTTCAAAAACAAACATATGAAGCAATAGAAATATGTAAACAATTAAAAGTACCATTTTTAATTGCATTAAATAAAATAGATAAAATAGATGGATGGAAACCCTATGAAAATAAATCATTTTTAGAGAGTATAAAATATCAGGATCAAAAAGTAATAAATAAATTGGAAGAATATACATATAATATTGTAACTAAATTATATGAATTGGGATTTGATTCTGATAGATATGATAGAGTAAAAGATTTTAGAAAACAAGTTGCAATTGTTCCTATTTCTTCAAAAACTGGGGAAGGTATTCCCGATTTATTATTATTAATTGCAGGACTTTCCCAAAGATATTTAGAAGAAAAATTAAAAATAAATGTTGAAGGAAATGGTGTTGGAGTAATTTTAGAAGTAAAAGAAGAGAAAGGTTTAGGTAGTGTAATAGATATAATATTATATGATGGTAAAATAAAAAAAGGTGATAAAATTGCATTTTTGTCAAGAGGGGGTATTAAAACAACAAAAGTAAAATTAATATTAAAACCAGTACCTTTAACAGATATTAGATTTGCTGGTAGAAATAAATTTAAAGAAATAGATATAGCATATGCAGCAAGTGGTATAAGAATATCGGCAGATGGGTTGGATAATACTCTACCAGGTTCTACAATCTATGTATATAATGATGAAAAAGAATTAAAGGAAATAGAAGAGAAATTAAAGGGGGATATTGAAAATATAATATTTCAAACTGATAAGGAAGGTATTATTGTTAAAGCGGATACATTGGGATCATTGGAAGTATTAGTAAAAATGTTAAGAGATAGAAATATTCCAATAAAAAAGGCAGATATAGGGGATATAAATAAGGAGGATGTAAATATAGCGTTATCTATGAAGGAAAAATATCCCCAATATTCTTTAATAGTTGGATTTAATATTGGAATAAATAAGAATGATGAAGAATATGTAAAATCTTCAAATATAAATTTAATAATATCAAGTGTTATATATGATTTAATTGAAAAAATTGAAAAATATATTAATGAGATAAAATATAATAAAGAAAGAATATTAAGAGAATTACCACCGATAGGAAAGATAAAAATATTAAAAGGAAATATATTTAGAAGATCAAATCCTGCAATTGTTGGGGTCGAAGTTTTGGGGGGAGAAATAAAAAAAGATGTATATTTAATTAATTTAGATGGAAAAATAATTGGAAGAATTTTGGCAATACAAAAAGAAAAAAAGAATATAGATATGTCTATTAAAAATGATAAGGTTGCTGTATCTATAGATGATGCAGTAGTTGGAAGAAATATATTCGAAGATGATGTACTATATACTTTTATATCTGAAAATGATTATAGAAAATTTAAGGAAAATAAAGATATTTTAAATGATGAACAAAAAGAAATATTAAAGGAAATAGCAAATATAATGAGAAAAGAAAATCCTGCTTGGGGTTTATAATTTTTTAATTTTGCTAAACTTTCTTTTATATTCTCTACTTGTATTTTCTAAAATATGTGATGGTTTAGATAATGAAATTATATTATCTATATCGAGGAAATCTTTCAATATATTTTCAATGCTTTCCTTATCTATATTTATATTTTGACCGGGTAATTTTGAATAAATTATATTTATTGTAATATCTTTTGGGATTTTAAAAAAGTATAGAGGTTCTAATCTTAATAAATTAAATATATTAAATTTTTTATCTGAGAAAAAAGAGAAAAATAATGGATAATTATCAATGAAAGTTCTAGGAATAAATCCAAAATAGAAAGGATATGATACTTTTAAATTCGTATAAGTATTTATATTTAAATCAAAATCTATTACATTTATTGCATTTGTGTCTGGTAAATTTAATATTATTCCATTAAAAAAATTTGGAAATTCATCGTCTTGTTCAATATGTAACAGTTCTCTCATAATAAATTTAAAGTATTTGTTATATAAAAATTTTTCATTAAAGAATAAAAATATTTTCCATAATTGATATAAAATGGCAAACAAGAGAAAAGAAATTATATTTAAAGTTGTAGTATCGGATCCAAAGACTGGAAAATCTATTCAAGTACAAACAAAAGACGAATCATTAGTAGGTAAGAAAATTGGAGATATAATTGATGGATCAATAGTTAATTTAGATGGATATAAATTAAGGATAACTGGTGGTTCTGGATTTGAAGGTGCTACAATGGTAAATTATGTTGAAGGAATGAATAAAAAATATGTTTGGTATGATGAAAATAAAAAGGTAAGGGTTAAGAAATTGGTTAGGGGAAATACAATATCCCCAGAAATTGTACAAATAAATACCAAAATAGAAGAATATGGAAATAAAGATTTTAATCAAATATATGAAGAATTTAAATCACAAAATCCTCAATGATAATTTCTTTAGGAATAGAGTCTACTGCTCATACATATTCAATTGGAATTGTTGATGAGAATGGAAATATATATTCTAACGAGAGAATAATATATAAAAGTGAAAAGGAGGGAATACATCCTAGAGAAGCTGCAGAGTTACATTCAAAAGAGAGTATTAATATTTTAAGAAATTCTGTATGGAAAGCAGGATTTGTTTTTAAGAAATTAAATGGTAAATTTTATATTGTAGATGCATTATATGAGATAAAAAATAAATTAGAAGGATCTGAGGAAAAATTTTATAATGAACCATGGAATAGAAAGAGATATATAATATATAATAATAATAAAATATGGATTGAAAATAATGGAATAATTTCAGATAATAAAGAATTGGAAAATATTTTAAATTCATATATAAATAATTTGAATAATTTTGAAAGAAAAATAAATTTAATTTCATATTCTGCAGGACCTGGTTTATATCCAACATTAATTCAAGCATATTTTAGTGGTAAATTATTTTCTAAAATATTTAATTCGAATTTAATTGGAGTAAACCATTTAATAGCACATGCTGAAATTGTTAAATTATATAATAAATTTACAGATCCTTTAATTTTGTTAGTTTCAGGAGCAAATACAATGTTATTGTCATTTGAAGGAAATAAATATAGAATTGTTGGAGAGACCTTAGATGTAGGTGTAGGAAACTTTTTAGATAAAGTTGGTAGATTATTAAATATTGGATTTCCAGCCGGTCCAAAAATTGAAGAATTATCAAAAAAAGGAAAAAATCTAATAAAATTACCATATTCTGTTAAAGGAATGGATATACAATTGGGAGGAATATATACGTATATAAAAAATCTAATAAAAAGGGAAAATATTAATATATATGATTTATCATATTCTATTCAAGAATATATATTTTCAATGTTAGCAGAAATATCTGAAAGGGGATTGTCTTTATTGGATAAAAGAGAATTTGGATTAACTGGGGGAGTTGCTGTAAATAAAAGATTACAAAAGATTTTATATTTAATGTGTAATGAAAGGAATGTGAAATTTGGAACTGTTCCTTTAGATTTGGGAAATGATAATGGTGTTATGATTGCATGGACTGGAATTTTATGGTATAAAAATGATATGAATATAATTGATGGGATTAATCCATATTGGAGGCCTGAAGATATTGAATATAAAATTTAAATATTATATTGTAAATCATTATATTATAATGGTGGACCAGAACACCCTGTTGGAATTAATAAAATTGAGAAGCAATGCAAGAAGAAAAAATTTGGAAAGTAATACAAAAGCAATAAGGAATCTAAGAAAGAAAATGGCCAGAGAAAACATTGTTATGGGATGAAAAAGAAACTTTTCTCAGGTCTTCCAATAGATTTAGAGAATACAACAAAGGAAATAGAGAAAGAATTTCAGAAGATTATAGTAAGGGCTGAAAAAAGGAGTTATGGAAAGATTGTTACAATTTTGGAGGGTGTAGATCCATCTATTGCAAAGGAAACATTGAAAAGTTTAAAACAAAAGTTGGGTTGTGGGGGTACATATAAGGATAATTTAATAGAATTGCAGGGGGATCATAGAGAAAAAATAAAGAAATTATTATTGGAATTGGGTTTTAAGGAAGAGAATATAGAAATATCTAATGAAATTGAATAAATATTTTTTATCTTATGAATTTATTGGATTGAATATAGAAGTATATGATTGTAAAATAAAAAGTTTAAAAGGTATATATGGAGAGATAATAAATGAAACAAAAAATACGTTTTATATAAAGAATAAAGATAAAATATATATAGTTCCAAAGAGTATATCAAAATTTATTTTTTATTTTAATGATTATTCAATTTTTTTAGATGGAAAATTAATAGATAGAAGACCATGGGAAAGGTTAAAGACAAATATAAAGAAGAAGGTATAAGGTTTATATATTACTAAATTTTTAGATATATTATGAAAATAAAAGCTGTATCTCCTCTGATTGCAACAATTATATTAATTGCTCTAACAGTAGCTTTAGGTTCGATTATAGTTGGGTGGGCAAGGGGTTATGTAACTAATCAAGTTACAAATTTAGGTGCTCAAGTTCAAATACTACAAGTAATTTATAATAACTCAAATGGTAATATGGCAATTTTAGCCCAAAATATAGGATCTACTCAATTAGTTGCAAATAATCTTTTAGTAAAATTTTCTTCTACTAATGGAAATAGTCAAAAATGTCCTTTAGCTTTGAGTAGCAATACAGGAGGATATTTGGAATGTTACGTATATAATATAACAGATCCATCATCTGGTAATTCATATATAAATGGTACAATACCCCAAAATTCAATATTTCTAATAAATATGACAGTCAATATTAATAGTTTTGGAATAACTTCTTTAAGTGGTTCTACTATTTATGTATATTATTATGATAATCCAATATCTAATGGATATACACTATCGTGATTTACTTTTTAGTAGTTAATTAAAAGAATAAATGACTTCTATAAATATTTCTATTTATGGAAATTAAATCTGCAAAAGCAAGAGTTGTTTTAAATTCTAGAGGAGATCCTACATTGGAAGTTGAAATAAATGGTTATTCCGAGGCTGCTCCTGAAGGTGCAAGTAAAGGCTCTGGCGAAGTTATATATTTAGATCCGAAAAAAGCTGCTGAATTATTTAATAATGAATTAATAGATTTTCTTAAGACATTTGATATAGCATCTTTGGATGATTTAAAAGAATTTGAAAATGAATTCGAATCAATTGGAGGAATAAAAAGGTATGGGGGTAATACATTAATTGCTATAGAATACGCTATATTAAGAGCGTGGTCCAATTATGAAGGAAAACCAATTTATCAATTTTTTAATAAAAATCCAGAAATAAATATAAGAATATTGGCAAATGTTGTTGGTGGCGGTGCACATTCAAAAGGTAGAAGCACAAATATTCAAGAATTTTTAGTTTCTCCAGATACAAATAATTTACCTTTATCCATATTTGTTGTATCGTATATACATAAATTATTGGGAAAAAGATTGGAATTGTTGGATGATAAATTTTTATATGGAAGGAATGATGAGGGTGCATGGACAACATCTCTTGAAGATGAAACAGTATTTAATATAATAAAAATGGTTTTTGATGAAGTTAAGATGGATTATAATATAAAAGTTGATCTTGGAATTGACTTTGCCGCAACTCAATTATATAAAGACAAATCTTATAGATATAAAAATAAAGTATTTTCTAGAGAAGATCAAATAAAATATGTAAAATTTCTTATAGATACATATGATTTATTTTATGTTGAAGATCCATTATATGAAGAAGATTTTGAAGGATTTGCAGAAATAAATAATAGTACAAAGAGTTTAATTGTTGGAGATGATCTAACTGTAACAAATATAGAAAGAATAAAGAAATCTTTAATATATAAATCAATTAAGGGTGTTATAATAAAACCAAATCAGATAGGATCTGTTGTTAAAGCATATGAAGCTGTAAAATTTTGCAAAGAAAACGGTCTTATACCAATATTATCTCATAGATCTGGAGAAACTGAAAGTAATATACTATCTCATTTAGCAGTTGGATATGAGGTTCCATTTGTAAAGTTTGGAATTATAAATGGAGAGAGAATTGCAAAGCTAAATGAATTAATTAGAATATATGAAAGTCTAAATAAATAACTTAAACCATTTTTTATATTCTCCAGGTACTTCAATTAATCTTAAATTAATTAATGTATCTAGAATTCCCCAAATATAATTTTCCAATTCAAATGCTTTTACAAAATCTTTTTTCTCATAAAAATATTTTAAATCTTTATAATAAGATATAAGGAAATCTTCGAACCTATTATCTAAAAATTTTATATTCTTAAATATTAATTCCAATTTTTTATATTCTCTATCTAAATAATAAAAGAACTCCTCTTCATTTATTTCCATTTATATAATTTATTTAAAATTTTAATAAATGGATCTTATAGATATTTTATCAAAATTTAGTATTGAAGAAATATTATATTTTGAAGAAAATTATGATTTACAATATAGATATTTAAGATTTTTATATAAAAATATAAAAAATCAGAATTTATTTTTGAAGCTCATTGTAATAAATTCTTTATTGGCATTTCAATTATCATATAAGGGAGAAAAATTCTGGAAAATATTTTCTATATATTTCTCTAAGCATAATGATGATATATATAACAATTTTTTATCTTTTATAGATTTATATAATAGAAGATATAAAGAAATAAAAATAAAAAGATTGAATAGAATTTATAATTGGATTAAAGACAAAGATTTATTAACTTATAAAGATGATTTGGTTAAATTTAATTCAGAAATTGCGAAAGTAATGGGACAAAATATTTATGATAAGACGATAGTATTTTCAACAAAAATTTATGGTTATGGATTGAGGATTATTGGATATAAAATAATATTTCCATTTGAAATATTTATACCAATAGATAATAGAATTGGGAAAATTAGTAAAGATAAAAATTATTGGATAAAATTATCAAAAGAAACAAATATACCATTACTACATATAGATTCTTTAATATGGATTACTATAGGATTGAATAATGATAGAATAGAGGGGATAAAAAATGAAGAGCTTAAAAATAAAATTAAATTATTAAAAAATTATTTAGATAATATTATTAATAATTAAAAGGCCATCTGTAACATATAATATGTCTCTAGCAATCTTTTCCTCATTTATTAATTTTGAATCAAAATCCGATCCAATTTTTCCATTTCCAATAGATATTTTTTCAGTTTGGGATAATAAATATTTATCATATTCTAATATAAATTCTTCAGATTTTTTTAATAAATATCCTAAATATATTAATTGATTTAGACCGTAAATTTTATTTTTATCACTTAAATCGTTAAAATTATATATATATAAATTAATATTATTCTCCATCAATTTTATTTTATTATCCTTTATTAATAATGTAGCTTGCCAATTCTTTTTATAATCTTTATAATTTGATGATGCTATTGTTTTATTATTATATTCCAATATCATCTTTTCCTTTTCCTTTTTTATTGTTACCTTACCTTCTTCCAAAGATAACTTTAACCCTATACCCAATATATCCATAAACTATTTATAGAAAGTCAGATATAAAAAGATTATTAAAAATTTATTAATTAATCTATATATATGCCGCCGTAGCTCAGTTGGTAGAGCAGCCGGCTGTTAACCGGCAGGTCGTGGGTTCAAGTCCCACCGGCGGCGCTATTCATTATAATATTTATATAATAGTTCTCTATTTGCTTCTAGTTGTATATTCTTAATATTTAGGTAATCTGCAGCAGATAAAAACTCTGTACCATAATTTTTTCCAATTTCATTTAAATTACCTAAGATTTTCGTATAATTTAAAGATCTAGCCATATGATGGTCAATTATTATTTTAATAACTTTTGTATTCTCTAACAAATTCTCAATATTTTTATAAAATATTTCGTTATATGAAATATCCCATTTTATATGATAAAAAGGAGGACCAGATAATATTATATAATCTGGATTCTTTTCTATTATATAATTCAATGTATAGTTTGTTAGAATACCTTGAATATCTGATCCAAAAAACAAGGACTTATTTTCATATTCTATATATGTACCAATTACATAACCCAAGTTTGAATTTTCTATTCCATGAAATAGTGGAGGAGATATTTCTATATAAGTATTATTAAATTTGAATGATTTATTATCTCCAATAATTATTTCAGATTTACCTTTTATTTTTTCATATACTATTTTTCCTCTTCTTCTTTGAGAATTATTTATATAATTATTAAAATCCTTTATAATCAACTTTTTATTATACAATATCTTGAAATGTTCTTCCTTTGGATTTGGACAGTGATCCCAATGATAATGTGTAATAATTATTAAATCAACATCTTTTGATAGTTCAATTATTTCTTTTTTCTTGTTTTTTAATTCTTCTAATTCAATTCTATGTGGCTTTAGATTATATCTATAAGGAGCAATTGCAATGGATGGATCTATAAATATCTTAATATCGGTTTTAACAATTGTTGCCATAGATCTTGTTGAAAATGAATCATATGCAATTGGTATTATTATCATTAAAAAACATTAATAAAAAATTAATAAACAGCTTCTCCTATTTCTTCAATAAATTCTTTTTCAAGATATTCAAATGCATTTGTAATTTTTGATGGATTTATTTCATATAATTTAATTATATTATTGTTATCTATTTCAAATATAAATCCAGAATATTCTTTATATTTTCCATTAATAATTTCAGCAACCTTCTTTACAAATAATTCTCCAGGTATTTTTAGATAATCCTTTAATTTGCTTCCCATCCCCTCTTCTCCAGTTTTTATTGTATCTGGAAATAGAGCTATAATTCTTCTACCATTGCTATTAAGTAGTTGATCTTCAACATGTGCCTTAAGGGCAGCTTTTGTTTTTTGGTATTCATGATCCCAATTTCCTCTATAAAATGCAGATATTGATACCATATAAATCGTATCTAAATAAAGATCGTTTTCTTCTAATTCTCTATCCATTTTTTCTATAGAAATTACATTCGTTTTATATGAATTTTCAATCATTTCATTTGTATAATTCTTAAATTCACCAGGATAATCATATAAAATTCCTATATTATAGAATATGGTTACTTTATATCCCTTGTCTCTGTATTCTTTTATTTTTTCTATTATCCTTTTTCTATCTTCATCATTTGTTAAATCTCTGGCTATATGATCATCTATCTTTCCTTCATTTTTCATACTAATTAATACATTTTCTTTTCTTCCATTTCCAACAACGATGTATCCATTTCTTTTTAATTCTTCAGATAATAATTTACCAATTCCACCAGTAGCTCCTAATAGAAATATACTTTCTTTCATCATAATATTATCAAGACTCATATTGATAATAAATTATCAATATATTCTAAAATTGTATTTTTAATATCCTCCCTTTTTAAATCATTAAAGAATTTTTCAATTGATCCCTTTATATTTTTATCTACTTTACTTGAATATGCATAAATTATCTGTCCATTATTATATAAAAATCCAGTTAAATAATATCCCTTTTCTTCATATTCTTTTATATTTGTTGTATATATTAATTTTGGATATTTATCATTATTTTCCTTTCTTTTATATTCAAATGTATAAATTTTACAATCTAGATTATTTAATATACATATATTTTTGAAAAACCTTTCAGAGTATTTGGATATCTTTAATTCTAATATTTTATCTTTTGATCTATGTCCAATAATTGTTGTGTATAAATTATTTTTACTATCTTTATATATAAATGATGAAGCAAAACCATAGATTTTTATTCCATAGTTTTCCCATATTTTAAATATTTTACTTGAAGTTGGCAAATATATAACAAAATCTGCAGCTACAGGTATATCTTGTTTTAAGAAATAATAATAAAGTTTTTTGGCAATTCCTTTGTTAGAGTGGTTTTTATCCGCGACAGTGTAAAGATTATACCATATTCCATATTCAAATGTCCAATGAGACAATCCAGTTATTTGATTATCTTTTATATATAGAAGAATAATATCTCCTTTGTCCAATAATCTTTTTACATAATTTTCTTCATAAATTTTATATGAATTTTCCTCCTCATCTTCAAAATCAAAATAAAATTTATTTTCTTCAGTATTTCTTCTAATAAATTCTACAATATTATTTATATCATTATAATCAGCCCTTTTAATATATTCATTTATACTCATGATTATTACATATTAAGGGAAAGGTATATATAGTTAACAGAGTTATATATACTTCAATATTTTTGCAGTTTTTTCATCCATATAATATGCTTCTATCCCCATATTTCTTAATCTCTTAGCAAAATATTTGGATAATATTCCCTTCTCACATATTAATAAATATTTTTTACCTTTTTCAAAATTATATTTAGAAAATTCCTCAGATTTAACAATTATTAGATCTTTTTTATCTGGAACTTTTAAATTGAATTCTTCAATATTTATACTATTAACTTCTCTAATCTTTTCAATCTCTTTATCAAAATCTATATTTAATTTATTTAGTTCAGAAATTACTATATCCGTTTTTGGTTTTGTTACTGGATGATTTTCAATTTTACATATTTCGGGCGCTCTTATATTATATACACCAATTTCCTTTGATAAATCTAATATTTCACTTTTATTGAATCCAATTAATGGTCTTAATATTAAAATATCTACAATGCTATCTAATACTTTTAGTGAGTCAGTTGTCTGTGAGGAAACCTGTCCCAAAGATTCTCCAGTAATTATACAATCATAATTGTTTTTCTTTGCAAACTTTTCTGCAATCTTATACATTATCACTTTAAATAATATTTGTCTATATCCTTCTCTTACATTAAATAAATATTCTATATCTAAATCATAAACATATAATTTTGAATTTGGAAAATATTCTTTCAATTTATTATATACATTATATACATATTGTAAATAAATATCCCCTGCAATATTAATAAATAAAAAATCAATTTTTAACCCTCTCTTTGAAATAATAGATGAAGCTACTGATGAATCAGATCCACCAGAAAATAATAAAATCCCCCTACCTTCAGATCCTTCTGGTAAGCCTCCGGGTCCACTAATTATTTTATCATAAATAAATGTATAATCTTTATGAATTTCAATATATAATATTTTTTCAGGATTTTTTACATCAACTTTTAATTTATATTTATTTAAAATTTCTTCCCCAATAATTTTATTAACTTCTAAAGATTTATAAGGAAAGTTTTTATCAACCCTTTTTGTAGATACTTTAAATCTACTAATATTTCTAATAAAATTATTAAAAAATTCTAAAGAATATTTTTTTATATTTTCTATAGATGTTTCAAAATAAATAGCTGGATATATATTTTTTATTCCTGGAATATTCCTTAATATATTTATCCATTCATCTTTATAATCCCATATTATTATTCTACCTCTTCTATTTTCTATTTTATCAAAATTTATCCTATTTTTAATATCATTTATTAATATATTTATCATTTTTTTCTTTACTTTTTCAGATTTTGTCCATATTTCATTAATACCAATCAATATGCAATTATACATAAATATTTTTATTATAAGAAATTATTATAATGTTATGTTGATATTATATTCAAAATATTTATTATATCATAATGATCCAAACAATGTGGAAAATAATAGAAGATTGTTAGTAATAAAAAGATTGATAAAAAATAATTATAAGAAAATACGAAGGATAAGAAAAGATATATATAGATATATAAATTATGCACATAGTTGGAAATATATTAAAATTATAAAAAGAATTTGGAAAAATTCTTATAAAAATAATAGAATTATTTACCTAGATTCTGATACATATATATCTCCCTTGTCCTTTTATTCCATCCTTAAATCTGTTGAGGGTTTATTAGAGAGTATAGAAGTAAATGAGAAATATATTTTTATACCTACAAGACCTCCAGGTCATCATGTTCCAAGAAACCCATTAAATAATGATAAAACTCTGGGATTTTGTATATTTAATAATATTGCAATTGCTGGAATGTATGCGAGGAAAATATATAAAAATGTATTAATTTTTGATATAGATTTACATCATGGAAATGGAACTCAGGATATAATTGAAAATAAGAAAAATATTTATTATATATCTACTCATGCAAAAAATATATATCCAAATACTGGGTTAGAATCTGGAAATAATTATTTTAATTTTCCATTAGATTTTAATATAGACAATAATTATTATATTAATTTATTAAAGGATAAAATATTTCCACTAATTAAAGAAATAAATCCAGAAATTATATTAGTATCTTTGGGATTTGATATGCATAAAAAAGATCCTCTATCTGTATTTAATATTACATTAGAATCTTATGAATATGTTTTTAATTATTTAAAAAGGTTCAATAGGGTTGTATATATACTAGAAGGTGGATATAATGGAAGAGTAATTTATAATGGTATAAGTAAATTATTAAAAATATATGGATAAGTTCTATTTAGGATTCTCAATATCATCATTTCAAACAGAGGGAAATTATAATAATCAGGATTGGTATTATTTTATTAAAAAGAGAAAGTTACCAGAAATAGATAATGCATGTAATTTATGGGAGAGGTATTTAGATATTATACCAATATTAATTGATCTAAATGCAAATGCTTTTAGATTTTCAATAGATTGGGCTAGAATATATCAGAGTAAAAATAAGATAGATTATTATAGTATGAAAAGATATGTAGAATTTACTGATAAATTAATAAAAAATAATATAGAACCATTTATAACCTTATGGCATTACGTCAATCCTTTATGGTTTTATAATTTAGGAGGATGGGAAAATAAAGAAAATATAGAACATTTTATTGATTATTCATATTTTATAATTGATACATTTTCAAAATTGGGTGTTAAGTATTTTATATCATTTAATGAACCATGGGTATATATATTATCTTCTTATATATTTGGAAAATGGCCTCCATTTAAAAAAGTAAATTCAGTAGAAGATTTAAAGAACGCAATAGCGATATTAGATAATATATTTTATGCAAATAAGGAATTATATAAAATAGCAAAAGAATTTAATTTTTATTTAATATATACGGAAAATTTATCATTATTAAAATTACCATTTAACTTTTTATTAAGGGATATAATAAGTTCAAATATTCATTTATTATTTCCAAAAGAAACAGATTTCTATGGAATAAACTATTATGGTATATATAAAGATATAAAGGATATAGATGAGAGAAAACCATCTTTTAGTGTATCTATATTAGATGATATCTTAAAGAATTTGGATAAGCCCATATTTATAACAGAGAATGGAGTAAATACTGAAGATGAATTTTTAAGAGTTAGAATTATTAAAAGATATTTACATTATTTTGTAAAAAATAGAAAAAGGTATAACATAAAAGGATACTTTATATGGTCTTTGATGGATAATTATGAGTGGGATTTTGGATATAATGCAAAATTTGGAATATCAAATAGAAATTTGTCAAAGAAAGATTCATATTATGAGATAAAGGAAATATATAAAAAATTAAATCAAAAGCTTAATATATCCAAGTAAAGGTATTCTTAATATTCCAACTCCAATAATTCTATTTGGATTCATATTATTTTCTCCCTCAAATATTATTGGTCCTGGATTGTCATCACCCATAATTATAAAGTTACTATTATTATAACCAACTATCCTATGAAAAATATCTTCATTTTTATACAATGATATTCCTTCATATAAGATTACATCACCAGTTTTTAAATATTGTGCATTAATGGGTAAAATTATTATTATATCTCCAACATACAACCCATTTGGATATGGAAATTGAGAAAATTCTTGTTGTGTAATATTATATTGTTCATATTTTTGGAAATTAAAATAATAATGCTCCATGCTTGGGGATACTATTACTGAAAATAATGGTGGATATAAAATTTGAATAATAAAATATACAATAAATATAAATATTAGAAATAAAATATCACTCAAATAATCATCTCCAAAAAATATTCTTACTATAAGTTTCTTTATTTTTTCAATCATATACTCTCCATGTATATCCGCATTTTACACATCTATAAAATTTTGTTTCACCTTCATCTCCAGCTCTTGTTTGAATAGACCAGAAATATGCTCCCTTATTTCCACATCTAGGACATACAACCTCATTATCAATTGGATATAATTTATAATCTTCTTCCATAATTGTAATTTCCGAAGATTTATTTATATTTTCTGTAAGTAATAAAGAATTTGCGTCTTTTATTCTTTCTTTATATCCGCAATTTGGACATACTAAATAGTTATTTTCTTTTTTCATTAAGCTCCCACATTTTGGACAAAATTTCATAAAAATATTTTATATTATAGAAATGTTTATAAACCTTCTACTCTTTTATTTATTTCTAAAAATATTCCAAATAGAGTAATAAATAATAAAGCAATTGATATATTTATTTCAAATGAAAAATTGTTTATAATATTTTCTAATTCATAATTAATAGTTTGATTATATTGATTTAGTTCTTCATTTATTGTTGAATTTAAGCTATTCAAAAATGTTTGATTTACATATGTTAAATTATTATATAATATATATACTCCATTTATATCACCTTCCTTTTCCAAAATATTTATTGCTTCCTCATAACCGCCAATATATGTATTTAACAAATTATATTCATATATTTTATATAGATCTTGTATATTTATATTTGAAATATAGGGACCTTCCAATTTATTAAGTATAAGTTGATTTGCTATATTAGTAAATATTGGATTTTTAAGAACAATGAATAAAATTGATAAAAAATAGATTATCATTGCAAAAAAAGAATATTCCTTTTTTATTATTTTAATTATAAAAAATAATGAAATTGTTATATATATGTTTATAAAATTATTGAAAAATAAGAGACCAACAATATAATATATAATTCCAATAATTAAATAGAAAGCTTCATTTTCTATTTCTATTGATAAATATGTTCCTAAATAGAATGTTATTAAAAAAGATAATAAACTAATTGATAATAAAAATAAAAGACCATAATTTATTGTTGAGTATAATAAACTATTTATTAAATTAAGAGAATATATATAAGAAAAGTATAAAGCTATAGAAGATTCTATATACAAAATTGATGATAATATATAATTTCTAATCATAAATTAGTTTTTTTAATAAAATTTTTAAAGATATCTTAATAAATTATGAAGAATGGATTTATATCCAATAATATTGGGAATAATTCAGGGTATTAGTGAATGGTTGCCAATAAGTAGTAAAACACAAATTCTAATAGCTTCAAATTATTTACTTAATATTAATCCTTCAATCGGATATACATTCGGATTATTTATGGAAATTGGAACAGTATTATCTGCCTTATTATACTTTAAGAGAGATATATATCAAATATTAGAGGATAAAAAAATGTTATATTATATAATTATTGCAATAATTTTTACAGGCTTGGTTGGTGCTTCTCTATATATTATTTCTGATAAATTATTGGAAAATGCTTATAATACATTTATACCAATGATAATTTTAGGATTAATACTTATTCTAGATGGAATCTATATATATTATACAAGGAATAAGATAAAAATAAAGGATAAAAAAGATCTTAATTTAAGAGATATAATTATTATTGGAACTGTACAGGGTCTTGCGGCTCTACCAGGTGTTAGTAGATCTGGAATTACTGTATCTACCATGTTATTAATGGAATATGATCCAAAATTTGCTTTTTCGCTTTCATATATTTTATATATACCAGCAGCTCTCGGAGCATTTTTTCTAACTATATTAGCCTCTAAATCTAATATCATGTATGTAGTATCCAATATAGGATATTATGGAATTTTAACCGCTATGATTGTTTCTTTTATAGTTGGATATTTAACTATTGGTATTTTAATGAAATTAGCAAAAAGTAAAAAAATATATTATATAGATTATATACTTGGTAGTATAGCAATAATAATTAGTCTAATAGGTTTGATATATGGTTAAATATAATAATTTATATATTTGAATTAGAAAATATTATACATGGATTGGAAGAAGCTTTTGTTAGGTATTTTGATAATACCAATTATGCTAAAAATATATTCTCAGCAGCCAATAGTTGGATATCCAGTAGTAATAAATAATCAAATTAATATATCCAATCCAAATAGTTATGCGGTATATGAAATAGATATATATAATCCAACAAGTTACATATACTATTATGATATTTCTCCACTATCTTCCCAATGGTTCTTTATCATAGGAGAAAATAATACAATGGTTTCTGGATATTTATATCCAGGTCAATTAGAGAACATAAAAATATATATGAGACCTTTGGGTTTTATCAATCAAATACCGGAAATAGTTGTATATTTGCATAATCTAAATGTTACCTCAGAATTTTATTCAGATATAATTCAATTTACTCCATTATTATATTATAATCAACCAACCATAATGAATTCAACCATTATTTTACCATTATCTATAAACTTTGAATTATCCAGTTCAACAGTAACTCAAAATAGCTTTATATATTTGATAGGAATAATAAATAATCCAAACAATTATAGTCAGAATTTATCAATTAATATATCTTCAGATATTAACTTTTCAGCTTTCTATAATGAGACATTAATTCCTGGGGTAAATATATATCAGATTCCAATATTTATATCAGATAATGTTTCTATAGGGAATCATAAATTGATAATATATTCAAATAATAATTCATATTATCTAAATTTCACAGTTTTTCAATTAAATACAACCCCAGTAATAGAAATAACTAAAAATGGATTAGAATACATAATAAATATAACAAATCCATATAATTATCTAATTAATTATACATACTATTTACAAAGTTATTATGGAATATTTTCTACATTTTATCCAAATCAATATTATACTGGTAATATAAATGGATCTAAATATGCTGTATATAATGTATTTTTATTACCTGGTCAATCTTATACAATATATGAGAACTTCAATTACCTATTATTAGCTGAAATTATAGCTACAATATTGATAGTATTATTTATAATATTCTATGTATTGTTAAGGGATAATGTAGAAATATCAAAAGAAATATTGAAAATTGATTTAGATAAAGAAACAATAGATATAACAATAAGTATAAAAAATAAAAGTATATTTTCATTAAATCAGGTTAAATTAATAGATAGAGTAAACGGACCATTAAAAGTAAAAGAATATAAAATTGTAGAACCATCTTCAGTTTATAAGGTGGATAATAACTATAGTTTGAATTGGAAATTTGATAATATAAGAAGAAATGAAGAAATAATTATTTCTTATACATTAGAAGCAAAAGATATAAAGGAATATAAAAATATAGAATTGCCAAGAGCAGAATTAAGATATAGATATTTAATTTGGGATAAGGTTAAATATTCCAACGGATTAATTATAAGAATTACAAAATAATTTCCACTTTTTAGTTAATCTTTAACCTTTTATTTTTAGGTATACATTATCTATATCATGGAAGATCTAAGGACCGGTTATCAAATTACATGGTGTCCTGGATGTACGGACTTTGGTATATATACAGCAATAATTTCTACTTTAAAAGAATTGGAATCTGAAGGAAAAATTGATAGAAGGAAGATTGTATATACTTCAGGAATTGGTTGTGCGGGAAAGATACATAATTATTTAAATTTAAGTTCATTTAACGGATTACATGGAAGAGGATTACCATTAGGGGTTGGAATAAAGATGGGAAATCCGGAATTAACTGTTTTAGTATTTCAGGGAGATGGAGATACATATAATGAAGGAATAGATCATTTTATTTCTTCATGTAAAGAAAATGCGGATGTAAAGTTATTCGTTCATAATAATCAGGTATTTGCATTAACAACTGCCCAGCATACATTTACAACTGAAGAGGGATATTATTCGAAATCTTTAGGAATGAAAGTATTCGAAAAACCATTAAATCCTGTTGCATTGGCATTGATATCCGGTGCTACTTTTGTTGCTAGAGGATATGCATTATGGGTAGATCACTTAAAATATATAATGAAGGAAGCAATATTACATAAAGGATTTGCATTTGTAGATATAATTCAACCATGTACTGTTCAACATGATACAAGGAAATATTATGAAACACATATGTATAAATTAGAAGATGTAGGACACAATCCAACAAATTTTGATGAAGCATTAAAAAAGGCTTTAGAATATGATTATACATTAAGAGAAGATGCAAAAATTTCTGTAGGTATATTTTATAAAGGATCTAGCATTACATTGCATGAAGGATTGAAAGTACGGCCATTTTATAAAATAAATAAAGAATTGAATTTAGATGTTTTAAGTCAAATAACTGTATAAAAATTTTTATAATATATATTTTTTATGTATACATATGAATTTGATATAAAAGATATAAAAGTAAGTGAACTTGAAAATTTATTGAAAGAGAGGAATATAAAATATAATAGAAATAAAAATAAAATAATTGTTCATTATGAAGACTTTTATTTTTTATATAAATTTGATAAATTTGTAAAGGGATTAAAGGCTGGTTTTGATATTAAAAAATTATCAAATATATTAGATAATGATTGGGATATATTAGAAATTGATTTAAAGCAAGTATTTGAAAAGAAAATGAACCATATAGTTAGAATAAAGGGAAGAATTATTGGAGAAGAGGGAAAGGTATTAGAAGAATTAAGAAAAAGGACAAATGCTGATATAATTATTAAAGATAAATATATATACATACTTGGAGATAACATTTCTTTACAATCAGCATATGAAGGGATAAAAAGAATAATAAAGGGGGAAAAACATAATACAGTATTCAACTATTTGGACAAATATATAAGAGATTTGAGGAATAAAGATAAAGAATTTGCAAGATATATTAAATAACATTTTAAAATATTAAAATAAATATTTTTTAAATGAAAGAAAAAATTAAACAAAATGTTCAGGAAGCTGAATTATATAAAAAGTTTAAAAGAATATCTGTAGCAGAATTTTTTGAAAGAAATAGACATCTGCTAGGATTCGATAGTCCTAGGAAAGCTCTACTAATTGCAGTAAAAGAATATGTTGATAATTCATTGGATGCGTGTGAAGAATATAAAATATTACCAGATATAAAGGTTGAAATAGATAGATTAGAAAATGATATTTATAAAGTAACTGTAGAAGATAATGGACCAGGTATACCATACGAAAGCGTTCCAGAAATATTTGGTAGTTTTCTATTTGGTTCAAAGTTTCATAGGTTTATATCAACAAGGGGAAAACAAGGTATTGGAGCATCAGCAGTTACCTTATATTCACAACTTACAACAAAAGAGCCTATAGAAATTATTACAAAAATGAAAAATAAAGAAAAAGGGATAAAATATAAGATAAAGATCGATGTAAAAACAAATACCCCAATAATATTAGAAAAAGAAGAAATTGAAATAAAGAAAGAGAGTGGAACAATTGTAAAAGCAAAAATAATAGGTCAATATATAAAAGGTAAACAATCTGTTGATGAATATATTAGATTAACTGCATTAATAAATCCACACACAAATATAATTTATAAAAATCCAGATGAAGAGAAATTTGTTTATAAAAGAATAATAAATGATATTCCAGAACTAAAAGAAGTAAAGCCACACCCTTATGGTATTGAATTAGGATATTTTGATAGATTAATAAGAGAAACAAAAGGAAAAACATTGATAAATTTTTTAACTAAAACATTCTCATCTGTAGGACAAAATACAGCAATAGAGATACTAAAGAAAGCAAAATTAGATCCAGATACAGATCCGAAGAATTTAAATGATGATCAGATTATAAAATTATACAATGCATTACAAAATGCAAGATTAAGGGCAATTCCATCAAAATATATTGTAACTCTTGGTAGAGATATAATATTGAAGAGTATGGAAAATATACTTAAACCAGAATACATGGCTGCAATAAGAAGAAAACCAGGATTGTATAGAGGAATACCATTTATAGTAGAAGTTGGGATTGCATATGGTGGAGAAATAAATGAATTTCAATATTATAGATTTGCAAATAGAGTACCATTATTATATAAACCAGGAGAAGATGCAATAACACATGCATTAAAAGAAATTAATTGGAAGCATTATGGATTTGAAGTTGAAGGGGAATTTCCAAAGGATCCAATGGCAATATTAGTTCATATTGCATCTGTTTGGTTACCATTTACTTCAGAATCAAAGGAAGCAATTGCCCCATATGATGAAATAGTAAGAGAAATTGAATTGGGGATTAAAAATGCATTAAGAGAATTATCAATATATATTAAGAAAAAGAAGGCTTTAGAAACAATTGGTGATAAATATAAAAATTTGTATGGATATGGACTAGAAGTTATAGATTCTTTAAGTTCTATATTAGATATTGAAAGGGAAAATATAGAAAAAGGAGTAAAAGAAAGGATAAAGAAAGAATTAGTAAATGATATATATGAAATATTAAAATCTGTTAGAGAAGTTAAAAATCTACTAAAAGAAGGAAAAGATGATAGGGCAGTAACATTAATTAAAAATATGTTAAAAGATATAGTAAAAATTAATCTATTAAGTGAAAAAGAATTAGAGGATACAATAATGGAAGTAATAAATGATGTTAAAAAGAATAAGTTGAGCTTATTAAATTAACTTATAATAAAATAAAATGGTCCAATATATAGAAAAATTATCAAAAGAAGAAGTTTTAGATAGAATAAAAAAGTTAGCTGATGAAATATATAATGAATTTTCTTCTGGAAACCCATCGATAAAGCTTGCCGTAAGGGGTAATATAAAAAATATTGAATATGATGAAAAAAGGGATATAATTACTTTAAAGGAAAAAATTGGGTCTAGAGAATTCTTTAATTTGGGTCATGTAAGAAGATTTATGCAAACATTATTAGTTGCTTCCTTAGCAAAAAAGTTGGTAGAAAAAGATAAAACCGCAAGCTTAAGAGAAGTTTATTATCAATTAAAACATACAATAACAATATTAAATGTAAATACAATAGAAGAACAAGAAGAATCCGATGTAGTAATTGAAGATTTAGAAAGAGCAATAAAAGCGATAAGAGAACAATTTCATATAAAAGCTGAAGGAAGAGGTGCAATATATGGAGATATATATTTAAGGGATAGAAAAAGAGGTGATGAATGGAATTGTTCAAAATTGGGAAGGGGCGGTTGGAGTATCCCATCAACAATTGAAGATATAGAAATTGGAGATGTAAATGCAGATTTTGTTCTAGTAGTTGAGAAAGAAGCGATGTTTGATAGGTTAATTGAAGAAAGATTCCCGGAAAAACAAGGTGCAATATTAATTACTAGTAAAGGTCAACCCCCAAGAGGTGTTAGAAGGTTAATTCATAGATTAAGAAAGGAAAAAAATTTATCAGTTTATGTATTTACAGATGGAGATCCATGGGGATTCTATATATATTCTGTAATTAAAAGGGGATCTATGAATCTATCACAATTTTCTGAACTATTGGCCACCCCAGATGTTAAATTCGTAGGAATGACAATTGATGATATAGATGAATATGATCTAAGGAAGAAAGGAGCGGTAATAAAATTAAATCAAAGAGATATAAAAAGAATAAATGAAATAGCAAATTATCCTTGGCTTAAAAAATCTAAAGATTGGCAAAGACAATTTAGAAAAATGTTGGATTATGGAATAAAGGTTGAGCAAGATGCATTAGCAGCAAATTCATTGGAATTCGTTGCAGACACATATTTACCAGATAAATTAGAGCATCCCGAAAAAATATTAAGTTAATGTATAAATTTTATTTTTGGTTCCCTCCTTTCAGATAATTTTGATAATATATTTTTTAATAATTCATCATCTATCTTTTTTATTTTTCCAGATTGTATATATTGATATAAAATCAGAACAACTTGCATGAATTTTTCTGGATATACGACCTTTATATTTGATAATCTATCAATTGCCTCTTTTGTAAGAAATGGTAATATTGATTTATATATGTTTTCAATTTCTTTTAATTTTTTATTATCTTTGTTCATAATTGAATATTTTAAAATAAAGTTTTTAAGCAAAATTAAAATATTCGTAATATGGAAGAATACAGTAATATTAGACAATGGGCAATATTTTTTATACTATTATTGGTGTCATTTTTATTAATGAAGTTTCTTGGAATATTCGGAATAATAATTGGAATATTTCTATTAATATATGCATTGACTGGAATAAGAATAATATATAATTATGAAAAGGCAGTAATATTTACATTAGGATACTATTCTGGAGTCCTTTCTGGTGGTTTAATATATATTTTACCAGGTTTTCAAAAATTGATTAAAGTGGATATGAGGATTATAAATTATGATTTACCAGAGCAAGTATTATTAACTGCAGATAATGTAAATATTACAGTAAGAAGTACAGTATTTTATAGAATAGTAGACCCTGGAAAAGTTATAATGAATATAAGAGACTTAAATAAGGCAATATTAAATTATGCACAGACAAATTTAAGGGATATATTTGGAAAATATAATTTAAATGATATATTACAGAAAAAAGAAGAAATTGGAAATGAATTAAGAGATATAATTCAAAAAGAAATTGGGGAATGGGGAATTGATATTATTGGAATAAAGATACAAGACCTAATTGTTCCTCAAGAAATATTATCCGCATTAACTCAAAGAGCAATTGCTGAAAGACAAAGAGATGCAGAAATATTAAAAGCGCAAGGATTGGCACAGGCAAAAGTAATTGAATCGCAGGGTGAATTGCAAGCTGCAGAAAACTTTAAGAAAGCTGCAGAAATATTATCTGAAAGTGATTATGGTATAACATTAAGGTTTTTAGATATATTAAGAAATAGTCAAAATGAGAAAATAGTTGTAGTACCACCAGAAATATTTGATTTATTTAAGAAACATAGTAAGTAGAATACTTTTTTATTAAAATATAAATATTTTTATATAAAATAATAAATAAAATTATTGAATAAATTGAAAGGAAGGTTATATATTCAAAAGAGCTTATAATAAAGATTCTTAGGAAAATTTTCGATATATTAATTAAAAAATAAAGAAAATTTAATATATTAAATATTTTATAGAATTTTAAAATTTTAAAAAATGATAAAATTTTGTATAAATCTTTGTAAATCAAATAATAAATTAGAAAATATGAAAAAGATGATATCAAAAACAGAATATAATATATTATAGAGGAATATTTAAATAATATTATAAAATTTGCTAAGATATAAATTAATAGCAAGATAGTTATAATTGAATTATTTTTGAAATTTAAATATAATATTATTGATATTAAAAATAAGAAAATTGTAATTAATAAGAAAATAATATTATATAATTCGCTGAATAATATTAATTGATTATAATAAATAATTAAATATAAAATAATATTAACAGAATTATAATATATTGAAAATAAAGAAAAATATAATAAATTATTAAATTCTTCAATATTTCTCTCCATACCAATATCCTTTATATGTTTCTTTTGATTCCTTTTCTAATTTAATAAATATTAGTTGTATCCATGCATCATCTATATTTATTTTTGCATTAATTGGAAAATAATATGTCTGTGTAAATTCTCCTTTATATCCGGGATCAAATAATGCACTTTCGAACTTCAATATTCCCAATCTATTAAATGTAGACCTTGGCAATGCTATTGCAATCATATCATTTGGAATGTCAACTTCAGGAAATACTATATAGTATAATCCTCTATTTAATACCCAATAATTATTTTTTGGCTTTATTTCAATAAATGAATCGGGAATTTTCTTAAATGAATTTTCTAATAATTCCTTTCTTTTATTTTCATTAATTGCAATTTCTAATAGATCTTCATAATCTAAATTATAATCAAAGAAATACCCTCTCTTATCTTTATCAATTAATATATATTTTATCTTTTTGACTGGTATTTTATATATTTTTTTAGGTTTTATATCAATTCCTGCAGGATTCACTTTTACATATTCCTTTACAAATTTCTTTGAATCTTCTCCATTTATAACACTCATATAAATATATTGGATATTTGTTATTTATGAATATAGAAAGATATAGAGATTATATAATTGATTTATATAAGAAATTTATACCAGTTAAATCTATCGGACCGGAAAATAATGGAGAAGGTGAATGGGAAAGGGCAAAAGTATTATATAATATTATAAAAGATTTATTTGATGAAATTAAAATAATTGAAGCACCTTATGAAAGGATAAAAGAAAAATCAAGACCAAATATTATTGCAATAAAATATGGAAAAAATAGGGAAAAAACATTTTGGATAATTGCACATATTGATACTGTACCTGAAGGAAGTTTAAATCTATGGAAATATGATCCATTTAATGTTATAATTGAAGGTAATAAAATATATGGAAGGGGAGTTTTAGATAATGGAAATGGAATTGTTTTAGGAATATTATTGGCAAAATATTTTAAAGATAATAATATTCTACCTAAATATAATTATGGATTAATATTATCTTCAGATGAAGAAACCGGAAGTAAATATGGATTAAAATATATTTTGGAAAAAGAGTCAAATTTATTTAAAAAGGATGATTGGATTTTAGTACCTGATGCAGGAAGTTCTGATGGGTTAGATATTGAAGTTGCTGAAAAAGGTATATTATGGATAAAATTTAAGGTTATTGGAAAACAAGTACATG
>Ga0208683_100215_pt1 | contig 26260 bp, 25 predicted proteins | sample BED_Mat_host_9_1_FD_187141 | JGI IMG/M metagenome (GOLD analysis project Ga0208683, IMG submission 187141) | Extremophilic microbial mat communities from Yellowstone National Park, USA - BED_Mat_host_9_15 (SPAdes) (version 3) | ecosystem: Environmental > Aquatic > Thermal springs > Hot (42-90C) >... | reverse complement strand
ACGCCCAAATCGCGTAGTAAACTCCCCACGCCCTTCTTAAAACGTACCTTTGAAACGCTATCGCGCGCTTTCCCACTCTTTCCATTTCGCGCGTAACCGCTTCTAGCTCGTCTTCAGACACGTGCATCAACCATGTTTAAAAGTATTTAAAAATTATCAGAGTTGCCTCATCTCCTCAACACTTCTTGGCTTGATTCTGCCCAACAAATAAGCGTCTATCAAAAGAAGGGCGAAAGTCCATGTGTCAAGAGAAAGCGCAAGGTAGTAGCTATCGAGCGTAGCGCTACTCGGATTGGTAAGAATAATAAGGACAGGGAATCCAGAGTACCCGCTGTAAAGCAAACCCACTATCGCGGAGTAGGGTGATGCGTATAAAAGCGCCTTTGGTAAGGAAGTAAAAAGCTGCGAAAACCCAAAGTCGAGTCCCAAAATAAGTGGGATGAAGCTTACGAAAGACTGGTTCTTGAGTCCCAAGTAGTTTATGAGAACTAGAACTAAGAGGGTGGCAAAAGCGCACATGAACACCGAAGAGAAAGCGGCAACCGCAATCACCAAAAGAGGCACTACGTTTGAACTTAAGTCTCCCTCGGCTTTTAAAGACGTTCCGCACTATAACAACATGAACGGCGACATATATAATAGCGATAGGAGGGTCGAAACGATGCTCAATTCTCTCGCTACACTTAAAAAGAAAGAGGATGCAGAGCTAATCAAGTCGTTCGTGAAAGTCATTAAAGCACAGGGTTTAAGCAAAACACGCGTCACCTCATACATAACTTCATTGAAGCTTGTATCACGGCACTTGAATGTGACTTTTACGGAAGCGAAGAAAAAGGACATCGAAGAGTTTTTCACGTGGCTTAACTCACAACGTTATTCACCAGAAACGGTTCGAGGAATTATCATCGCTTTGAGAAGGTTCTATCAGTGGCTTCGAGCAAAACCTGAAGAATACGAGGAGTGGAGGAGGGAACACGCTTACCCTCCCGAAGTCTCGTGGTTGAAAGAAAGAATTAAACCAAACGAAACGGAAACGAAGACTACGCTCACGGACGAAGAAGTAAAAGCTTTGATTCGCGCTTCAAACGACCCGATGGTTAGAGCTTTCATTTCGTTCGGGGACGAAATAGGCGCAAGACCCAGCGAAATCTTGAACTTAAGAATAGGAGACATTGTGAAGGACGGGAACGATGTGATTGTGAACATAAAGCAGGGGAAAACAGGTTACCGCTCTATTCCCATTATCAAGTCCGTTTCGCTCCTCTTTCAGTGGCTCGAAATACATCCCTTGAAAGACGCGAACGCTCCTCTGTGGATCAACAAAAGTAATTACAATCGCTTTAAACAATGGAGCTATACGGCTTGCAATGAAACAATACAAGCGCTTGCAGAAAAGGCAGGCATTAAGAAGGACGTGAGCATTTACACGTTTCGGCACACGAGCGCGACAAGGGACGCGAAGTTAGGCTTCACGGAAGCGCAACTTTGCTTGAAATACGGGTGGAAGATCGGATCGCGCGTTCCTTCTGTTTATTTGCACCTTTCAGCAAAAGATCTTCGTGAAGTTGTAAAAAACATCTACGGGGGAAAGCCCTTAGAACCTTCAAAACCTCAAACGATCGAATGTCCCAAGTGTCATGCTTTGAATCATCCCTCGCAAAACTACTGCTCAAACTGTGGATCTCCTTTGAATCCGCAAGAGATCGTTCAAAAGTCAGTTTCAGTCGAAGAGTTGAAGTATAGAATCGACAAGCTCACTGACATTATCACGAAGCTTCTAAGTGAGAAAGGGTCTTCTTGATTTCCTCAAGCTCTTTCAATATTTCCTTCAAAACATCCCCATCAATTTCGATTTTCTTTCCCATGATCTTTGATGCAAGACCCCTTTAAAAACCAAAGTCGAGCATGTGAACAAGTTTGCGAACATCGAGATTTTGGTTTTTAAATAAGTTTTGTCATAAGAGGTTGAGAATGATGCGCCTTAGAACTCTTATCGCATTGTTTGGACTTGCCTTAGTTACTCTTTTTGCTCTATTCACACTTATTGCACTCGTGAATCCTGCGCTTCTCGTTTTCGCTTGAGTACAAAGCTCGAACGACACGTATCACTTCACGGTAGAGCTTATCGGAACTCCTACTCAAATTCTGTCTGTAGAGTTTCAAACCCTTATAGGTATTCTAAAAACCAAGTTCTTTATACGCTTGCTCTAAAAGTGCATACTTGTTTCAAACCCTTATAGGTATTCTACAAACAGCATTGTTTTTGGCTCTATTTAAGCTTTTAAGCTCATTTTAGCCCTCTTTTTTGTGCCCTTGCCGGTCGACCTCTTATAGCAATGTGTCACGCATGGGTCGACTGGGTTCGTTTCATGCAAAAATGTGCCTAAAAATTTGTCAATTGCCTAATCAAAAAACAGGGGGTCGACCGGCTCAGATAAACTTGCTTAGCTTTTTTATCGTTCCCAGCGTTCTTTTTCCTAAGCTTGTACATAATTACAGAATCTGAACTTTCGATGATCTGTTCCAGCTCATCCCTTAGCTTTATTAAATCCAATTCTGAAATTTCCCCTTTAAAAACTGAATTTTGAACCTGCAACATAGCCACCTTTAGCTATGAAAATTGTCAATCTTGCGACCATCACGCGTATTTTTGCAAGAACAAACGCTTGTTCAAATTTTTGGCGACGATCACGAGTTTTGATAAACGTTCAAGCACGCGACAAAACGTGAAAGCCCCCTTTGTTTTCGCATTCAAAAGAACGCGCCCCACTTTAGCTACAAAGTGGTCCACGTTTTTGATCATGTACAGGGCTTTAAATACTCGACACATGCTCCCGATCGCTTGTTTGACCTTTTGGTAAAACATTAGAGCAGCGTCTTTGGGTTTTTAAAGGGTATCTATATCTTAAATCGATGAACATAATATTAAGCTATATTCAAAAAGTGCCGGAAGAAAGAACGCAAGAAGAAAACATAACTTACCTAGTTCACATCCCGCAAACCATAATTGAAGCACTAAAACAGCGTGAAAATATTCCTGAACCACCTTACGTTCGCTGGATGCACTATTCACACGACAAATTCTATTACCTTGTTACCTTAGGGGCTACAAAAGGTCGCATGAAAAACCCACTTCTCCAAGGCCATGTAACAGAACTTCCCAAAGAAATTGTTGATTTAATAAACTCAGAAATCACACCTCTGGAAGCAAACGCAATTTTGTGGGACGTTGTAACATGGAAAGGAAAACAAGTAGCACGCGCAAGAATATTGTTCGGCTATGGAGAAAAATTACAAAACCTACTTGTTTTCGCATACATCAGATTTCCGAGAGAAATAAAAGACTACATGTTACTTCGCAGTAGAACAAAACTTTACTGGAAACAGCTTGATAAAAACACGTGGCTCATTTCAAAAGATCCGAAAGATTACGACGCGATTTCATGGCACGCATGGGACTTTATCAAAATACCCCTAAAAGTTTTGACACAAATAGGATTTTACACAGAGGAAAAAGACGAAATAGAACTTACACTTAAAGACGGCAAACCCGCACTACTCTTACGCGTATACGTTACAAAAACAAGATCACTTGACAACTTCCTAACCAACTTTCTTGAAGCAAACGGAGAAAGCGTTGAAATTCACGACTTGCTCAACAAATACCTAATAACCCTTCCAGAAAGAGAAGAGGAACCAGCAGACTTATGTGATCTCGCATTCAAACTATTCAACTTTTCACTCATTTCGCATGCCGATTACAAAAGAATCTGCAAACACCGTGACAGACCTTTCTACATTCACGGCTTCAGTTACAAACTTCCCGAACCTTCACTAGGTGATGATGGCTGAACAAAGATGCGATCGAAATATTCCTTGCAATGCTAGGAAAACGCGACAAATACTTCATCACAGAAAAAAATTTCAAAAATGAACACGTGTTCACAGGCTGGTTCATGAAAGAAGACTTGAAAAACTCCAACAATGGGAAGCACAAGGATATACGATCTGGGCTTCAATAAACGACCTTGAAGAAGGCGACAAAACAATAGACGGAGTACAACGATTCTGCGACCTGTGGTTTGACATTGATTCGAAAAGAGCGGACAAATCACAACCCGCGAAACCCGAAGAGGTATTAGAAGCACGCGAAAGAGCACTAAAACTGCGCACATTCTTAAAAGATCAGTTCCACGCAAAATGCTTTCTAGCTCTCTCTGGAAACGGGGTACACATTCATTGCCCCCTCGAGTGCGTTGAAGTTCCAAGAGATAAAAGAATACAACTCAATGAAAACCTTCAAGCCTTTGCGAAAGCTGTCTCAACAATTGCAGAAGCAGAAATAGATCATACTTACGACACGCGCCGTGTGACTGCAATTATCGGACTGAAAAATCAAAAAATCACCGCACATCCATTGGAAACAGGCTGGGAAAAAGAACTTTATGACCCCGAAAAAGGCAACGACATGAAACACGCACTTGAAGAAATCGAAAACGCAAGAAAACAAAATACATTCCTCCGCGATATTATATTAAACTATGACACGCTCGCAAAAACGCTTGGACTTGAAACGAACACGCTTGCGGAAACACAACCCATTCTCCCACAAACTGATGAAGAATTTACACCCGAAACAAAGAAAAAACTTGAAGAACTAAGAACGAAAAACCCGAAACTCGACGCTCTATTAAATAAACACATCTGCATTGAAAAAGAACCCGAAACATTAACCACACCTTGCGAATATCATTTCAAATCTAGATCCGAAGCAGAAGAATCACTCCTCGTTCTACTTGTCTGCTACGGTTTCACGCGTTCTCAGATCTTTTTCATCATGGAACAAGTCTCACAGATCGGAAAGTGGCAGGAAAGAGACGACCGCTATCGAGATCTCTCTTACAATAAGGCAGTGGAATATTGTGCAAAGCATAAAGCTGAACTGCTCGCCGAACAACAACACCCAGCACAAACTGAGAACTTTAATGAAATCACGCGTGCTGATTTTCTTTTCGATAACGGAAACTTGATTGAAATAAAACACCTTTATTAACAATCAAAATAGGCGAGAAAAAAATTACCTTCATTCACGAAGACAAAAAGTCGAAGTTAAATTAACCACCGACCTTGAACGCTTACAAAAAGAACTCGAAAAGGCAAATGTGACCCCCGAAGAAATCGGCTACTTCAAACGCGTGATCCAAGAAGGCATTGAAAGAGACCTCATAATCACAAAACTAAAAGGGGATTCACTTCCAAAGTTTGCATCAATAATCGCAGACGTATTCCTCGAAAATTTCCACTTCGCGACTGTTGCCGAAACGAAAGATATTTTAATGTATGAGAACGGGGTCTACAAAGCAGGTGCCGAATCATTCATTGAAACACAAATCGAAAACATTATTCCACCCGAAACCATCACGAAAAATTTGATAGAGGAAGTACTCGGACACATTCAGAGATCAACATACAGAAAACTCAAAGAATTTAACTCTGATCCTTTCATGTTAAACTTGAAAAACGGAATCCTCGACATTCGCACCTTCGAGTTCAAACCTCACACGCCTGCATTCCTGTCGACAATACAAATCCCCGTCACATATAATCCCGAAGCAAAAAGCGACCTCTGGGAAAAAGTCGTGAATGAAGACTTGTATAAAGAAGACATTGCAACGTTACAGGAATCTTTTGGCTACGCATTATTTCCTGATAACCGTGCAGAAAAGATGTTTGTCTTCCTGGGGTCTGGTGGAAATGGAAAATCATTAATACTTCACGTCCTTGAAGCAATGATCGGAAAGGACAATGTCGCAAACATTTCGCCTCAAGCTATCGTATCAAACGAGTTCGCACTATCCGAACTGCGTGACAAACTCGTAAACATTTACGCAGACCTTCCAAGCACAGCATTACTGAGCACGGGCAAGCTAAAAGCACTCATATCAGGAGACAGTTTGACTGCAGATGAAAAGTATAAGAAACCATTTCAACTTGTGAATAGAGCAAAGCTATTTTTCAGCGCAAATACCCTTCCGAAAGTAAATGATGACACAATAGCATTTTACAGGAGACTCGTAATTATTTCGTTCCCCAAAACTTTTGATGAATCACAAGCCGCCCCGCAACTCTTTGACAAATTAACTACTCCCGAATCGCTATCAGGAATCTTTAACTGGGCATTAGAGGGTCTCAAACGCCTCATAGCCAACAACTTCAAATTCTCATACCATAAATCCGTAGACGAACTCAAAGAACTCTACACAAAAGCATCCGACCCCATCAAAGCGTTCCTCGAAGAAGAAATTGTAGAAGATCCAAATGCCTGGATCCCGAAACATGAACTTTATCGGGCATACGTAGAATACGTGAATGCGCACAAATTACAAAGCCCCGTCACTCAAAATACGTTCTTCAAATCATTACCAAAATACGTAAAAGTAACAACCGAACATAAGAACGTGAAAGGACAAAGAATCTGGGTCTTTGTGGGAATTCGGTTGAAAAACGAACGCGAGAAAGAAGAAAACGAAACGCTCGACGCACAATAAAAACAAGCACTTTTCGAAGCCGTGCCTTACTGTGAACTATGAAGTGCAATCACACGCTTGAACCCTCGAGCCTTTCCTAGCTTACCGTATTCACAGTCCCGCGCGTTCGCTCAGTATGGAAAATCACTTTCTTCAAGAATCTCCCCGTTATTCAACTTTTTCAAAGCCTTGTTGAATTTCCCGATAGTGTCCCAAAGCATTTTCAATTCGTAATCAATTTCAGCAAAGTCGCCGTCTTCTTTCATTTCAGTTTTTTGAGTCTGTCCTTCAAATCCCCGTTCCGCAAACTTTCTAAAAGCATGTCACGAGCGAGTTGAGAAAGACTTTGCTTCCAACTCTCAGCTAACTTCTTCAATTCCTCAAACGCCTGGGAATCAACATATATTTGAATTCGTTTCATACCCTATAATAAAAACCGCCTTATAAACCCTTCGCGCGTGTGAGTCGTTAATGACTCTCTTGCTAACTCTATCCGTGTTGAGGAGGCAGTTTGAACCCCTTTCAAAAAACAGAGTCATACACGACTCTTAAATGACTCTATCCTTTAAGCACCCCTCAAAATACCCTCAAAAGGGACAGGGAAGGTATAGGGTCGAGGCGTGTTCGTCAAAACTTGCAAAAAACGTGTGCGTTTGATTTCTCTCTCTTCGCTCTTCGAGCGTTTCGAAGGCGTAAAGGCGAACCCACCTCGAGAGCGCGTGAACGTGTTTTTGGAATTTTTAAAAATCACGCATGCTTTATCCGTCCCCACAACTCCCTATTTCATCCCCCATAGAGACGAGAAAATCCAAACTTCGTGTGTTCTCTTCTCGCCAAACGTCGAAACGCTCTTTGCGTAGTTTCTCTTTCTCGTTTCGTAGCCTTTTGAATACGCTTAGCCTTTGAAACCCATGTTAGGGACCGCACATGCAAGTATTTAAAGGCGTGACATGTACAAACACGAAAACCGACTTTATAGCCGACGCGGGGGCGTGATGTGAAAGGGAACAGACGCGAGTTTTGAAGGTTTGAGAAAGTCCGTCAATGTTTCGTTTTGCATTATTGAAGATGCATCGCTCATATTTAAACTTTTGTCTACGTGTTTTGACTTTTTGTCAAAAACGAAGCGTTCATATGTCTTAAATACAAAACGCCGTCGAAACTCTTTCAGAGGTGATTAAGTTGTCGTTAATCGAGAATAAAAAGCAAGCGTATACGTATAAAGAGCTTCCACTCGAACTCGTAGAAGTGGACGAGGAAGCAAAGGTTAGAGCATACTACGACGTTTCAGACCTTGTTGAAAGCATTCGTGAAGTAGGACGGTTAGCGCCTGGGTATGCGTATAAGGACGGGGATAAATACAAGGTCTTCGTGGAGATTCGTAGACTGCTTGCCGTGAAAAAGTTATACGAACAAGAGGGGGAACCTGCTGTGTTCAAAGTGTTTGAAAAGAAGCCGAACAATTACTACGACTTAATTCGGGAGGAAAATATTAAACGCTCAGACTTAAAAGGGCTTGACAAATTACACATAATCATGAAATACGCATTCGCAAACAAGCTCTTATCTTCTCGTGACGCGCGCCTCATTCCTTTATTCAAAGAGCGCATGCGCGATGTTCCGATTCAAGAAGTTTACGAGCTAGCACTTGTAGAACAAAGGGCAAAAGCGAAAGGACACGATAACCACCTTTCGCTCCCAGAAATTTTGTTCCTTTTCAGAGAACTGCATTCTTTAGAAGAAAGGAAGCTTTTTGCAACCTTTTTCCTTGTTCAAAATGTTCATGTGTCGCTTTTTGAAACCGGAAACTTTAAACAGTATGCAATTTTAAACGCGCCTAAACTTAAGCCTGAAGAATTAGAAATCGCAGGGCTCAGCAAGGGGGACGTGGAAAAAATTATTGCAATGTATCAAGCCCCTCCTTATCAAGCCGAAATAATTAAAGAAGAGTTTGAAGAAAAGCTTTTGCCCGAAAGCCTTGTGAAAGAACAACCCGAAGAAAGCGAAAGCAAGCGTGAAACCGAAGGCATGCGTGAAGCAAGCGAAAATGAAATAATCGTAACCATGTATCTCGACGTTCAATACGAAAACATAAACGGGCATCGGGTTATGTTCATCAAAAAACAGAGCGGGATGTACGTGATTTACATTGAAGACGGGCAGGAATTGGAAATAAACGGCGTGAAAGCAAGGATTAAATACGGAGGTGGCTCGGCTTAAGAATCAAAAAACTTTCAAGCAAGACAACAGACGCCTTAAAGATCTTACTTGCGCTCCTCGAAGGTTTCGATAGAGTCGAGAAAATTGCGAAAATAACAAACCTTTCAAAACCGCACGTCAAATATATTTTGAAAGCAATGAAAAACGCAAGGTTTGTCTATTACAAACGTGAAACGAAGCAATGGAGGGTAAACATTCACGCTTTGTATCTCTGGCATACGGCACAGGATTACGCTTCTGAGCAGGGCATTTTCACGGATTTGAACAAATTAGCGCGGGTCATTGATTCAAGCATTGCGAACGTGAAAGGCAAAGCGTGAAAGTGTTAGCTAGGAGAAGAATCACACTGCTTTCGGTTCTTTCATGTTCACGCTTGTGAAAAATATGCAAGCGTTTTCACGGGCTTGACCGAAGGGTCACGATCTTCTTGCGATAGTGATGGAGCTGATCTTTCTCCCATTGCGTTTCAAAACTGTGCTTTTTCAAAAGTTCTAGGAATGTCTTGTAATTCGCGTCGTCTTTCGTGAGGTTCTTCACGCAAAAACCCTCGATAACCTGTGACGACCATTCTGGATTCCATAGTTTTGAGGCTTCGATGGGGCATTTTCGAGTTGGCTGTATTTGAGCTTGAAAACATGCTCAATTTCTATTAATCAAAATATCTGCTTATGTGATTTATCTCTAACATCTTTCTGAGTATCTTTTTTTCAAGGATCTTGACTTTTTCTTCTCCAAACTTTGAATTCAACAGCTTGTAAAATTCTTTGTTATGAAGTTTCGTGCCAAGCTTGTAGTGAGCTAATTCGTGGTATATCAAATAATTGATGAATTCCGGGTCGCAGTCAAGTTCCTTGTTTATTCTTATAACTCTCGTTTTAAATGAAATAGAGGCCGCCTTCACCTTCATCTTTTTCATTATTATTTTGAAATCGTCGTTTATCCCGAAATCTTTTCTGGCCTCTTCCAGAATCGCTTTATACTTGTTCAATGCTTTTCAGCCCTTATTTTATTTATGGCAAATTCGGTCATTTCTTCGGCCAACTCATTTAATTTCGTTCTATCGGCGTTTTTTATCTCCTTAAACAGGTCCTTCAGCAGCTCAGTTCTGATCCTTTTCCTTTCGCCCTCCCCAATTATCCTTTTTCCAGCGATCGCCTGGAGCACCGCTTTAAAATTCTTGAGCTCCAAGTTTTGGCCTTCCAGCTTTAGGCTAGCTGTAACGGTCTTCGCGACCGTCTTCGCTATGTACTCCTGGAGCGCGAGCCCTTCGGTTTCCTTTTTGTACTCAACTGCCTTTCCGAAAAGGTCCTTCAGCTCTTCCTCCAGCTCCTTATCGTTGTGCCTGCTGACCCACTCCTTTCTTACTTCCTCAAGCCTTTCATAAATGGCCCTGTATACAGGGTTTGCAAGCTCATCTAAAAGGAACGATCTTAGAACCCCAAAGGCGTCCGCGATCTCCTCCGAATCCAATGATTTTGATTTAATTTTTTCATACACCTGCTCTAAGGTTTGTTTACCAATTATGTAATCAGAAATGGTGCGGAAATCTTTAACCTCCGTCTTGTCATGTACAAGCTCAATAAGCTCATCCCAGAACTCCTTTGGCGGGCTCCCTTTCTTTATTATCTTAAGCATTGCATCGTAGATGTACTGTATTAAAACCACGTCGTCTTCATATTTTATCCTGTCTTTATGGGGCCCAAGGGCCTTAAATTCTTCAATGACTTCGTGCATTTTCCTCATTATGTCTATCTGATCCCAGTAAAGCACCATTTTCTTTACCTTGCTGATTATCTCGTTTTTAGCTAATGTTTCGAATATATCCTTCCTCGTTTTGTAGATCGATTTAAAGCGATCGATATCTAGTGAGAGGTCTTGTCCATCTATCTTAAGCTCCTTCAGCTCCTTCTTTAGCTTATCAAGGTTTTCGGCGAAGTCCTTAGCCATCGAGTCCAGATCGTAAAATACGTTCTTGAGCAGATCCTTGCTAGTCCTTTCGTCGCTGAGAAGCTCATAATTTTCTATGCTCTTCTTTAGATGGGCGAGCAGCCCCACGGAGTCGACTATAAGCCCGTTCTTCTTCTCCCCAAGCTCGTCTCTATACGGCCTGTTAACCCTAGCTATTGCCTGCAAAAGCCTGTGGTCGTAGAGCGGCTTGTCGAGGTACATGACCCTCAGTTTCGGGGCATCAAAGCCTGTTATCAGCATGTCCGTAACTATTAATATCCTCGGGTCGTCCTTTTTCTTGAATGCGTCTTGGATGGCCCTGTTTATCTCGTCATAATCCCTGTTCCATTTCTCCCTCAGTTTTCCCTTGTATTCTAGTATTTTCCCCGTGTCGTTCTGCATGTACGTCATGACTATTTCGCTCCACTCGCTAGCATTGGCGCCAAATCTTTTGGAAAGCTCGGTGTCAAGGTATTTCTTCATCATCACGCATGATTCCCTGTTGGCCATCACCACCATCGCCTTGTACCTGAATCCCTCGGTGTCCTGAGATATCCTGTCCGCTATAAAGCCTGCTAGCTTTTCAATCCTCCTTTCGTTAGTCAGAATGACCTTGATCGGATTAAGGTGCGTCGCTATATCCCTTCTCGTTATGGCGGGCTCCACTCCCTCCATGAATTCATCGTACTCCTCGTCCGAAAGTTCTTTCCAGTTTTGAATGAAGTTTTCTATATCTTTATCACTCAGGAGGATCTTTATGCCCTCGGCCTCCTTCTTCCCCTCGTTTATCACGTCGTAAACTATCGGCAGGGTGAACCCATCATCTATTGATTGCTGAATGAAGTACACGTCCATGTAAGGTTCATCTTCGTACCCGAATTCTCTGAACGTGTTCTTCTCTTCATATTTGAACACGGGGGTGCCTGTAAAGGCAAACCTTACGGCGTCCGGGAACAGGTTCTTCGTGACCGAGGCTAAAGTCCCGTACTGGCTCCTGTGAGCTTCATCTATGAGGAAAACTACCTCCCTCTTTGGTATTCCACGGCCGATAAGGTCCTCGAGATCCTCCTTCCTGAACTTTTGAATTAAAACTACATACATCTTTCTGACTTTTATATTTTGATTTTCGGTGCTCTTTTTGATGTTTTCCAGCTCATCCTTTAGCTCACTTATACTATCTATCTTCTTCAAATATTCGCTGAAGTAGTCAACGTCGAGCTTGCTGACGAAGTCCTCCAGGAGCTGCTTCTGAAGGTCTTCCCTGTCCAGCAGGAAAAACACCTCTGGGTTTCTGTCGAAGTAGGTCTCGAAAAACTTGTTCGCAATGAAAAGCATAGTATAAGTCTTGCCGCTGCCCTGCCAATGCCAGATCAGCCCCCTGTTCTTTCCCTTTCCTTCAAGATGCTCTGAAATCCTTTCCAAAGCCTTTTCTGAGGCATAAAACTGGTTGTACCTTGCAATGATTTTCGAGCTTTTGTCCTTGGTGAAGAACGTGTAGAATTTAATTATCTTAAGCAAAGTTTCAGGCTTTAAAAGCTCAAATATGTTTTCCTTCAGCTCACCATTTTCCTGAGACTTCCATACAAAATGTCTAGTGTGCCTTTTTTCATGGTTTCTGTTGGGCCATGTAGGTATGTATACCTTTTCGTCCCCGTAAACTATGCCGAGCTGTACGAACCTGAACAGTTCAGGGCTTTCTTCTTCGTACCTGTGTATTTGTTCCATGGCTTCCTCATAAGAATCTATCCTAGTAGAGGACTTCACTTCTATTATCGCGACCGGTAACCCGTTTATGAAGAGGGTGTAATCAGGCTTTATGTTCTCCGGCGTCCCCTCGAACTTCGCCTGGGGGACCAGCAGATAATCGTTGTTTTTGGGGTTATTGTAATCTATAAGTTTAAAGGTAAGCGTTTTGGCCTTTCTTGTTAAAGTGTGCTTCATCCCGTCCCTCAGGTAACGGAGTATCTGCCTTTCATCCTCGTTTTTGAGCCTCTCCTTGACTTCTTCCAGTGCCTCCTCCCTTTCCCTCCCCTCCAAACCATTGAGTTCAGGGTTCAGCCTTTCGAACTGCCTCGAGAATATGTCTCTCAGGATGAACCCATCGACGGGCTCTGGTACCTCGTTCTCCCTTGGGAGCCTCCAGCCCCTCTTCGTCAATTCATTTTCTATTATTACATAATCATCCCTCTCCGGGGTCGATATTTTTGGAACCTTTTCGTCAAAGCTCATGCAACCCTCACCCTTATCCTACCAGTAAGCAGCTCCTCCATGAACCATTGCTTTATCCTCTCGAGCTTGACTTTTTCCTGTTTTAAAATCCCGAGCTTTTTATCAACTGTCGAAAGAATTTCGGCGATTTTCTGCTGTTCTTCAAGAGGAGGGAGAGGCATGCTAAGATTTAGAAGCGATTCTTTGGTTAATTCTTTAAAGGTACTTCCGCCACTAAGATTTTCTAATATATGTTTCTGGCTTAATAGGTAATAGTAATAAAATTCAGACAAAACTTTATCATATCTTTTTGGAATTAGACCTTTGCAACCTTGATTAAAAGTTGAAGGTTTTTTGAGCACTGCTACATATCCGACTGGTGCCCGAGTTGAAATTATAATCGAACGCTCCGGCATGAGAGTTAAAGTAGTTTCTTTTAACGCGCTTTCTGTTATTTTTCTTTCGCTGTCATTAACATATATCGTTTGATTTAATTTGCTTAAATCAGCTGGAGTTAACCAATTTATAGTTCCTCCATCCCAATATTTTTTATCTCTAGTTGAAGGAGTGGTACCCGTTACGACATCAAATAAATCATATACCTTTTTAACTTCCCATTCCTTTGGAATCCTTCCAATTTCAGTATCCTTAAACTCCTTATGTCCTATTCCCTTCGTCAAAAGCTCCTGCATTAAGCCCTTTTTTAAGCGTTCAGTCTTAGCTATAATATCGTTAGTTTTCTGAATAGCTTCATCAAAGGTTGAAAGGATTTCGGCGATTTTCTGCTGTTCTTCAAGAGGAGGTAAAGAAATTGATAGTTCATTACTCCAGGCGTCTAAATTTAGGTGCCATACATTAGTTCCAGTATGATATTTACGAGCTATGGGTTGAACATAAGATAAATAGTAGAAAAGGAATTTATGATGTAAATTACTCTTTAACTGCAATTTAGATAAATCCATGGAATATACAGCCCTGTCTTTCCTGTACCATGAAGGGAAATAAATCAAGGCTGGAGCGCCCAATATATGGCCACGTTGCATTCCTATATCGGTATTTGCTATTACTATGTCGCCTTCCCTTACGAAATGTCTCTCCCTCAATCTATCGGTCCTAATCCACGACCAGCCATCCTCCTTCAGTCCTCCCCCCTCCTTTATACTGTTGAGTGTGAGGAACAAGTAGCCACCCAATACCTCTTCAGCGAACTTCTCCTGCCCCCTGTAACTCAAGCCCCTACTGAGCTCACTTATTTCCCTTATCTTTTTAACTTCCCATTCTTCTGGTATCCTTCCAATCTCCGTGTCCTTAAACTCTGTTTCCCTATAAAATTCAACTTTTTTAGCCATTTAGTTTACTCACTTCCTCCAAATAACTCTCGAGCTTCTCCATAATGCTCTGCCTCTGCTCTTCTAAAGATTTCAGTTCCTCAAATTCTCTAAAGATATCTATTTCTTCGCTTTCATTGTATTTTTGGACGTAAAGGCTAACGTTCAGATTATAACTGTTCTTTTCTATTTCATCAAGGCTTACAACCCTAGCATAATTCTTGAAATCTTTAAAATCTTTATACATCTCAACTATCTTTGCTATGTTCTCTTCTGAAAGCTGGTTGAGCTTCCTTATTTCAGGGTGCTTTATGTAAAGTTCGCTTGCGTTTATGAATATTACCTTCCCTTTCCTTTCTGCTGGCTTTTCTCTGCTGAATACTAGGATTATGCCTGCTGCCTGAGTGTTATAGAACAGTTTCTCAGGAAGCAGGATAACAGCTTCAAGCAGGTCAGACTTAACTATACCCCTTCTTATGTTCTCTTCTTTTCCTCCCCTGAACAGAGCTCCTTGGTCAAGTATTACGCCAACCTTCTTTTTTGCATAGTAAAGCATCAGCTGGACCCATGCCCAATCAGCAGTAGTTTTTGGTGTGTAACCAGCTTCAACTATGCTGTTGTATATTTGTTTTATATTATCTTTTCTCAAGTTGCCTTCATCATATCCGTCCTGGTTCCATGGCGGATTTGCAATCACGTAGTCAGCATGGTCAAACTTGGGGTTTAGAATGCTGTCGCCGTTAAATATATTATAGGACATTATCCCCCTCAATCTCATGTTCATCTTAGCTATGGCGGCCATTATCTCGTTTCTTTCTTGACCAAAGAGTTCGAGGTTTGGTTCAATGCCTTTATTCTTCACATACTCATAGGATTCTATAAGCATACCCCCAGAGCCGCAGGCAGGGTCTAGGACCTTGCTGCCGTCAGAGATATCCAATAGCCTCACAACAAGCTTGATGACTTCTCTCGGCGTGTAGACTTCACCTTCTTTTGCCCTCGTAGGTGCAAAATAAGAAAGTATCCACTGGTAACCGTCTCCTAAGGTGTCATAGTCAGCTCCTGAAAAGTCATACTGATCAAAGATCTGAACCAACCCTGTTAAAATGTGCCTGTTCTCATCGGACATCAAACCGTAAAGCCCTGTTACCTGAGCTATCTGTCTTAGGTCACTTAGTTCCTCGTTCATCCTTGAAATCTCTGCTATGGCGTTTGCTAGCTCCTTTATTGTATCACTGCTTTTGGTAACTTCGTGCCAGGTGTAGAGCTTCTTCTCCTTTTCGTCGTAGAGCTTTAGGTATTCGCTGTTGACGATCATATAGGATTGTTCCTCATCGTAGCCCTCTGCCCTGTACTGATTGACCTTAAAATGATAGATATCGCTAACAGATTTGTAAAAGAGGAAGAGAAGCATCACCTTATAATCCACTGAGGTCCTTATCAGGTCCGCAGCCTTTTTTAATATGCCGATTAGCTCGTTTCTGTTTACCTTCGCCTTGGCTTTTTCGGTCGTTCCTAGGAAAATAAAATTATATACGTTGCGTCTGCTATCGTATTTATCCTCTCTGACGTTGATCAAACCAGCATCTCTTAAAACAGAAAAGAGCTTTCCTATGTTTTCCAGCCCTAATCCGTGTTTACTTAGTATTTCTTCAGCTTCCTCTCTTGTAAACTCTCTTTCTCCTATTTCGTTTATAAGTTTAAGATACCTGTCGCGTGCCCAATCATCAAGCTTTCCGACAGCCGCCCAGTCAATATTTATCACGCTCATTGAGTAATTTATAAAAACATACCCTTATAAATATTATGGTACAAATTACCACGTTAAGCTAATAAGGTATGGATCACCCCGGGCTCACAATAACCTTCGACGGCGCACAATCTCTTCATGATCTTCAATCAGCTGCAGTATACAGGATCATGTCAGCTATCTTGGCCAGCGGCATAGTCTTTGTCCCCCTTTATCAATAACTTTTCAAAGTCAGTTAATCCCTTCTCCCTTTCATCAGACTCAAGTGCATAGAAAGCTGTTCCGTGGTCAGATAAAATCTCCTCAAGCTTGCCGTACTTTTCTATTGCCTTCTTCAACACATCAACTGAGTACTGAGATGTCGGAGTTGTATAAATTCCATATCCAACTATAGATCTAGAAAAATCATCTTCATACTTTATTAACCATAAACCCTTCCACTAGGATCCTTTATTTCGTGCCAATCAACGTGCCATAATGAATTTGAGCATTCTCTCATACATTATCCATTTCTTTCTATGCTACTTTTTAGGCTCGTTCATTGCAAAACCAACCTCCATGAGGAATTGATCGATTTTTTCATTTCTGATGTGTAATCCTCTCGCTCTGAGAATTTTGCCATATAGCTTGCGTTAATTCTGTATTTTCTGTGTAGCTCAACGATTTGATTATTTATTGCTTTCAAGAACAGGCCTTTTATGTTTCTCAACTTTCTACTTTTGTACTCTCTATAAAGCTGTTGCACTCTGCTAATTGATATACCCTGCACATCTGCTATCTCTTTATTGGTAAACTTGCCATTAACCTTTGCTTTTATTATCCACTCTATCTGTTCATTGCTAAGTCTTCTCATCCTGTATTTCTTAACAATACTTATCCAAAAACTGCTCAAATAACTTTTTTATTTTTTAAATATCTAAGGGTATGTAATAATTTCGGGATAAGATAATGTCAGAGTATATCCGAAAGAGTTAAAAAGCTGTCATTTAACAAAAATATGTCTTGCCTAAGAAAAGAAAAAGCAGAGGAAGGGACAAAGGCTCTAAGGGTAGAAATGAATACGTTACATGCAGCCAATGTGGAGCAAGGATACCAAGAGATAAAGCTAAAAAAGTAACCGTTAGAGTACCTTTAGTTGATGCTGCATTAGCTAAAGAATTACAGGCTAAAGGCGCTTATGTTCCCTATACTGTGGTAACTAAATATTACTGTATATCCTGCGCTGTTCATTTTGGAATAGTAAAGGTAAGGTCGAGAGAAGAAAGAAGGGCGGAAATACCATAAATTCAAATTGTTCAAGATTGGAAGAAACCTCAGAATAAATCTTAACGAGGTTGTTATAATGTTGGTGCTAAATACAAGCCCTGAATCTTTTTTCTCAGGTTCTGTAAAAAGTTCAGCCAAAGAGATAGAGGATTTTGTTTTAAATGCAATAAAATATGGAGCAAAGATCATAGATGTAGGAGGTATGAGCACAGCACCTTACAAAAAAACTTTGGTACCAGAAGAGGTTGAGCTTGAAAGAGTTAAAAAAGCTATGAACATTTTAAAAGATCTTGCACTAGATTTAGAAATATCAATTGATACTCAAAGGAGCAGGGTGATGGATGTTGCTCTCAACATGGGAGCAACTATAGTAAATGACATCTCGGGTTTTTCCGACCCCGATTCATTAAAAGTTGCAAAAAACCATTCAGCTTCAGTTATAGCTGTTGCTCATGGCGCTCCAAGTGAAAAGGTAGAACCTGCAGAATACATTAAAAAAAATTTAGAAGAAGCGATAAAAAAGGCTTTGAATGAAGGAATAGATGAAGAAAGCATAACTGTAGATCCTGCAATAGGGTTTATTAGGCCTGATTGGATAGAAAGTGCCGAATGGGATCTCGCAGTTCTTAATAACCTTGCAAATATAAAATCTTACTTTAATAAACCATTACTTATAGGGATCTCTAGAAAATCCTTTATAGGAAAAGTGGTAGGAGAAGCAGATCCTGCAAAAAGATTGCCCGGAAGCTTAGCAGCGGAAATTATAAGCGTAGAACGTGGAGCTAACATAGTTAGAGTGCACGACGTTTATGAAACAGTGCAAGCCCTAAAAATCGCAGAAAAATTGCTCAATTCATTCAAACTAAAGCTCTAGGAGCAAAAAACATAATATGCTACACTAGATTTAAATAAAAATCACAGTCAAGTTAAATAAATATATATGTTAGTTATTTTGAGACAAATCACATGCCTGTTATTGAGTTAAGGGTTTCTGAACCCTATGAAAGAGATATTGGAAAATGCAGAGTTAGAATACCTAAAAAATATTTTCAAATTCTTGGAATAAAAAGCGGCGATGCCGTTACTATAACAGGAAAAAGAAAAGCTGCGGCTTTTGCTTATCCTATTCTCGAAGAATCCAAAGAAGGCATAATAATGATGGATTCTACCTTAAGAAACAATGCAGGTGCAGCTCTTAATGAACGAGTAAAAGTCGAAAAAGCAGAATATGCAGAAGCAAAAAAGGTGTTTTTTGAAGTTTCTAACAAAGATTTTAAGTTACAAAACAAAGCTCTTAAAACAATATTTAAGAAAAAACTTAACGGTTTTTTAATTTTAGAAGATAATTCTTTTAATGTAAACGTTTTAGGATCCAGTATTACTTTTACTATAAGTGGGACAGATCCTAAAGGAGTTGTCCTTATAACTCAGAAAACTGTTGTCTCTATAGAAAAAGGCAAGAAAACGGTTGAAACCAAGGTAACTTACGAAGATATAGGAGGTTTAAAAATGCAGCTACAGACGCTCAGAGAAATGGTAGAGCTTCCACTTAAATATCCTTCACTTTTTAAGAAAGTTGGGATAGAGCCACCCAGAGGAGTTTTACTTTATGGCCCACCTGGATGCGGTAAGACTTTAATGGCAAAAGCCATAGCTAACGAGACAAACGCCGAGTTCTTTTCTATAAACGGACCAGAAATAATGAGCAAATATTATGGAGAGACAGAAGCAAAGCTTAGAGAAATATTTAAGGAAGCAAAAAAAAGCGCGCCAGCGATAATATTCATAGATGAGCTTGATTCTATTGCTCCAAAAAGAAGCGAGGCTTTTGGAGAAGCAGAAGTCAGAGTTGTAGCTCAGCTTCTTACTTTGATGGATGGATTAAAAGACAGGGGAGATGTCATAGTTATAGGCGCAACAAACAGAATAGAGGATGTAGACCCGGCTTTAAGAAGACCTGGCAGGTTTGATAGAGAGATTGAAATAGGGGTTCCAAATGAGGATGGTAGGTTTGAAATACTAAAGATCCATGTTAGAGGAATGCCTTTAGCTGAAGATATAGATCTTAAGAAATATGCAAGGATGACAGCAGGCTATACCGGTGCAGACCTTGCGGCACTCTGCAGAGAAGCCGCTTTCAACGCAATAAGAAGGGTTGCACCGCGTGTTCTGGAAGGTGAAGCTTTAACGGAAGAGAAGCTTAACGAAATAAAAGTAACTGATTCAGATTTTATGCAGGCATATAGACAGATAGTTCCTACTGCATTAAGAGAACTTTACTTTGAAGTGCCAAAAGTTACATGGAGCGATATAGGAGGTTATCAGGACGTTTTAAAAAAGCTCAGGCTTAACTTTGTTGAAGCTATAAAAAACACGGAGAAATTTAAAAGCGTTGGGATAGAGCCACCCAGAGGAGTTTTACTTTATGGCCCACCTGGATGCGGTAAGACTTTAATGGCAAAGGCATTAGCTAACGAAAGTAAAGCAAACCTGATAACAATAAAAGGACCAGAAATACTTAGCAAATGGGTGGGTGAATCGGAAAAGGCAATAAGAGAGATTTTCAGAAAAGCAAAATCATCGGCCCCATCTATAATCTTGCTTGATGAAATCGACTCGATAACCAAAATTAGAGGAGGAGAATACGAAGCCATTGAGTCTTTGGTCAGTCAGCTTATAACCTCTATAGATTCGCTCCAACCAGAGGATATGGTATTTTTGATTGGTACAACAAATAGGCCAGACCTTATAGACCCTTCGCTTTTAAGACCTGGCAGGTTTGACCTTCTTATATATGTTAGGCCACCTAATATGCAAGAAAGGGAAGAGATTTTAAAAATTCTGTTAAAAAACACCAAGCTTGATGCCAGTGTAAACATTAACGAAATGGCTGCCTTAACAGAAGGTTATTCCGGAGCCGATATAAAATCTATAGTTAGAGAGGCTGGCATAAATGCAATAAGCAGAGAATCTACTACGATAAATAACGAAGATTTCAAAAAAGCTTTAGCAAGCGTGAAGCCATCTTTAACGCCTCAGCTCATAAAGTTTTATGAGGAAATGGAAAAAAGACTTGAGTCAAGGTTCAATCTAAGAATAGGCTCCCCATATACTTAAAAACCACTAAAATAAATAGCATGTGAAGGGTTTTGAAAATACTCTGGGCACCTTGGAGATTAAAGGGTGTAACTGAGAGAGCACAAAAATGCATTTTTTGCGAAATGATAAGCGAAGACAAGTCGCAGGATGAGAAAAACCTCATAGTTTACAGGGGAAATAAAATATTTATTGTAATGAACAAATACCCTTATAATAACGGTCACGTAATGCTTGTTCCTTACAGGCACATAACTAAATTTTCAGAACTTAGCAACGATGAAATAATTGAGGTGTTAGACCTTTTAAAAAAGCTAGAAAGCTGTTACCAAAAGACCATGTCACCAAATGGCTTTAATTTAGGAGTAAACTTGGGTATAGATGCTGGTGCTGGTTATGAACACCTACATTTTCACCTAGTACCTCGCTGGAGGGGTGATACAAGTTTCATGCCTGTTATTGCAGACACAAAAGTAATACCAGAAAGCTTGATTGACAGCTATAAAAAACTGAAAGGCTGTTTTGAATAAGCTTTTTAATAAATTTATACAATTTTTCTACTGTTTTTGATATGTTTGCATCAAATTTTTTCTAAAATCTCTGTAGGAATTTCTATTTCGGCAGCTTTTGCGTTTTCAATTACATGTTCAGGCCTTGAAGCCCGTGGTATGGGGAAAACAGAGCTCCATCTTAAAAGCCACAATATCGACAATTGTGCAGGTGTTATTTTTAACTTTTTTGAAATCTCAATTATATTTTTATCTTCTGTAAGCTTTCCATGAGCTAAAGGATAATATGACATAAAAGCTATTTTTTCTTTTTCACAATAAGGAAGCAAATCTTTTTCAGGTTCTCTGTGCTTAAGATTGTACTGGTTTTGTATTGCTGTAATATCGTTTTTCCTAAGCGTTTTTCTGGCTTCTACTATATCTTTAAGATTAAAATTGCTCAATCCTATAAATTTAATCAAGCCACTTTCTAAAGCCTCTTCCATAGCAAGCAATGCTTCTCTATTAGAATCTTTGCTGCCAGGAAAGTGGATCAGATAAAGATCTACATAGCCTGTTCCTAGTCTTTTTAGGGATTTCTCCAGGCTTTTAAACAATTTTTCCCTTTTTAAATGCGTAGGCCACACCTTTGTGGATATAAATATTTTATCCCGCTCATACCCTTCCAAGGCTTTTTTAACCAAAGGTTCTGAGCCATATAACTCAGCTGTATCGATAATGTTTATTCCAGCATCAAGGCCAGCCCTCAACGATTGAATTTTTTTCTCTGAATCTCTTAACCATCCAAACCTGGCTGTAACTATCCATAAAGGATCATAATAAGTTCCCATGCCTATTACAGAGTTTTTTATGCCACTATTTCCAAACTCTTTATATTTCATAATATAATACATTTAAACTATTAGGTTTTTTATGCTTTAGCTGATTTTTTCAAAAAAATAAAGTTAAGCAAATGTATATAAATTTAAGGCAAAAAGTAATGCATGCGGGGGTCCCCTAGCCAGGTCGATGGGGGCAGAAGATGCCTAAGCTCAAGACCTGCTGGCGTAGGCCTTCGTGGGTTCAAATCCCACCCCCCGCATTTTGTTAATCAATGCTAAAAGACAAAACTCTGGTCAGCAACCAACATCTTTTTTGGATTCAACTCGGCAAATGATATATGATACCATGACTGCTTTACGAATATTTATTAAAAATATAAAAACTCACAATACTCGAAGGCAACTTTTTATAAGTACAAAATTAAAGATCAATGTATGACATATTTCAGGGTTATTTATTTTAGCCAGATAAAAGAAGCAGAATTAAGAAAAATAATAGAGCGGTCTAGCAATGAAATTTTCAGTCTAAAAAAAGATGTGACAAATATTATAGAAGACGTCAAGAGCCGGGGTGATAAAGCTATAACCGATTATTTAACATCAGTTTATGGAAAAAAAGTTAACGCTTCAGAGCTTATCGTTAGCGAAGAAGAATTAAAGAAAGATTACTTATCTTTATCTCAGGAGCTCAAAGACAGCTTAAAATATATGATAACAAATGTAACTAAATTTCATAAAAGACAGATGCCAAAAGGGTTTCAGATTCAGACCGACAAAGGCGTCTTTGCAGGAATGTACTTTGTGCCTGTTAATTCTGCTGGCTTATACGTCCCATCAGGAAAGGGTAGTTTTCCATCTGTCGCCGTGATGCTTATTGCTCCTGCTAAAGCCGCTGGGGTAAAAAGGATAGCTTTAGCAACGCCACCTGTGGATAAAGAGATGCATGTAGATAAAGCTACAGCCGCTGTGGCATACATGATGGGGGTAAAAGAAGTTTATGCTGTTGGCGGTGCACATGCCATAGCAGCTTTTGCTTATGGCACAGAAACTATAAAGAAAACAGATATAGTGGCAGGACCTGGAGGACCCTATACATTTTTAGCAAAAATGATCGCTTGTGACTCTGTGAGGTTTGATTTGCCTGCGGGGCCTTCTGAAGGCATGATACTCAGCGACGGAAATGCAGATCCTGAAGTTGTAGCGTGGAATTTGGTAAACGAGGCTGAACACGGTCCAGATTCAGCAGGGGTTCTTGTGACCACCTCAGAAGAATTTGCAACTAAGGTTTCGCAGTATGCAGACTTGATAATAGAACAGCTACCAGAACCAAGGCGTTCTTATATGATCGAAAACACAAAAAAATACAGCGCGATAATAATTTTTGATAATCTAAAAGATGCAGTTAATTTTATAAAAGAATACGCTCCAGAACATCTTTCCATAGAAAGCATGAGAGCGGAAGAAATTTTTAAAAAATACAAGAAAGTCATCAGAGCAGGGACGATTACCATTAACACACCTTTTTCTGCGGGCAACTATGGCATAGGTCCTAACTCAACACTTCCCACTATGGGGTTTGCAAGATCTTATTCCGGACTAAACGTTTACAATTTTCTAACATCAATAACTACTGAAAAAATAAACCGGGAAGGTTGGGAAAGAATGAAAGATCACGTAATTCGACTTGCAAATTATGAAGGTTTTCCAGCTCATCTTGGCGCTATGAAAATTTCCGAGAAAAGGTGGAAAAATTTTTGAGCTGGAAAGCAAATTTAAAAAAATGGCATGTAGCACCTGTCTATAAATCTGGCATTTCAGCAGAAGAAGCTAAGAAGCTAGTTGGAGATAAACATTTTTTAAACCTGCAATCAAACGAGAATCTTTTTGTCCCTTCAGAGCTCATAAAAAAGCTTGCAGTAAATGCGCTTGAAAGTACTGACTTAAGGTTGTATCCAAAAGAAGTAACAAACAAACTTACAGAAAATTTAGCAAAGTTAAACGGTGTAGATAAAAAAAGCGTGATACTATCGCATGGAGCTGATCAGATGATAGAGTTAATCTTAAAAATGTTTGAAGGAAACGCAAAAATCTTTCTTCATAATCCTACCTATTCATACTACAGAATAGCTGCCATAAATCACGGTCTAACCGTAATAACAGATGAGTACATCAACGAAACGTCATTAAACATGAAATCTATACAAGAAAACTCACCAGATTTGGTATTTGTCTGTAACCCTAACAACCCAACCGGACATATAATTCCAAAAGAACAAATAAAGGAACTTTTAGAGAACAGAAATTTAGTCTTAGTCCTCGATGAAACATATGCGGAAATTTCTGGCGTAACCAACAACGATCTCCTAAATGACTATGATAACCTAATAATTTTAAGAACATTTTCAAAAGCATATGGACTAGCTGGGCTTAGAATAGGTTATGCTTTAACCAACGGAGATCTCGCTAACGTTCTTAAAAAGATTCAGTCTCCATTTCCTGTTTCTTCTTTTTCTGCATCAGTAGCGCTTGAAGCCTTAGAGAACGCAGAAGAGTTCAAAAGATACTGGGCCGAATCATTAAAGACCAGAGAGTGGTTTGAGAAACAGCTTGATGAAGAAATATTGAAAAGCAAAAGCGCATCTTATTTTATTACGCTTTCTTTTCAAGTAAGTTCAGAAGCCGCTTTTATCGAACTGCTTAAGCATGGTTATATAACGAGGGTTATAGAGCCTTTTGGAAGGTTTTTAAACCCATTAAGAATGAATTTGGCACCCAAGAATCTTATAGAAGATCTTCCTCATTTAATAAACAACATTAACAAAAAAATAAATACATGAAAATTAGGGTTATGTTTTTTGAAGACCCTCCGATTAATTGATTAGTAACGCTTATATTTTTGGTTTAAACCTATCCTAAACGCGAGAAAAAATGTCAGAAGATGATTGGGGAGAGGACGAAGACTGGGAAGAAGACGAGGATTGGGAAGAAGACGAAGAGTGGGATGAAGATTTAGAAGAAGAGGAAGAACTGTAAACCCAAATTATTTAAAAATATTTTTTGTAAAAAACACGCGATAGCAGATTTTTATTCAAAATCTTAAATAAACAATTCCTCATTGATAGCTGGAGGCTTTAAGCTTTCGAGGTTAAGGGAACGGAAATCTCCGTCCGTAAGGGCGTGGAGAAGGCCAGTTTCAAATTCTAAAATATTCAGCGTATTTTTCAGAAACTTCTTTTTCTGCTGAAACTATGTCGTTGCTTTTCCTATAAGCTTCAAGAGCTCTTTGGTTAAGCTTTATGAAATTAGGCCCCCATTTAAATTTACTCAACAGGATTTCTGCCAGTTGTATATTGTTCATTATGTATACAACAGCAGCAAGAGCCTCTACTGTCGAAAGCATATGGGGCCTAGCATAATTTATTGGATTGGCGGCTATAAGTAATGGTAACCTTCTTGCATAACGGTTTAAAAACTTCATCCCCCATTCTTCTCTTTTTTTCCAGCTTGCATCTATGGCTGTAATTCCTTTAAGCGAATAAATAGCTTCATCTTCAGGCATCTGTTTTATCAGTGTCTCGCTAAATGGATTTAAAACAATACCAACAGGTTTGCCAGTAAAGGCAACCAATCTGAACTTCTTTAATTTTTCAGCAGTACATTTTTTAGGGTCGTCTTCTTCAAAAGGTATAACAAAAAGCCTAGTTTTTTTATGTATTTCCATATTTTAGCCTAATTTTAATAGAGATCGCATCTATTAAACGTCACGCTAAAAAAGCTATTTTATATCCATTTACAGCAATTTTTTTCTTACATCTAACTTTTATTTGAACACCAAGGTCGTAGATATTATAAACAAACGTATGGAATTCACCAGCTTCTCCTATAGGGTTTAATTTAATGTTGTCTAACGTTCTGAAAAACTCGTTAACATTTTTCCTACCTACCTTTTTACATAACAAACTTTCAAGACCATCTTTAACTCCTATTATTAAAAATGAAAGCTTTGAAGCCTCTTCTTTAAGTAATTTGGCAGGATCTTTAGCCCAAAGGGGTTCTTCTAACTCAGCACCAGATTCTTCTGCTATTTTGCTAAAATAATCTAAGTGATCTTTAACTCCCTGATCGCCGGCAATTATCTTAGAAGCGTTTATCTTTCTGAAAAAATCAACCTGTTCTTTCATTGCTGATCCTTTATGAACCTTAAGAACAGTAACAGGTACTGAGAGAGCTTCCGCTAGTTCTATGGATTTTCTAAGATTGATCAAATGCGGTGAAGCTAATCCAAGAAAATCGTAATCAAAAATAACAAAAAGGTCAACAGGCCAGTAAAGTATGGCTGAGTAAACCGAATCTTTGCCACCTGAGAACAGAGCTACCTTTAATCCCATACTAAAGAATTGTAAAAATCAGTTTTTAAACAGTTATTCTAAAATGCTGTGTTGAATAATTCTTTTTTATCTTAACCGATAGGCTTTAATCGTTCATGCCATTAGCATTGCGTTCTTAGCATAACTGACCATTATATCGTATGCCCAAACTTTTTGCATAGCTTCCGCTAGCAAACCAATTACGCTTCTTGCCCTAAGGT
>Ga0208683_100204_pt1 | contig 27105 bp, 28 predicted proteins | sample BED_Mat_host_9_1_FD_187141 | JGI IMG/M metagenome (GOLD analysis project Ga0208683, IMG submission 187141) | Extremophilic microbial mat communities from Yellowstone National Park, USA - BED_Mat_host_9_15 (SPAdes) (version 3) | ecosystem: Environmental > Aquatic > Thermal springs > Hot (42-90C) >... | reverse complement strand
TTTGACATAGAAAGACTTGAAACGCCTGCAATGATCTTCTACAAGAGGCTTCCCAAAAAGGAGATCATCGATCAATCATTCTTTGATATGCTGGAGAGGGGGGTGTAATAATTTGCAGATAAAACACTTATTTTTTAAAACGCTTAAACTATCGATAAGCCCTTTTTCTGGTTTGCATTTTTGAAAAGAATTTTTTAAACCATAAGTACAGAAATAAAAATTTCCTAGAAAGAAATAATAACATCGTTATAAAAAACAGTTCATGGTAAACGATAGAATTCTGGGCCCAATTTTACTTAACAACCCAGTAAGAAGGTTGATAGAACCGAAGGACAGAGTGATTAAAAGGATAAAGCCGTACATTAAAACTGGAATGAAAGTTCTGGACCTGGGTTCAGGACCGGGTTATTATACGGCTGAGCTGCTCAAGCTAGTGGGTCATCAAGGACAGGTAGTGGCTATTGACCCAAGCGAAAGCTCCATAAGAGAGCTTAAAAAGCTTAACAGCGACAACCTGATTGCTGTTAAAGGATCGGCCACAAGTATACAGTTTGAAGACGAATACTTTGATTTTGTATTTTCTAATTTAGCCCTGTGTTGCATAGCGGATTATAAGAGTGCGCTTAACGAAATCGTAAGGGTCCTAAAGAACAATTCTTATGCATACATGAGCATTACCAGACAGTTTTTCAACGCTAAACCCGGAATCAGTGACGAAGAATGGGATCAAATGCTTGAAAGGTTTAAAGTTGTAAAAAGCTCTTCGGGCTTAATACAGAAATGGACAATAGTTCAAAAAACTATCCCTTAATCTTTTTAACTGATTTTAAGCTTTGTTTTAAAAGCTGTACTACTCTACGCAGCAGCTCATCATTGAAATGTCTCTCCTGAAAGACTGTGCTGCCAGCTTTATCGATTCAGAAATTGTGGGAAACACATGAACAGTATCTATAATGTCTTCAACCGTTAATCCAAGCTTTACCGCATATACGCCTTCGATTATTATTTCTGAAGCGTATGGAGAAACTACGTGAACTCCTCTTATACTTTCGCCTTTATCAACCACCATCTTTATGATCCCGCTTTCTTTTCTTATTATCCTTGCTTTTGCAACAGTTGAAACAGGTAAAATTTTATAAGTGCAGTCTTTGCATTCGCTTTCTTTAAGCCCAACCGATGCAACCTGTGGTTCAGTAAAAACGACAAAAGGGACCGTTTTAAGGTCTATGCTTTTTTCCGCATGTTCGTACATGTTCTCTACAGCTGTAGCCCCTTCTTTTGCCGCAACAGTTTCAAGCTTCAGCCTCTGATCAACAACGTCCCCAGCTGCGTAGATCCTCGGGTTCGAGGTCGCAAGCTTCTCGTTAACCTTTATGCCCTTTGTCGAATACTCAACTCCAGCGTTTTTTAGCGCAAGCTTTTCAAGGTTAGGGGTTCTCCCTGTTGCAACAAGCAGGATATCATGATTGACTTTTTTCTCCTGACCCTCCGTTTTTATGTACAAGGTCGTTTTTTCAACTCTATCTACTGAAGCGCCAGTATAAAATTTCATGCCTTCTGCCTTTAACGCATCAAGCATCGTTTCTGAAACTTCAGGCTCTGAACCATACAGTATGCTAGGCATCGTTTCTATAACTGTTACTTCTGAACCAAGCCTCAGGAACGCTTGCCCGAGTTCAAGACCTACAGCTCCAGCCCCCAGTACAGTTATTTTCGAAGGTAAATCTTCGAGGCTCCATATATCGTTGCTGGTTAAAAAACCTGAGTTTTCAAGTCCCTTTATCTGGGGGACGCTCGGTCTGGAGCCTGTTGCAATCAGAAAATTATATGCTGAAATTTTTTTTACATTATCCCCGTTTGTCACAGCAACAGTTTTATCATTTATAAAAGAAGCGTAGCCTCTGTAATATTCCACGTTCTCGTACTTTGAAAGCACGTCTTCGTACTTGGCTTTTCTTTCGCCTTTAACCAGCTCCCTCAGTGAATCAATCAGCAGTTTAAAGTTTAAAGTTCCCATAGAAGAGATTCCGGGAAAAAGGGGGTTTCTTGTATTCCTGAAGATGGAAGCCCCTTCTATCAAGTATTTAGAAGGAACACATCCGACGTTAACGCATGTGCCTCCCAGAGGGCCATACCCTATCATGGCTATCTTTGCCTGATGCGAAGTGATTTCTGAAGCTCTTATCGCGGCAGAAAAAGCTGCTGCGCCGTTGCCTATTATTGCCAGGTCGTATTCTTTCAGATAACTTCCCTCAATTGAGCCCTGTACTTTGATTTGGCTGAAAAAACGGGGAGCTTAACTAGCTCTTCGGGATTAACAATGGCATCATCCAGCAGAACTTCGGCTATCCCATCTTTTAGGGAAACGCGGGCATCTTTAACACCTTCAGCACTCAGAAGCCCTTTCTTAACAGTTACAGCACAATCATTACAGCTCATTCCAAATACCCTTATTATTACTTTTTTATTCATAGTTTTTATAAAATAAACCAGGTTTATAAGCGAGGTAATTTAAATTATTAAACCAGCTTTAAATAATTAAAGTGAATACAATTAAACGTGTCAAAAAAAGCATGCATGATTGTTTACGGCGATAAAGAGATCTGTATCTACCCCGCACAAAAGATCATAAGAGTTCTGGGAAAAGAATACTCGCTTCTCATAATAGGCTTGCTGGGCAACAAAGAAAAATCTGGTTTCAACGAAATTGCAAGAAACGTAGGAAATCCGAGGCCCAATCTGCTTTCAAAAAGACTTAAGGAGCTCGAAGAAGCTGGACTTGTTTCGAGAAAAGTAATCCCCGGTATTCCCGTGAAGACGGAATATTCGCTTACTGAGAAAGGTAAGAAATTAAGAGATCTTTTAATTCCAGTTTTTGAATGGATCGAAAGCGTTCAGAACATGCAAGATTTAAAACATAAAAAAGCTTAAAGTTTTTAAAATTAATTTTTAACATCGGCTGTCGTTATCGCAATCATAATTCCGCAATAATTTGCATATAATTTGTATATTATTTTGAAAAACGTTAATATAACATCGTTATAATATCTGATATGACAAAATGAAAACGTCAACAGTTGCTCTAACAGTGATTGCGGTGATCTTCATAATAACTACTGGAGTTTACGCTTCTATGTACTACTCTTCGATGTCAGCCTATTCAGCAGAAATTACTGCAAAAAATTCTGAAATAAGCACCTTAACAAGCCAGGTTTCGTCTGACAACAGCAAAATAAGCTCTCTTTCAAGCGAGCTTGCAGGTTATATGCAACAGGGAGCCCTTGCAACCGCGATGTCTCACTGGAACAATATAGCTATAGAAAACACCAGCCTGATAATACAGAATTATGCTCCAAACGCTGCATTAAAGTGGGTAGGAGGCCCGCTCAGCGGGACATATTCAGGGACATCTCAGATAAGCTCTGTATGGAACAAGTTCACAAACCTTTATGAAACAGTTTACTGGTATACAATAGTGCCGCCTCAGGTTATGCAGATAAACTCATCGTACTATATGGTTTCAGCCCCCGTTCAGTTTTTCGTAGCGCCCACAAGCAACCCCGAAAACATATTCGTTCTTAACGTTACCGAGATCCTGGGACTCACAGCCAGCACAAGCGCTCCAACCGGATTCCTGATACAGAATGAAGTATGGAAAGTAAAGCCTCTGCCTTTGACAGATGTAATAGCTGGATACCCTGGACAGAACGTTCTCATAAATGACGAACTTCTTGCTAATGCATACGCGCACTGGAACAATATAGCTATCGAGAATACCAGCCTTATAATGCAGGAGTACGCTCCTAACGCACAGCTTGTGTGGCTGGGTGGACCGCTTAACGGAACCTACAACGGAGTAACAGCTATAAACGCAACCTGGACAAAGTTCGTTAACTTCTATGAGTATGTTGTATGGTACGCTGAAGAACCGCCTGCATTAAGCGTATCTGGAACGTCTGCAACGGTGAGTGCACAGCTTCAGTTTATAGTATTCCCGTTCCCAACTTCGTCAAACCCAACGCCACATGCAATACTGCTGAACGTCAACGACACGCTGACTTACCAGTTCAGCTCTGGAAGCTGGATGCTTGTACATGAGACCTGGAAAGTTGCACCTGCACCCATAAGCTCAGCAGCCCCGGGATACAGCACTCCGGTGTACTCTTAAAATGGACATTAAAGGTATTTTTTTGAATTTTATTTTTTATATTAACTGCTTTAAAAAAAGTAAAATTAATATAAAGTTGATGAACCATAAAAGTGAGGATTGGAGTTTGAGTCTACGACCCATATGTTCTGGTGGATATTTATTGGCTCAAAAGGAGGCGCCATGAGGGTGAAGATAGTGATAAGCCTTAAAGATTTTCCGCAGAATGCGTATCAACTTGCACAGAACCTCGGGGTTAACTACAGAACTGTAATGCATCACCTTAGCATATTAGAAGAAAATGGTATAGTAAAGTCTGAAGGCCCAAAATATGGAAAGGTTTACTTTTTGACCGACCTTTTTACGAAAAACTTTGAACTTTTCGAGAAAATAATTAAAAAGGGGAGGAGGACATGATAGGAATATACTGGTCTATAAATATAGTGCTTTCGCTAATGAGCACTTTTATAGCGGCAGTCGTTTTCGTTTTTTATGCTAGAACAGCGATAAAGCAGAGGTCAAGGTTCACCATGGCATTATTTGCTTTCTCCTTTGCGTTTCTGCTTCAGAGTGCCGTTTCAACTCTTATTTTTTACTATTTTGCACATTTTTACAACGCTTCTGTAGCTATACCGCTTATGCTTTTAATGATTTTTGAGCTGGCTGGGCTTGCTTCTCTTCTTTACGTGGTTCAATCATGATGTTTTTGCTTCATTTCTGGTATTTTATATCTGTTCCAGAAAAGTTTGTATAGCTTAAGACGATCGGGTATGTCCCTTAAACCAGGTATCCATGGAAGCAGGAGAATTATCAACGTAAATGCGCCAAGGATTAGTTCATTGTAAAGCGAGTGCCACTATGGTATTGTGTCGCCCCACGCTTCGAGCAAATCATAGGGTAGCATCCAGTACGCCCCAATCTGCCATGGCTCAACGTTGAACTTCAGCATGCCGAAGTATTTTTCGTTAAGCCTATACTGTATACCCTCAACGTTATGAATTAGACCCATGTCTGACATGAGCCTTATAGTGTAAGTCTGATCAAGACTGCTGTGATCGTACGTTTCCATATAGAGTGCGCCGTCATATAGCCCGGATTTTGCCATTAACGTAAGCTGTGATACAGCAACCTCCACAGGGTTGCTGGATTTTAAACCCAGCTGAATCGAACCTCCGTTTGTAAAAAATGAATACGCACTGTTAAGCTGGTTAATCCTTTGAGTGCTGTTCTCGGAGAAGCATTCCTGCAGATAGTTCCTGCCACCAGTAGAGTTCAATAACATGTTATATGGCCCTATAACGTAAACCTGGCTTGTGTTGACATAAGATATCTGATCACTGCTGTCCGTATAAGGGTTTGCATCACCTAAGGGAGAGAACTTGGAATACGTTGCTGTTCCAGACGTATTGTTCAGTTCCTGCAGAAGCGTTGCCGCAAACGTGTCTGGATAGTGCTGGGCAGCCCATTGTGCATTTAAAGCCGGTACGAAAGGATAAGCCCAGTAAGGCCCAAGAACAAAACCCGCCGCTATCGCAACAACAACAATGGCTGAAGCTCTCATAAACATCTTTCTGTGATCAGCTTTTACTATGCTGAACTTTATGCTCTTTATGTGAGGAGTTGTGAGGCCCCGCCTCCACGCAAGAACAAAGTGAACGCTAACGAGCAAAAGAAGAATTGCCGGTATTATCATCACGTGCCAGCCCAGTACGGCTCCAAAATTTTCAGGATTTATTATCCAGCCAAGCAGTATAGAATTCCAGAAACCAGCTCCACTCTTATCGTTGTACTGTGCAACTATGTTATTGTTGAGCCCTACACCAAAAACATATGTTAGCATTGCTAGAATAAAAAGTAGGACTCCTATAACCCATGAATCCTTTCTTTTCTTGTATGCGGATGTTGAAAAGTTTACAAAAAGATGCAAAATGAGAAGCGTCATCAGTATTTCAGCAGTCCAGAAATGTATCTGGCTTACTATGATGCCAGCTTCAGTGTAGTTCCACCAGTAAGGGCCGAAAATCAGCATTATACCTCCTGTTATACCCAAGAATACTCCAAGCACTATTATGTAAAATCCGAGCTGAAACCAGAAGCTGTTTCCATAAGAAGGAACATTTTCTATGTACAGCTTCTTTATAAGATCGCTGAGCTCCTGAAAAGGTCCCTTAATCTGGAACCTCTTTCATCAGAAGACATGATTTTAAAAATAAATTAAAACTGATAAAAGAATTGCTAAAAAATTTAAATCATAGAAAAAATTACGCGGGATTTTACACAACTTAACCTTTTAACTGATTGTTATTCCTGAGCGCTACCAGAAAACAAAGAAGCTGTTTACGAAGCTTTAAAAAAGTTGCATCCGCTTGGACACCTTGGAAAACCTGAAGAAATAGCAAGTGTAATAGTTTTCCTGCTTTCCGATGACACTTCATTCATGACAGGTTCAGAAGTGGTTGTTGATGGAGGCTATACTGCTCAATAGATTTAAATTTAACAATTTTTTGCTTAATAAGTAAACTAGCCCGGCCTAAGTACTTGTTACCAACGTTAGATCCCAGGATGCTGTTTATGGTTTCCATAACTTTAATCAGTCATCCTGCACTAAAAAGTTTTGATCTACTGTTACGGACGAGGTCTCTGGTAAAAACATGAACAGCCACGCACTCATCTTTCTCTGACCCCTTTTACGCCCGGAATGACGAAGCTTTCAGTCCATGTAACTTTCAGTGAAAACTAAAAAGAACTTTTGTTGACCCACTTGTAGGCGAGCCTGGGTGTTAAAAAATTTGCATTATTAAATGTATCGATTTTCGTAATAGCATGCATAGTACTTCGCGTAATATGTTTTTATTTATTAAATATATAACGGTAATGATCAAAATTTTTTCATAAAAAGCTTAAAAAGCCGAAAAAAATCTAATAACATTTTAACGTTTAAAAGTAAATATTAAAACTTATGGTATTACATGAAAAGGTAGTCTCTCTTATAAAAGAAAAGAGCTTTGGTCATATTGCTTTCATAGACAATGATGGGTTTCCCCACGTTACTCCCGTGTGGGTCGACACAGATGGCGAACATGTTATAGTAAACACAGCGATGGGGAGGAAGAAACAGAGGCTCGCGGAGGAGGGAAAGCCGGTTTCAATAGAGATTTCAAATCCTTCAAACCCTTACAGGTATGCCCTGATAAAAGGAAAAATATTGAAGCAAACTTTTGACGGCGCTGAAGAGCACATAAACCAGATGACAAAAAAATATACTGGCGCTGAAAAATATACAAAAAGTTCTGAAGACGAAAAAAGGGTTTTGATATACATAAAACCGGTTAAAGTCATAACAAATTTCTGAAATGAAAGCCAGCTCACTTGCAGGCCTGATAAGGGTCTGGACGCTTCCGATGACGGTTTCCCTTATTTTGTTGGGGGCTTCTTACGCATCATTCTTGGGCCTTAAGATAAACTTTGCGACTCTCCTGCCGGCGCTTTTTGGATCACTGCTGCTCCATGCGGGGGCAAACGTGCTCAACGACGTCAACGATGTGATTAAAGGTATAGATTCCCCCAGAAGCCCTACGGCAGCCTACAGGGAACATCCAGTGCTGCACGGTGAAATAGGAAAGCGCTCAGCCGTTATGCTTTCTTACTTACTCATAGCATCGGGGCTTCTAACAGGAGCTGTTATTACGTTTTTAACAGGACCCGCCGTCTTTTTGCTGGAGCTTGCAGGAGCACTTGCGCTATTTTCTTATAACGGACCCATTCTTGATCTAAAGGCTAAAGGTTTTGGTGAATTTCTGGTTTCTACAGTATGGGGACCGCTCTTTGTAATGGGAGGGTTTTCTGCATCAGCGGCAGGCCGGTTAAGCTTTTACGCGTTTCTTATATCCATACAATCAGCTCTTATAATGATGGCGGTCATATATTCGAACAATTACAGGGATATAGAAACTGATATCGCCGCAGGAGTCAGATCTTTTGCTTACAGAACCCGTTCACGATCAAATTTTATATATACCGCGTGCATTTTTGGGGCTTACGCACTGCAGCTTCTTTACATTATCTTTGGTATTCTTCCTTTATCAACGCTCGTGAGCTTCTTTACAATTCCTTACGCAGCGTCTCTTCCAAAAAAGTTCAGCAAAAAAGCGGTTGACATAGATGCAAAGACAGGGTTACTGTTTTCAGCTTATAACTTTATTATAGTAGCAGGCTTGATTATTTAATCGTTTAGAAAATGCGGCATAACTTTTGATGCTATGGTTCTTATGACGTTCATCCTCATCAGATGGTCTATACCCGGGAAGCTGAGCTTTATCATCAGCTCTGTAGCCCCCAGTTCCCTTTCGTACTTTTCTATTTCTTTTATGGCAAAATCTGGCTTGCCTATGATCATCCTGCTCAGGACCTGGTCCTTTATCTCATCATAGGAAACCTGATGCGGATCTATCTCATTACCATAAGAGTCCTGCAGGTGTCCCCAAGCGTAGTAATCTTCTCTGTATGATTCCAGCATTAAATGCTTAGCCTTTTCAATCTCTTCGTCTTTTTCAGATATGAAGACTTCTCTTCTTAGCGGAAAGTCTCTGACTGACTTCCCTGCTTTCTTTAGCTCCTCCATATAAGCCTGCATCCTCTTTTTAAGCACGTTTATATCTGTTACAGGATCCATTATCCACGCCTCACCACGACGCGCGGCCTTTCTTACAGCCTCCTCGCTCTTTGCAGCTATCCATACAGGTGGTCTGGGGCTCTGTACAGGCCTGGGGTAAACCCTGAGCTTAAAACCGTCAACCTGTACGGCTTCCCCTTCAAGCAGCGCTTTTACATTCTTTAGCTTCTCTTCGTAAACCTTTGCCCTCTGCTTAACATCAACCCCGAATGCGGCAAATTCTTCGGGCCTGTATCCCAGCCCAACCCCGAGAATTGCCCTTCCCCCGCTTATAACGTCAAGCACAGCAGTCTGTTCAGCTATTTCGAAAGGATTATGAAGGGCGAGGACTATTATGTTGGTCCCGAGTTTAACCCTTTCTGTAATTGACGCTGCTGCTGAAAGAGCCAAAAATGGCGCTGGACTCCACCCATCTTCCGAAAAGTGATGTTCGCCCACATATACTGCAGAAAATCCCAGCTTTTCAGCTTCCTTTACCTCTTTCAGATAATCTCGATACTCCCTGTCCCAAGAACCATTTGATTGGAGGGTATAGTGCAGCGAGAACTTCACTTTAGCTCTACGCCCTTGGTTTCAGGTATGGTAAGTATTGAAACAGCAGCTATTATGAAAAGCACTGAGAAGAACCCTATAACGCCTGATATTTTAAAAAGTGGTGCCAGAACACCGATTAGCAGGGGCGCTATACCTCCAAAACCCCTGCCGGTGTTGAATATGAAGTTTACAGCAGTGGCTCTCGCGTGAGTTGGGTAAGGCTCAGAGAAGAGGGCACCAAAAGTTGTAAAGTATGAGTTTATAAAGAAGCCCATAAGATAAGACGCTATCATTACCTGCGTCACCGTCCTTGACATTGCAAAGTATATTACAGCAAAAGTTATGCCTATAAAGCCAAGAAATATGGCAACTTTTCTGCCAACCACGTCAGCAAGTAAACCGAAAATTATCATGCCCAGCATGGTCATTACGTCAGTTACCAGAAGTATGTATATGGTTTTGACAAAGTGTATGTGGTACTCTGTAAGAAGAGCTGATGGCAACCATATCATTACCCCCCAGTACCCGAGCTCAGCCACTATCGCCACTATCAGGAAAACTATTGTAAACTTCAGGTATTCCCTTCTGAAAAGCTCTTTAATCTGAAATTTTTTCCTCTCGCTCTCGGTAGTCCTCTCCTTCCAAATTGGAGATTCAGGAAGCCTGAACCTATAGTAAGCAGCTACAAGCGCAGGAAGTATGCCTATAAGATACATGCTCCTCCAGCCAAATGCCGGCATAAGAACAAGCCCGAGAACCGTTGCAAGCATAACTCCCAGCGTCCACCCAATAGAAACTATCGTTGAACCCATTCCTCTCCATTTTGCCCTGAACGCTTCAGACATCAGCGTCATGCCTATGCCGTACTCTGCTCCTGTACCAACTCCGCTCAGGAACCTAAATAAAGCTATGAACGCATAGCTTGGAGATACCGCAGTTAAAGCTGTGAAAACAGAATATATCAGTATTGAGTATGTAAAGGTCCTTACTCTGCCGAACCTGTCCGCAAGTATTCCGAAAACATAACCGCCTGTAACCATTCCAGCAGCTTGTATAAAACCAAGGAGCCCTTCCTCAGCTGATGTAAGGGCAAAAGTAAGCGCTATAGCAGTAAGGGTTAATGAAAGTATGTACGTGTCGAGACCATCCAGCATATATCCAAGAAAAGAAGCTAAGGTAGCCCTAGCTTCATAGTTTTTTGGAACCTCTAACTTTTGCATTTTATAAGTAGACAAGAGCTGGACTAGATAAACTTTTCTTTTGAGAAGCTCAATCTTTGTTACTTTTGTTACTATAAACGAAAAAACATGGCCTTTATAATATCTTTTTTAAAAAAAGCCAGATACGTTAAGTGCGGGTTCTTTGCTGTTTTGCAACCAGCTCTAGCAAATCATGAGCCATCTTTTACAGATTAAAAATAAAAATGGTTATCATCTGACATCCTCCCCGTCTTAAAGGGCTAGTTTTTCTTCAAGGCGTATCATAGGTTCGTGGTTTACCGCCTTCATCTTCATCGCTTCATAGCTAGTGGTTACCCACCCCGCTCCGTTCGTCCAACGATAGACCACGGGCTGTGCCTTCAGCCACTTACCCCTATCCTTAACGGACTCGGGGATATGTAGAATGTTAATTGCCCCGTTCAGATCAGCGTTTATTACTTTCCCTGCGTGAGGGCACTTAAACAAGCCTCTTTCAATCCTTCCGTCTTCGTGAATTTCCCCACACAGAGAACACGTTTTTGTGTATTTTCCTCATCCACAAGCTTAACCTTTATTCCGTATTCTTGTGCAACGTTCTTGATTCGCTTTATTATTGATAAATAGCTCCAGAAGTTTGTATTCCTTTCATTTCCTTTATCCTGAGCTATCCCCTTTGGATAGCCGATGTATATTTCTCCTACTCCTTTGTCATATAAGGACTCTACGATTTCCCTTGCTAGTCCTTCTCTAGCATTCTTAAGCAAAAGAGAACGCTTACTGTACAACATTTCAAGCTTCCTGCTAGTTTTCAAGCCGTGCTTTGCAAGCTTCTTTTCTTCTATTGAAATGCGTTTGGTTATCTTCTTAAATTCTGAAAGCACTGAACCTCCTTTGAAGAGCATCCACGGGCCGTCTTGAACAGCTACAGTTGCTAGGTTTGCAATGCCTAGGTCTATGCCCGCCTTCATTTTGCCTTTTGGTTTATTATTTACTTTTACACTCATAGGAATCCTTGCGTACCACTTCTTCCTTGCATTATCATAAAATATTTCAAGGGTTCCCTGTTTGCCGACCCACTTAAGCTTTCCTTTGAACTTTAGCCTCAGGTTGAAATCCATGAGGAATATTTTATTTCCTTCAATCTTGTACCTGTCGTTTCTAATCAACAAAAACAAATCTTCTTTCTTTTTATGTGGAGGCTTTGGCTTCATCCACTTAGGCAATCCCCCTTCTTTCTTCTTTTTGCTTAACTCGAAGAAAGATTTCCATACAGAAGCGTTCTTTCTTGTTACTTGCTGAACGTTTGCCCCGTGCAATACTGACTTATATTTCTCATAAACAATTTTTTCTGTTTTATTAAAATCTACAGACTCGTGCTTTTTATATTGCTCAAGCCTTAACTTATTAACTTCGTTCCAGCAATCAACTAATGCCTTCCGAGAGCCGTTAGTTTAGCTTTTGTTTCTTTCCCAGCAATGATGCGTACTGTGTTCGATCGTCGCATACTTTTGTTTTTTATGCTAATTAAGATTATAAATACTTAAGCCTTTTTCATGAGAAAACACGTTAGCAAAGTATTTCAGCATCCCCGCCTCTAGAAGAGGCGAGGCTTGCCGTTCATTTTGTAATCAAATGTGCTTTTGTCTAACCTAAAAAGCTTATATAAAATGTTCGCGTGCTTATCCTGAATGACAGATCTGCTGATAAAAGATGGTTATCTTGTTTTTCCTGATCTTACTCTAAGAAGCCACGTTTATTCTGAAGATGGGGTAATAAAAGCTATTGGAAGTTCTGTTCCAGCCTCTGCAGACAAAGTAATAAATGCTTTTGAAAAATACGTTCTGCCGGGCGCCATAGATGAGCACGTACACTGCAGGGATCCTGGATTTACATACAAGGAAGATTTTGAAACCTGCACTAAAAGCGCAGCAGCAGGCGGGATAACGACTGTTCTCGACATGCCGAACAACCTGCCACCAACTGACGATCCATCAAGGATTAATGAAAAGTCTGAGATGTTCCTGAAAAAGGCTTATGCTGACTTTGGACTGTACGGCGTGCTTTACGATTCTAATATCGAAAAATTCGAGTCGATGGTAGATGCAGGAGCAATAGCGTTTAAAATCTACATGGGACCGTCAACCGGCAACATACCCCCTCCAAACGACGGTTCCATAATTGAAGCGCTGAAAAAGTCAGTGAAAAAAAATATTACAGTTGTCTTTCATGCGGAAAATGAAAAGATAGTTGAGTTCTTTACAGAAAAGCTAAAATCAAGCGGAAGGACGGATCCCAAGGCACATATGGAAGCCAGACCAGCCATAGCTGAAGAGGAGGCGATCAGAAGGGTCTCGCTCTTCGCAGAAAGGACAGGCGCAAGGATTCTTATAGCGCACGTAAGTTCTGTTGAAGGGTTAAATGCCCTAAAAGAAGCAAAGAACTCCGGCGCAAATGTTTATGGTGAAACTTGCCCTCATTACCTTTTTCTGGATGAGACAGCTTACGATAGATACGGAACGCTAGTAAAGATCAACCCTCCGGTTAGAACTGCTGCTGACAGGGAAGCTTTATGGAAAGGTATAGAGAACGAAATCATAACAAACATCGGGTCAGACCACGCTCCTCATACTCTGGAAGAGAAATCAAAGGGTGTCTGGAACTCAGCTTCAGGAATAATAGGTGTTCAAACAATGCTGCCGCTAATGCTGAACGAAGCTGTAAAGGGCAGGATAACCATAAACAGGATCGTGAGCCTTCTTTCAGAAAAACCAGCAAAGCTTTTCGGCTTTTACGGGAAAAAGGGTATAATCTCTGTCAATTCTGACGCTGATTTTGTCATATTTGATCCCTCAAAAGAGTTTACAGTAAAGGAAGAATGGCTTTATTCAAAGAGCAAGAATTCGCCTTTTATAGGATGGAAATTAAGGGGTAAAATAATCCTAACGTTGCTAAGGGGGAAAGAAATATACGATGGAGAGAAAGTTCTGGAAATGAACGGAACGCAAATTAAAAGGCAACCATCATTTAACTTAAATGCGGGTTAAGAGGGTGAAAGTCCCCTTCGTGACAGCGTATGTTCAGAAAGAATCAAGAGAGCAGAAAGGCTATAGGCATCGATCTTTGAGTAAAGGGTCAGATCGCGTTTTTAAAACGGGATAAAGGTATCATACTCAGTCCCGCAGAGCGAGAGGCTGAATAAGCTTCAGAGCTATTTCTCGAGAGCTAAGAAAGGATCAAAAACAGGGAAAAGCTCCTGCTGAAGATCAACTATGTGTATATAAGAGCAAAGTAAAGAAATACATAAAGAACAGGATAGCCCATTACGTGATAAGCAATTATCAGTACGTTGTGTTTCAGGATGATGATATTCGTTCATGGCAGGTGCTTTATGGCATAAAGGTCCTGGAGACCTCGGTGGGGAATCCGCGATGCATTGGATAAGGCCAGCACTTCAATCGTGTGAAATCAGCAATAACGGGGCTCTACTGTGCAACGCAGATAAGACGTCTGATTGTTGAGCCTCTACAAGCAGCATGATGAAGTATAAAGTATTCCTCATGTAAAAGCAAGCTTGGCAATTAACCGGAAAGCTCTGAGCGAAAGGTCATGGTAATTCACCATAATTAATGTTTGAGTTGTGCTTATTTTCTGAACAGAAACCTTTTTGTTTTTAAACCTCCATGTAACTACATAAAATATGCTTATACAGTTTGAAATAGCTGACTGGATAAATTCCCACAAAGGCCGTTATGACCTGATGCAGAGCGGGCTTACCGGAAGGATAGACCTTTCAAAATATTTTAACGGCTGTGGTTTTGAAGAACCAAAGCAGCTTAAAAAGCTCATAGCGCAGATAAACGCAACTGACGAAGAGCTGGTTTCGCTAACCCACGGGGCAACAGAAGGCGTTGACCTTGTTGCCAAAGCTCTCAGGCTATTAGGCGTAAACGGGTTCGACAACTTTTTACCCGAATATGAAATGCTTTACAAAGCGCCACTTGCAGAAGGCATGGAAAGGGGAAAAAACGTGCTGTTTTTGAGCGATCCTAACAATCCTACAAGCCTGAGGGCTGAACTTCCAGAAGGTTACAGATATTACGTTATAGATGAAACGTTTCTGCAGTTTGTTGCAGATCTTGATAGGGTTAAGAGGCCCGTGAACTCTTTCAGAATAAATACGTTCACAAAGTTTTACGGAGGTGACGAAGTCAGAGTAGGCTATATAATATCCCCCAGTTCTGAAATAAGAGAAACGATAGAAAGGCTGCAGGGCATAACTTACGAGCCGGTATCAAAACACAACATCTGTATTGCAAAGAAGATACTTCAAGACAATGACAGACTTAAAGAAGAAGCCAGAAGGGTTTCAGCTGAAAACTTTGAAATGGTTGAACATCATATGGGCGAGCTCAAGTTTTACATGAACAGAAAGCCTGAGGCCACAACTGTAGCATTCCTTGATTATTCGCACTATTCGTCTATAAGCAGCTTTGAGCTCTGTGAAAGACTTTATAAAAAAGGAATTTCAGCAATTCCTGCAAAAATGTTCGGCTCAGAGAGCACCCACATAAGGGTTGCGTATACAAGGGAAAATACAAAAGATGCAATGTCTGAGCTGGTTTCTGCACTGGAAAACCTTCATAAACGTTCTTGAATCTTCAACCGTTATAAACGTCTGAAAAGCTTATTAAAACATCAATCGATAAGCTTTCTGTGAAGATCCTGGCGTGGAACGTAAACGGCATTAGAAGCGCAATCAACAAAGGCCTTCTTGAGCTCGTAAATTCTAAAGAATACGATGTCATAATGCTGCAGGAAGTAAAAACAGATACTTTGCCTCTGGGCTTTGATGAAACATATGAAGCTTATCTGAACGCTTCAAAAAGAAAAGGCTATTCCGGAACTCTGACTCTGACAAAAATCAGGCCAGTTTCTGTATCTTACGGAATAGGCGAAAGCGCGTTTGATGCTGAAGGAAGGGTGATAGTTACGGAGTTCGAAGAGTTCTTCGTTATAAATGCCTACTTCCCGAATGCGCAGCACGGTCTCACAAGGCTTGACTACAAGCTTGAGTTCAACGCAAAGTTTGAGAATTTTGTGCAGAAGCTCAGATCGAAGAAGCCAGTTGTTATAGGGGGTGACTTTAATGTGGCTCACGAAGAAATCGACATAGCAAGGCCCAAGGACAACGTTAACAACGCTGGGTTTACGGAGCAGGAAAGAAGATGGATGACCCACTTTTTAAGTCTTGGCTACGTAGACACCTTCAGGATGTTTGTTAAAGAAGGGGGACATTACAGCTGGTGGTCATACAGGTTTAACGCAAGAGAGAAAAACATTGGCTGGAGGATAGACTATATCATAGTTTCCAATGAACTGAAAAACAGGGTAAAAGAAGCTGGAATACTTAAAGATGTAAAAGGATCAGATCATGCTCCAGTTTATGCCGTTATCCTGTAAGGAAAGCTCTGTAAACTCAAAAACGCTAATAATGCTCAAAATTGCTATTACAGAAAATAAACCCTGTCGTTTTTTAAAATAAACTGTTCTTATTCTTTTGCGTCTATTCTATCAAGATAAATACAGTGCCTTTCCCTCAGTTCCTGCGTAGCGTGCCTGTAGACTTTTCCCGGGTCGTTTTTAATCCGCATAAAAACTGAGTTATCTATCCATACGTCAAGCCTTGCCTTTCCTTTTTGCAGAAATTGATCTTCCACGCTGCATACCTCTCTCTCATCAACGTAAAACCTTGCAAGCCTGCCTTTCCATTCAACCCTATAAACATGATAGCTTTCTTTTTCAAATTCTCTAAACCTAGGTTTTGAATCAAGAATCTTAACACCTACCCGGGCCGGAAAAATTCTCGAAATAAAAGAAATGATTGGGAAGGTTATATCTGTATCTTTTAAAAACAGAGGACAGAAGTTCTTTCCTGCCTGAACAAAAAAGCCTTTCAGCGGGTACTTTCCTCGGGCGTTTAGGTAGATGAACCATATCGGCATGGAAAGATCTGTCACCATGCTGTAATTCCAGAAACCAAAACCCGCGCTCCCGAAGTGGTCAAATGAAAGCTTTACCCTGAACTCCGCGTTGCCGCTGGACCACTTGAGGTTTTCAAAGCTACCATCTGAAATTTCCGCGTCAGAATAGTAGAGCGCTTCAGATGGTCCAACGCACATCTTCAGGTTCCCATCTGTTATTTCTATCGATGAGAAATTTTCCGTCCTGTACGACCACACATCACTCTTTATATCAAAATCATCGTGAACCTCTGGCATCGTTAACAAGATTGCATAAGAATCTTATAATGTTTTTGAGCGTAAGATTTGCAAACCTGAACAATATTATTAATCGTTATTTAATAATCAGATTATCCATTTTGCGTATGCTAAAGGCTTTCTTACTGCAATGCTTGTCCCCGTAGTGCAGGCTATCCAGCAGCCTGAGCACTGATCTACCCTTTTTTTCGCTTCTTCAGGAGGGTTTGAAAGCATCTCCATTATGTCCCTTTCAAGGACATTCCCCAGAGTTATGTCTGTCCTGGCACCGCAAGCTAGCAGGTTGCCCATCGGGTCGACTGAAAAGTAAAGTTTCATGGCATCGCAGATCTTGGGGGTTTGACCATCAAGGTAATCTGGAATCAGCTCTATAAATTGTTTAGGAACAAGAACGCTTATCCCGGAAGCTTTCAGCTCGTTTATTTTTGTTATGAGTTTTCTTACGCTTTCGTTTGATGGGCCAAAAGGAGGCATTACTGCCTGGACGTTTACGTAATCGTAAAGCCCTTTCAGGTCATCCAGCGCTTTCATTATATCTTCTGCGTTTGAAGGCATGACCACTGAGCTTATTCCTGTCCTTGCTCCGTTTTCTCTGAGAAGAGAAAGCGCTTTCTTCGCTCTGGCATAAACTCCTCTTGCGCCTCTTACCCTGTCATGAACCTGTTCAGTGCCGTCTATAGATATTGTTATGTAATCAAAAGAACCAGCTATCGCCGGAGCCCTTCTTTCATTTATAAGTGTCCCATTCGTGTTAACGCCGGTGATGCAGCCAAGGCTTCTTGAAAGCGATCCAAGCTCTTCCATATCCTTTCTTAGGAATGGTTCGCCACCGCTGAAATCAAGGGTAGGAACTCCTGTAGCACATATTTTCTTGACCACTTCTTTTGCTTTATCCGTATTAAGCTCTGGCGCGTGTCCCTGCCTTATAAAGCAGAAAGAGCACATGAGATTGCATCTGAAAGTGACAAAATAAGAAGCAAAAATGGGTGCGGGGTTTTTCCCAGATCTGATGTCTGTGTACCTCTTTATTGTCCTCAGCCAGGCCCTGGGTCCTCCTATTTCTATGCCCATTTTACATAAGATTTGTATTTTGAATATATAAAAATTCTCAGATAAATCTATTGCAGAATTGTTACTTCGATTATTGCTGACTTTTTTCTTGCTATTATATCGTGAAATACATAAGAAAAGAACTTTTCAATACAGCACCTTGTAACCTTTTTTAGCGCTGTTTCTCTTTCCTCTCCATAAAGTATCCTTGCTCTTCCCTTGTAGGTTTTGCCCCTGCTCTTTCCAAATATGGTTGATGGTTCGATCAGCACTTCGGGGTTTCTCTTTATCCTCTTAACCTTCCCGCTTTCTGCACCAGTATGAATGAGTATCCTGTTTTCGTCTTTACCTATGAGCACCGTGGTCTTTACAAGCGTGCCGTCTTTTTTGTAAGTATATATGTTTGCATACTTTGACCTCATAGTATCTTCTGGTATCACATAAGTTTTTAAAAATATGCAAATTTATAATTTTTCTTTATGTTTTAAGCTGAAAAAGCTTCTATTTTTTAAAAAAATTAACTGTCCAGTTTTTTCGCCATCCGCCACGCCTGAAGAACAAAAAGGGTTCCTGATACAATTGTTATGATTAAGCTTATCCACGTGAACGGACTAAGAGCGCCTAGTGCAACCTGAAGCATTGACTGCGGCAACGCTATAGGGCTTATCATCTTCAGCGGTATTATTATACCAGGAGTTGCGATTATGCTTGCAACGCTAATGAATGCGCCAGCAACTACAGCTATCATTGCAACTGATCTAACGTTCTCAGATAGGCTTTTAGAGCTTTTCCTTGTGAACCTACTTATGTAAGGGAAGGCCAGAATCAGAACGCCTATGATCATTATAAAAAGTCCAAGGTCTGTAAATATAGAGTAGGTTGGCTGTACAGGAGGAAACGGTGCGGGCATCACTGCAGGATACAATATGCCAAAAACAGAGGCGATCAAGCTCAGAACCACGCTAACCCCAAGAAACACTGACCTCAGGAAAGATCCGGAGCTGAACCTTCCTGTGATAATAGCTGCTATCAACACTATCAGCGAAAGAATAACTAGGTAGAACTGGGCTGGAGTTACCCAGGAAGGCGTTACGTTCTTATAAGTTACAGTGAAACCTATGTTACCTGAATAGTTCTGGGGGACTGAATAAGGCAGCTCATTTACAGGTATCTGTAAAGGTATAGGGTACTGCATGGAGGTCTGCACAGCTGTAAGCATGTAAGATGACCCGTTTTCAAAGATTATGTATCCATGACTAGTGCCAATTGTGCCTGCTATATCAGGTGTAGGCCCTAGTATCACGGGCGGTCTTGGTTTCTGGTTAAAGTTAAAAGCATCAAGCGGCAGGTTGGCATCAGCTATGTTTTTGTTGAGGTACGGAAGGTTCCAGTTCCATTCAACAAACTTTAAAATGCTATAATGGCTGAGGACCTGGTGATCTATATAATCTTCCTTGGCGTATGGAGATATTATCAGGCATGCTGTCCTGAGGCCAAGCCCATAGCTGTTTATCTGAGGTGGTGGCACATGATCATAAAATCCTCCTTCGTCGTCCCATGTTACGAATATAACCGAGTTCTTCCATTCTGGGCTATTCATTACAGCGTTTATGACGTTTACCGTCCACATCTCAGAATAAGTTATGTTATCAGGAGGATGATCAGAGATACCATCAGCTATGCCGTAGTCATCCATGAATACATAGGCAGGAAGAGTGTTGTTCTTTAACATCTGGTAAAACACTGAGATGTTGTAAACATGGTCCATCATTGCTGGATTTCCTGCAAAATTCTGAATGTTTTCAAGCCAGCCAATTTCGCTAGAAGGAGGAGACTCTTCAGTGCTGTAAAGCCCGAAAACGCCCCAGCTTATGTTATACTGTGACAGCTGATAAAAGATGGTTTCATTCAGCGGAAGATACGGAGGCGGGCTTATATCGTTGCTGACTACTGTTGTGCCGCTCCAGAGTCCCAAAAAGTTTGGAAGCGATTCTGTCATTACAGCAGTGAAATAGTTGTCGCACAGCACGTACTCTTCAGCATAATCCCAGTAAAAAGGTATCTGATTATAATCTATGTAAACCATCGACTGGGGGCCTGAATATGCAACAAAACCGTCCATCCTGCCGTAATCCCAGTCCCCGTGATAGTCTACCCATCCTTCGCCAGGGTCCTGCTGAATTGGGCTGTTTGCGTATGCAAGCTTAGTGTAACCAAGTACAGACCCAAGGCCTGGATAGTTAGGTACTTCTACTTTCATGTTTAACACTCCATCAGGAATCGACAGCTCTTTAACCATAGAATTGTTCTTTAAAGCGTTGCCGTGACCGTAAGGGTAAGTGCCAAAAATGTTATCAAAGCTCCTGTTCTCTTTAAATATTACTATTACGTGTTTTATAGGCGTCTTTGTCTGGCCTTGCGCATGAACTGAGTAAAGAGAAGCGAGCGGAGAGGAAAGCACTATAAGAATGACCGCTGCTAAAGATAAGAACTTTAATGTCTTACTGCTCATTGCAATACTTTAATAACGAGAAAAGAATATAAAAACATTTCTCTGCTGAACCTTAGAAGTAGTTATAGATCAACGCGTAAATACATGTTTGTTTTAAAAATATTTATGGAGCCGTTTTATTTTAAATCATTTGAAAAGGTAATAGGGATTGCGTGCGATGTTCCTGGGCTGTACTACTCTATAATGTGCCTTTCTAAATACGATAAAGCTGCAGTAGAGTATCACTTAAAGCAGGGGCACATAGCCGACTGGCTTAATTATTTAGGCGAGCATGAGCTTTCACAGCTTATAAGAAAAACAAACAGCGTTGAAGACGTGATCAAGATTCTTGAAACTTATCTACAAAAATACGGAACAAAAAAGATAAAAGAAAAACGTCTGCGCAGACAGCACGTAATGCCATAGTGTTTTTAGTAAACTGTACAATATACAGGTTGGAGTTTATGAGTTCAAGCCATGCTTTCTGATAAACATGATAATTGATATCTTATTTTTCTGACCTCCTAACTACCCCGATGGACGATGGTTTTGAGGTCTTAAGGGTTACACCCTTTATGGGTGTTACTCTGTCAAACTCCGGCTCAAAAGCTTTAACCTCCATGAGGTTTTCATTCCATAGTTATTGATTTTTTCAGTGAATGACACCAGGTGAACCATCCTAACCTTACGGACAGTTCCTGGTTCATCGATAAGCTTACGTGTGGAATATTTGCAAAGTATTTCACCATCGCAGAGACGTTTTCATCCCCGGGCTTCTCCCCTACGTTCCATAGGGAAAGCCTATCCTTCAATATTACGATTGCTGAAGTTACATCTCTGTCGAAGTTATAACAGGGGCACGTGAATTCGAACATGTTAAGCTTAACGTATGTTCTGCAAACAGGACAAACTCCTGTTGTCTTAACAAACCTTCTTAACATGAGTGCCAGCCTTTCTCCTAAGCAAGGTTTGCCGTAGTCTGCAGTTTCAAAATAGATAGGTTTATATGTATTTCTGGATATGAACAATTTGTATGTGCACGGGCAGTAGGGTGGTAGCAAAGACCCTAGACCTCCTTTAGGAAAAGATGGAGGGGTACGTGCACACACAGAGGAGGAAGGGGACTGAAGATGGTCGGCGTTCCCCATGATGCATTCAGTAAAGTGGAAGGCATATGAATGGGTGGGTGCGTCCTGACAGGGGCGGAGCGGAAGACTCCCGATGAACTCGTGAGGGGGTTACATGAAGTTGTGAAGCCTAAGCTCTACGCGTACGATAGGTACGCTGATGCGTACCTGCGTGCGCCTACGTAGATCGAAACCCCCCTCCTATCTCTGATCTTAGGCATTCTTCTCTAAGTTGGGCACTAGCAATGTAATATTTTTGTAAAACAAAAACCTTCTATGAGGGCTATCTAAAGCTCAAAGAAGTGGACTTTCGTCCCTTAACCCCTACCAGTTAAAGTTTTGACCGGTTTATCCATCTTTTTGTAAAATAGTAAGTCATGACTGATATAAAAAGAGATGTAAGAAACACATACATGTATGTTATGTAAGTTATTGAAAAGTAGAAAGTTATACCAAGCAGGATCATGCCTGTAAATATAATGATTTTACTCTTCATGCCTGTTATCTTTATAGCTGATAATGCGATGAGCAGCAGACTGAACACATAAAATAGAGTGTCTGCAGCATAAGCTATCTCCATTGCGTTGTAAGTGAGAGCAACCCCCGAATAACCAGATATAAATGCAACAAAATATGAAATGATCGCAGAAATGAGGGCCAGAATCGTGCTAAAAACTAGCGCCTTGTCTGGAGATCTGAACTTTAAATGAACAGAGCTTAAAAAACGGGGCATTAGCCTTTCTCTTGACATCCCGAAAAGCATTCTAGCAGTTGCGTTTAGCGTGGCAAGGTAGGAGCCTAGAACGCTGATTAGAACGCTAACAGCAAAAAGGACTTCTCCGGGATAACCCAAATAATCTCTTATAAGGGAATATACAGGATTTGGACCGGCACCTTCTGCAAGGTTTACAAAGCTGTTTATACTTTTAGAACTTATCCCTATGTCAATAAGTACAGAATATAGAACGAGGATATAAAGAAAGCCCATTATAAGCGTTGCAACCAGAGTTGCCCATGGGACAGACCTTGTTGGATCCTTAGCTTCTTCTGAAACCATGGTACTTACTTCAAAACCCATGAAGTATGTTACTCCGAAAATCAGCCCCGCGCTTATGGCTCCGAGAATAGCTGATGGGCTTGATTGAAAGGTTGCCTGAAATGTAAAGGGGTAAAGCGAGAGGGCTGAAAAATGACTTACTATGCTCATAAAAGAAAAAACAAGAAGCGTAACTATCTCTATAGATGTTAGGATCACTTCTGCCCTCACGCTCGGCTTTATACCGAGATATGCTATCATAAACGCAACAATCACTGGTAAAGCAATGAAAAAAAGGGGGTTAACATTTAAACCTGTTACAGCATAAACGCTTTCATAACCGAGGTAACCAAAAGCTATGGCTTCAGAGCCTATGCCAAGTATGCTGTAGAAAACAGTATAAACTATACCGTTTACAAAGCCTGCTCCCTCACCAAGGTTTCTCCTTACATAATCATAAAAGCTTGCTGCATTGACATACTTCCTTGAAAGAACATATATAGCGTATACTACAGGAAGTATCCCGAGCAGCGTTATCAGCATAGCCAGAGGCGCAGCACCGTAGCTGTATCCTAATATGAGCGCAGCACCAGCAGCTATGCTGTAGGCCGGAGCCTGACCTGCAAGAGAGTTATAAAGAGTTTCCAGAAAGCTTACTGAAGATCTCTTTAACGATCTGGTTTCAATGCTGTTCTCCTGCATAAAGTAGGTTTATAATAAATGATATAAAAAACCTCGTTTATATATAAAATTTTATATAAGCATTTTATGTTGTACTGTTGTTTAGAACTACTTTGCCCTTACGGACGTGGTCTCTGGCAAAAAAGATAAAATAATAAGCTGTGTTTATGATAAATCTAGTTAATAAAACATTATAATATAATAGTATAATAGATTATTGAGCTAACCTCCTCTCTATCCCTAGAGAGGAAGCTTATCATTATCTTTGACAATGTTTTTAAACCAAATGCGTTAAAAACTTAATGGTTTTTAGTTTTTTAAAGATTAAAAAGATCAGGCTTGAACAGTTGGCTTTTTTGGTTTCATAAAAAGGCCAATAACCACAACTATGCCGCCTACGATCATCAGTATTACGCCCACCATTACCATCAGGGTTGAGAAAACTATATCGCTTGGAGATACAACAAGTACAGAATAGTAAATGGCAACGGGTCTGCTGTAGTTATTCATTACATAAACGCTCTGAGCGTTGCTCTCCGTATTGTAAGATTCGAAAACAAAGTTGCCGTTAACCTTCGTCACGTTAAGCGCAGTTCCAATCAACTTTAGCGCAAGTAAAGGCGTATCATTATAAATACCCACGAGCATTTTCCCTGGAGGAATTGAGCCAAGCATTATGCTAGAATTTGGCTCTATAGTATAAGAATTTCTAAACGGCAATAACTCCCCCAGGTTAAGTGCGCTCTTAAAAGCGTATGGACCGGCAAAGAATAGTGTAACCCCTATTACGAGTAATATTATACCTGAGATCAGAACGTTCTTTCTCATACTGCATAATTAAGCGCGGCACTAATTAAATGTTTGTATTCGTGAAATACCCCGTCCTTAGTCAGTAGATCAAAACTTTTTTAGTGCAGGAATGGCTGTTTAACGTTATGGACAGCATAAACAGCATCCTGCGATCTAATAATGGTAACAAGTACTTATACTTAATATATGATTAATTGTTTAAGATTATTTATGTTAATCAGCACAATTTGATTGCTTGCTTAGCCTTGCCTAAAGCTTTTGGACAAAGATCACATTTAAAACTGGTACAATAGCAAAAAACATCATAAAAATCAATAAAAGTTTTGATCTACTGACAGTAGACGGGGCTTTTTGGTTCATCGATACGCTTACGTGTGGAATACTTTGCAAAGTATTTCACCATCGCAGAGGAGTTTTCATCCGCGGGCTTCTACCCTACGTTCCATAGGGAAAGCCCATCATTCTTCTCTAGGTTGGGCATTAACAATATAATATTTCTTATGTAAAGACCTTTTGTAAGGGACTGCGGTGCCGTTAACTTAAACTCATAACCTGTTAACATCATGCTTGCAATTAACAAATTTAGCTTAATCCATTAAGACAGCTGATCATTGGAGAGTGGCGCCGAACGAATTCTTTCGTTCGTGAATACATATATAAGAACCTGAACGCTTTGTGTTGAGGTTCATGCGCTACCCATAGCCAAGCTTCCCTAACGTTTATTTTAGTTTTAACAATAAATATGGGATTGGCATCGTGATTGTCAACGTCAAATGAGTCCAATACGAAAGAATACTTCTGAATCCATTTCCATATTGCTTCTCTTAATTATTGGCTCAAGAACGTGGGAAGCCCTCCTCAAGCTCAAACTTAAGATATAAGGCATAGAGTATAAGTGCTATTGGAGTCCTTTTTCTGTTTTGTGTGATCATTTGCTAAAAATAGGGTTCTGTTAAATGCATTTTAAGCATTAAGTTAACGGAACCTTTGCAATTTAAATTTAAAAAATATATTTATATTATATAAAATACATGATAAAAGCAGCAAATGAGCGATTACGAAAAAGCGTCAAGCGGATCTTTTTACCTGTTTCTTAGCCAGGTTATAGCTCTTATAGGAGGTATAGCTGCGCTAATTATCTTTTCTGCTTATATAGAGGCAAACCTTACTCACCTTGGAAATATTTCAAACATAACGTCGATTTATGGTTTTAACACAACAAGCGTTACAGCATATAATGCATCAAATCTGGTAGCGCACATGCCAATAGCGCTGATAAAGGAAATGCTGGGAGCGTTTATCGTTCTCGTTGTGTTCGCCACGGCTGTTGGGTTTACTGAAATCCTGCTTATGGTCTATGGTTGGAAAAAACTTTCATTGTTTAACAGCAGCGATTATCATATGCCATATATTGGATCGATACTGAGCTTTATAGGCTTCATTCTGATCATGCCGGCTTCAATATTTATGCTGATAAATGTAGAGACTTTTTTTGTATCACTTCAGTTATCTCATACCTTACCGCCTCAGTTACTAGCAATGACTCTTACTGCAGCAATTCCCATCTTCTTGGGCATCTTGATGCTGCTGGCCGGTTATATAATGGTTCTTGTTGGTTACTGGAGGCTGGGTTCACAGTTTAGATCATCGCTGATAAAGGCTGCCATAATATTGCTGATAATATCTGTAGTTATTTCATTATTCAGCGCGTTTTTACCGCTACTTCCTCAGGTTCTTGAGCTAATTTCTGTTGTATTGCTAACTGCAGGATTGTACTTAGTAAGTAAAAAGGCAAAGCTGATGGAAGGGCAGCCGGTTCAAAGCGCTTGAAAATCTAAAAATGGTTTAAATCTTTTTCAAGAAGCCTCATTACAGATATATAAACTTCTCTTCCTACTTCTGAACCGAGAGGAGTAGCTGTACCTGCAAAACGGACGTTTTCCGAAAGACGGGATGTCCCAGCAGCAACGGCATCGGTAACAGTGCCGGTTATCCTGAGTCCATAATCCATCAGCGCTCCGCATTTAGCTTCTGTTATAACCTTTACAATTTCTACAGGGTCGTTAATAGAAAGCGGTTCATTTATAAAGACAGCTGTATTTATCGTCCTCCCTGCGTGTTTGCCAGTGCCGTTTATCCCAAGGGAAACAAAGTACTTGATACCGTTAGATTCGAAGAACTCGTAATTCTTGGCCGCTGTTATGAATACAAGCGTCGAGACATCGAGAGCTTTATGAATCTTTATTTCTGCTATGGGATCGGGGTTGCTGTAATCATCTGGCACCGTTATGCTCAAGAGTTTTCTTATATTTAAAAAACCAACAGGGTATATTGCCGAGCTGAGTGCACTATAAGCTTTGCCGAGGTCAAACTCATTGTAAGAAATGATCATACGCTTTTTTTGCAAACCTGACTTTTAAACCATGACAGAAAACTGTGTTAGTACCAAAAGGTTTTTTGTTTTATCGTTGTTGATGCTTTATAGCTTCTAAGCAAAATAATTTCAATAAGCTTAATCACTACTGAATCATATTCATGATTAACCCTTTGCTGTTCGAATTTTACATTCATCTTTTAGCACCAGAGACCCCGTCCGTAACAGTAGATCAAAACTTTTTTAGTGCAGGATGACTGTTTAACGTTATGGCAATAAACAGCATCCTGCGATCTAATAATGGTAACAAGTACTTATTATACATTTATGAATCTATCGACAAGGCTATGAACATAAAGGCTCGAGATAGAGAATCGATAAAGAAAGTAATAGTTCTTTCTTCAATAACGAACTCTTATGTTGAGGGGACTGCTTCATCAATTGATGTATGCGGACAGACTGTAAGGAACAACCTGAAGCAACAGGACCCAGAGAGCGTTCTAAAGTACAATGAAGAAGTAATAAAGAAGATGAAAGAAATGGGGGCGTTCAGAAAGCCTGTAATCGTTGCCATGGACTGGCACGACATAATGTTCTACGGCGATTCTAAAGCTGAAGGAGTAAAAGGGACTAATCATAAAAACGGCTCTAACTGGGCTTATCAGTTCGCAACGGCAGCTGTCGTTATGGGAGATGAAAAGTTAAC
>Ga0208683_100201_pt1 | contig 27227 bp, 31 predicted proteins | sample BED_Mat_host_9_1_FD_187141 | JGI IMG/M metagenome (GOLD analysis project Ga0208683, IMG submission 187141) | Extremophilic microbial mat communities from Yellowstone National Park, USA - BED_Mat_host_9_15 (SPAdes) (version 3) | ecosystem: Environmental > Aquatic > Thermal springs > Hot (42-90C) >... | reverse complement strand
GCAGAGACCCTTAAAGGTATAGATGTAAACCAAACGCTAGATTTCGGTCTCCTTCCAAAAACAGTTATTCCAGTTAACTTGGCGATCAGTGTCGTCAATAATAATGTTGGTACTAATCCTAGGTTTGAAAAGGAACTTCTTGAACCTCGTCTCAAGGCCAAATTAAGGAAAGTGTGCGAGGAGATACTTTCCGGTGCTCCTAAGATCAGGAAGTTCAATCCTCAGAAGTTCGATTACGACTACATACTTCCTCCTCTTGAAGAACAGAAGAAGTGGTACAAGGAAAAGGAGGCTCAGATGCTTAACATAATCAAAACACTGGGCAAACTCAAAGTCCAGCTGGATCCGGAGCTTGAGTCGCTGTTCAAGAAAACAAGCGAGAAGTTGTGGGAGGTGGACGCCTGATGTGTCCTTACTGCGGTGGCGAAGGCGAGCTTCTGGAAATTCTAGGAGAATTTCCAAGCCTCTACAAGTGTAAGGAATGCGGTCTTATCTATGACGCTTTGGAGGGTGTGGACTAGTGGAGCTGATTTTTAAGTCCGATGAATTCGTCGCCCTCCTGAAGCGCATCGATAAATTGAAGGTGCAGCTCTCACCCGAGGAAGAGGAGCTATTAGGGGAAGTCAAGGAGAAGCTAATGGGTGGTGAGGAGGGGAAGGGTTCAGATGGTAGTGATGAAGGGGGTGAACATCAGTGAGTGGTTCCGGTGTTAGGAGTCGTGATGGACGCCTGACCCGTCTCTCTTCGGTGAAGCTTACGGAGGTTGTGGGGAGCAGGGTGCTGGAGCTGACCTTCTACGTGTATGAGGGTGTAGATGAAGGGGAGGCGGTTGAGGAGGTGCTGTCGAAGGCTGCGAGTATCAGGATGCATTACTACTTGAAGAAGACGGCGAACAACCCCGCGCCCGTCGGCTTGTGCTCGCCGACATCCGCAGGCGTCGACACGAGCGGGGAGGGGGCCCGGCGTGGAGGTGTGGAGTAGTGGGCTGGGCGGAGCCCGACGAACTGTTCGCGGACGGGAGGTGAGCGCATCGATGACCGTGTTCGCAGCCTTAAGCCCCATGCGGCTCCCCGCAAGCCGCGGAATGCTGAAGATGGACCTCCGCACCATCCTCGCCCTCACACTCGCATCACGCGAGCAGGGGGCGACGCCCGCAGACCTCCGCCACCTCTTCAGCCAGAGCAAGCGCACCAGGAGGACGCACTACCTGATACGCCGGCTGACCCGGGAAGGCTACCTGCAGCGCAGAGGCGACGCCTACCACGCCACACCCCGCGCCCAGCAGCTTCTAGAATACGTCCGCCAGACGGTGTGCGCTCACACCCCGATCGCGACGCGGTGAGAAGAGATGGCTAGGAATAATCACGCTTCGGATCAGCGTCCAAGCTTGGGTGGGGCCGGCGTGGTGGCCGTGCCCGTCTCCGCGCTGGAGGAGCTCTTCGCCTACATCCAGTCCAGGAGGGGCACGCTGCAGGTGCCTGAGGATCTTCTTAGGGAGCTCTTCGAGGCGGCGGACAGCCTTGCCGAGGCTATCCACACGGGGAGCAGCCTAGGCCGCCAGGGAGAGGAGGACGCCGAAAATGTGTGACGCGTGCATCTCCTATCTGTGCGGTTGTAGTTGTTCACGGCTCTCCTGGAACAGGCGGCTCGGCTTCTGGTTCTGCCGCCGCTGTGGCCACGTCGAGGATATACCGCGTCCGGGTGAGTGGATTGTGCGGTGAATGCGTCGGGCGTTCCCAGTGCGGCTGCTACCTGTCCTGGCTCGTCTTTGGCCGGGATGTGAAGTGCAGAGCCAAGCTTCTTCTAGCCCTTGCCGTGGTGGTCCTATGAGTTTTTTGGTAAGCCGGCCTTTCGTCCGCCGAAGGTGCTGAGGCTCGGGGGTGCGCCCCAGTGGAAGAGGAGTGGGTTCAGAAGAAGCGCGCGGAGCTCGATGCGGCACGCGTCGCCGGGTTTCGCGTGCCCGGTCTCGCCACGTGGCTCAAGGTGGCTAAGCTGCTCGAGACTCAGCCCTCGACGAGGGACCTCCCATCCAAGGACTTCATCGAGGTTTACTTCTCAGTGTATCCGGAGGATCGTGGGCGTATAAGCTACGAGGCTATACGCAGGAGGAGGGCGGAGCTCCAGAACATCGTGGCCCCCGACCTCTACCCGAAGAGCGGGGACGCCGCGAGGAGGGACAGGCTCCTCGAGGAGCACTGGAGGGAGGAGCACACTCGGGTGAAGCAGGAGGAGAGGAGGAACCTAGTGGTGGTCGCCTCGCCGAAGATCGAACCCCCGCTACCCGAAGGAGTCCGCCTCTGCTACGCGGGGGCCGGCAGAGCGCTCGCCAGAACCGAGCAGTACCTACCCTACGGGGAGTGGCGTCGCCTGCACGAAGCGATGAAGAGAAGGGGCTGGCGTTATTCACCAGAAGACCGGGGGTGGATCCGCGACGGCTAAGCGGTGGTGCACAACCTGCCAGGCGTGGCGCCGCCAAGCGGTAAAAGGACGCCTCTGCCCGGAATGCGGCCGCCCACTACGCTGGGGACCTAGGAATAAGACCGCTGTGCCGCCAAGATACGTGCGCCCCCTGCCGCCCTCCCCCCTGGCGAGGCGGGTCGCCGCGCAGCTCCTCCTCGCGGCGGCCGGCGAGCTCGGGGGGCGACGAACGTGAAGAAGCGGCAGATCATCAAGAGGTCGCTCAGACGCAGCGGCGTCATAGTGCGACACTCCGTGCCCTACCGGTCAGGCTACATGTGCAGGGTGGAGGGCTGCCCCGATCCCTACGTCTACGCTTCCCGCGTCGTGAACCACTTCAGAAGGTACCACCCGGAACTCGTCCGCAGCTTCTACTCCGCTCCAACCCTGAAAACCCGGAACTAGCATATTTTATCATCTTTTCTACGATTATGGTATGCGAAGGAAAAAGCTGTTTTCATTATTTTCGGTCACGGGGAACAGTACAGGTCTTGGAAAGGTGAAGGCAACGGTATTGGTGGCCATGCTGTTACTGGGAAGTCTAGCGGTGCTGAGCATGAGCTATGTTAAGTTGGCGGCCGCGCAACCGAGCAACGACAGCGTCTACAACGCGATCCAGTACGCCTACGAGTACCTCATCCGTCTAGCGAAGGTCAACCCCGGCGGCTCCGCCGCGCTGAGCGAGTACGCCGCGATGCCTCTCTCAATAGAGTACACGGTTTCAAGCACGCAGGAGGGGTGGGCTGCGGCTGGCCTCAACAACACCGCCATCAACGGGGAGTCAATCGGAAGCTGGGAGCAGGATGTGTTCGAGTATACCCTTACTGGCTACTGCTATAACGGCCTGAATTTACCAGACGTGGGGTTGACGGTGAACACTTCTTGGCCTAACGCCGCTACGGAGCTCGTATACGTGAAGCTGGACGCGATGGATTCGGCCCCCTGCACGATTAACCTCTGGTGGGGTCAGGACGAGTTCGCAAAAGGCGTGACGAGTGCGGATGACGGGGTCACGTGGGCGCTAACAGTGAACCTGGGGAGCTTCTATGTGCCCAGCGGCGGCTCCGACTCGAACGGCTTCGACTTCAGCGAGCCGGCGAGCAACTTCGTGACGAACCCGGTAGCCATGCTGGGGTCAATGCGCTATACCACGAGGAGCGGTCTCCAGTCGGAGTGGAAGTGGAGCGAGGCCGGGGTCCTGAACATCGAGGGCACGGGTTATGACTGGCTGGGGAACACTGTACTGAACGAGCTCAACAGCCTGGGGTTTACCGGCTACTATGGTATAATGGCGGATACATACGAGCCCAGCTGGTTCTACGGTGAAAGCCTCCCCTACAACTACCAGGATAACGGTAACAGCGGAGGGACATATCAAGACTGTTATAAGAGTGGACCAGTAATATTCGGCAACAGTGGATATGGAACCATATACCCGTATAAAAGCGAAATATGCTTGGATCTGTCGCTGTATCTGAGTTACGTTTGGGGCTCGGACCCGCTTGTTATGGGTGAAACCGCCGTACAGGTGATGAATCAGTATGGGCCTTCCGCCGCCGACGTGTACTGGCACGGAAGCTACGTTTCACCGGAGCAGTTCGCTGCGGATCTCTACACGCAGGGGTGGGTTACAACCACAGGACCTTATCCAGCATCTGTGTATTACCCCACAGCTACTACTTCCCTTTCCCCTAACACCGGTGTGGGTAGCGGTGTGAGAACGGCCGTAGCCGCCGAGCTTTACACGTTACTCGCCTATAAGTACGGGGTGACCAGCTACGACGGGGTAAACTTTGAAACACTCGCAAACGATCTAGTGCAGACGCTGATCGACACCCAGTGGGGTGTGCAGACCGGGTATTCCTCGGGCCTCCCGCAGGGTGTTGATTACGCCGAAAATAGCGGGACGTGTTATGTGTTCTCAAGACCAGGCCAAACCGGCGGCGCATTCGTGGGTTGGAACATGTCGAGCAGTGTGGGGTGCGAGGAGGTGCCGTCGGATTGGTTTACCTCGGTAATCAGGTCCTTTGGGATGCCCGCGGAGTTCCAGGGCATCATAGCCACCAACCAGGAGACGACTCAGGCGTACCTCGCCGCCTTACTCACCTACTTCAACCTGGTCGTGCTCAAGAATGACCCCACCATTAACATGGGTGTGCAGCCGTTCATCAACTACGTTTTCGAGGGCACCGGGCACTCCGTGGTGACGCACACATTCACGTTGAACGGTCTCTACCCGTCCGGTACCTACACACTTTACCTCAACGTCATAAACGAGGGGGACGCCTACCTCCGCGACATATATGTCTACCTCAACGGCAACCAGATATACAGTGGAACCGTTACGGGAGGGGTGGATCAGTTGACGACGATAACGGTGAACCTCGGCACCCTCTCATCCACCGCGCTATACACCCTCGGAATAGAGCTCACAACCTACAACACGCAGTCACCCTCCGACTGGTGGATAGTGGATGCTGCGATAGAGGATCCGAGCGGCCCACAGTACGCGTTCTTCAACATACCCAACCCGGTGATCGCGGTGGGTGTGTCCAGCGTCACCCTGACCCGCGGCTCGACTGTCAGCATCCCCGTTGAGGTGCTCAACCTGACTCAGGAAGAGACACCGTTCGGCTTACTCGGTAACTACGGCTATCTGAAGGTGGCCACCAACGCCACGAATCTAATGGCAAGTGTAACCCCACTCCAAGCGCAGGTCGGACCCGTCCTCTACCGCGTATCGTTTGCCGCCACATCGAACACGACTCCAGGGAGATACACCGCGATACTCGAATATGTGTTCGGCGACCAGATAGTGGAGCTACCGATCACGCTGATCGTCACCTGAACAACCACCCCTTTTCTAAAAATTTAAGATTAAGATCCATGTAAAACAATTGTGCGAGCGATTGTAAAATTTGCGCTATACGCTGCTAAAGTACTCCTGTTTACTTTGGCTGGTGGCGCGCTTGGCGCGCTGGTCTTCGACGCTGCTTCCTCCGTAAGCGGCTATACTCTGACGCCCTTTTACGCCCTATTCGTCTTCGCGGCCGCGGCTGCGGGGATTATTCAGTGGAGGTTCGGCGGGCGGAGGACGCTCTTTTTGGGGATCGCCCTATCGGTGCTTGCGTTCTTAGGCGTCATCTTCTTTCTCGCGCTCATCACCGTGATGGTGGATGGAGGCTGACAAGATGATGAGCAGGCCTCACCCCCTATGAGCTATTCGTGGGAGGGCTTTTTTTCAGCCGCTACATAGCATAAATCGTGCTTAGACGGATCCTCCCGCTCTTAGTGCTGCTCGTTTTGGGGGTAGTAGCATCAGCTTCTCTAGCGGCGGGAAGCAGCCCTCTACCGCCACCCCCACTAGGACCTGGCTTGAACCAGGTGAACTCGTTCGAGTTCCCCTTCTACCCCGCAGGGCTGAACACCATGATCTCTGAACTTTACTCGCCCTCCCCCTGCTCTCCCTTCTACGCCTTACACGAAGCGCCTTCGGTGTCCTATAACTGGTGGACGGATGACCAAGCGAAAGCCCTCTACGCTCTGAGCTTCGACTACGCCCCCTACGTCTCAGAGGAAGAGAACATCCTCGGGTTCCTTCTGCATAACGATGTCGGCGGCTACCTGATTAAGAGGTGCGTGCAGATAACTCCGAGCATAGTATCGAACATACCTCCATACGATATGGTTGCGAGAAACAACCTGTACATTTTCCGGGGAAACCCCACGCTGGGTGTGGGTAACCCCCAGTACGCCTTCCGGGTGTCTTCGAACGAGAACCCCACACTCACGCTGGCCTACATACAGGGCGCCACGATATTCGCGAACGGCGTGGGCTACCAGATCGACAACGGCTACACGCAGCTCGTCCAGGACGGCGGCTTCGACGGCTCGGGCTCGCAGAGCCCCCCATGGAGTGTTTCACCCACTCTGAACACCACATACTACCTTTCCCCGCCGAACAGCTACCAGTTCGAAGCTGGTGAATCCGTCGCGCAGACTCTGAGCGTGCAGGTGCCCACCTCTCAGGTGGCAAACATCACGTTCTGGCTGGCCTCTTCGAAGCAGGCGCAAAACATAACAGTAACCGTAACCTACACGGACGGCACCACCTCAAGCTTCAGCGAGGCGCCCCCCCACCCAACGCAGGCCCCAGGACGCTGGACGCAATACGTGATACCCGGCTCAAGCCTTGCTCAGGGTAAAACGGTTTCCGCCTTGAGCTTCTCGGGCCCGCCGGCAACCGCGTCCACCCCCGCGGGTACCCCCGTGGGCGTCTACATGGATAACGTCGCACTGAACGCATTCGTGGGCACCACCTCCTACACGATGTTCACGCGTGGAGCCGACGTGGTGATGAGGGAAGCGTACACGAACAACGCGTTCAACGTCACGATAGACTACGTACTCCAGCCGGGCGCAAACTACGTCTATGTGAACACCACCGTAAACGATTATTCGGGTGCACCTATCTCGGGGGTAGTGTACAACGCGTTCAACGGGCTGGACACGATAGGGTCGGGCTACGCGTGGCTCTACTTCCCAGGCGTCGGCTGGATCAGGCCGAACCAGGGCCCGAACGATCTATCCAAGAACTACGAGCCGCAGTACGGGAACGCCACGGGGGACTGGAACCAGAACTGGTTCGCCATCGGTATGCACGGCGTCCCGGACTGGATAGGCAACGACGCGATATTCGTCGAGTTCAACCCCGCCACGCCGCCGAGCCAGGTACGGAACACTGTTTACGAGAACAACACCTACGTAGGGAGCGGCGACTTCCTCCACTGGGTTCAGGTCGGCTGGGGTTACGCGCTGAGCGGCGGGGAGTTCAGCTACACGCAGAAGTGGGTCTTCGTGGACTCCTACGACTGGACCAACATGGCGGTTTACTCCAACTTCCTGGACGGCGACAACCTGAACCAGTGGAATAACACTAACATAGGCCTCAACTACTATGCGGGCGAGGTGGCTCAGGACCTAGTGGGGTTCGGTATAAACACAAACGACCCACAGGCGCTCCGCGCGGGTATAGGCGTATGGAACTACTATTACAGGATGATACAGTCGGAGGGGAACGGAACCTACGTGTCGAGCCTCGCCCGATTCGTTAACGCGAGCTACATGCTCTACAGGTACACGGTGGCGCAGGGGGACGTGAACACCACCTACCTCAACGCGATAAGCTACGCCGCAAACCTCCTGGAAAAATACCAGGCGACATCCTCAACCTACAGCGAACCCGAGACGCTGTACTTCCACCAGGACTCCGGTATATCGAGCGTGAACGGGGTGACAACGTACGGAAAGATATTCAACACCACCTCCACAATGGGTGTGGGCACCGTTCTCAGCGGCAACACGGTCGCGGTGAGCTTCTTCCAGTCACCCCCGAACAGCCAGGCATACCTCGCGGGTGGAAGCTTTACGCTGAATGGCCTACTCAACGTGACGATCTACATGAACGCCAATCAACCCTCCTATGCCACCTACTCCGTGACCGTGGGCTACGTGAACGCCCAGAGCGTGTACACCCAGCTCGCCGCATCCCCTACGTATACCGTAGGCCTGGGCCAAGGGGCCAGCTCACCCCCGTTCCTCCCCTACACCGCGCAGATACAGCTGAGTAACGCGGTGGTTCCTTACGGCGCGGCGCTTGAGGTTCACCTCAACGTCGCCGCGCAGAGCGGCGTCACCGTCTACGTGCTGTACGACTCATCCAACGGACCCTCACGCGTTCAGATTCCCTTCGTGTTCCCCTCCCTCTGGCACTACGAGTTCACGATCCCCTCCGCGGCCACCGCGGCCACGTACACCCTCACCCCCGCACTCTATCCGGAGCCGCAAACTGAGTACTTCCACCAGGACTCCGGTATATCGAGCGTGAACGGGGTGACAACGTACGGAAAGATATTCAACACCACCTCCACAATGGGTGTGGGGGTCGTGATGAGCGGGGGAACAGTGTCGGTGAGCTTCTTCCAGAACCCGCCCGCGCAGGCGTACTATTATCTCGACGGCCCCGTATCCGTGACCTTCTACATGAACGCGAACACCGCAGGCGTATCGGGCACCTACGCGGTAACGCTCGACGAAGTGGCGCCGAACGGCACCACCTACACGCTTGCAGCCGGTGCCGGCGAAACCGTCAGCCTGCAGGGTGGAAGCGGCTCGCCTCCGTTCTACCCGTACACCTACACGCTGAACCTTAACAAGCAGATCCCGGAGGGGTGGGCTCTGGAGGTGCAGCTGCAGGTCTCGGTGCCGACGGGTGACACAGTGTACGTGCTGTACGACTCAACCAACGGACCCTCTAACGTTTACCTCCCGATCCTATCCGAGACCGCCTCGATACAGGGCAGCTACCTGATCAGGACAGAGCAGCCCTACTTCCTGGACACGACCGCCATGGCGGGGTGGGCGCTCATGGTCGCCTACCACGCTACGGGTACGCAGGCCTACCTGACAGCGGCCGAGGACGCTCTGAGCACCATTCACTGGGGTATGACGCCCTTCCCGGGCTTCTCCGTGCTTCCCCTGGGATACGTTTCGATTCCGGACGCCTATAGGCTGTGGGTGTACGCCAATCAGACGTACATAGACACCGATTTCTCGACGTACAAGGCGATGCTCGTAGCCTACTTCGCCGAGCAGTATGCGGGCGGGTCCCCGCTTAACGCTACGCTCGCCGAGACCGCGATGTCCCGGGTGTGGGGGCGCACCTCCTGGACATACACCCAGGCATCCGTGTACACCGGTGAGTCCACGAGTCCACACATAGAGATAAACTCGGAGACTCAGCCGTGGGGTCTCATCTCCTGGTATACCTTCGACTTATGGGCCGAGCACTACGAGACCGGCGTATACCTATTGTACGCCAACTTCACCGTTCCGCAGCCATACCTGTACGATATAAGCAGCCGGCAATCCTCGGCCTACTTCTTATTCAACGCCCCACCCGGGACGGCTTACGGCACGGCCTTTCTCTACCTTTACGAGAACAACGTGAACGTGTCGGGCGTCTACCTAAACGGGGCCCTCGCGGGCTGGTTGTCCTTCACAAACAACCCCGAGGTGCTCGCCAGCTGGCCTCAGAATGCGTACGCCAACATAACCGTATTCTGGGGGGCTGCCTCCCCGCAGACTACGGGTCAATCTACGCCCATATATAATACGACAAATGTGTGCGCGCCCGGGCTGCTTCCCCCCACACCGCTACAGCAGCTCGAAGAGGGATGCATCTTCCCGGCCGTTGTCGACGTGTACGCGGGCGTGATTGGACTATACTTCTTCATCACCTTCGTCATGGGTATATTCTCCATCATGGTCTACCTGAAGAGCCAGAACACCTACCTAGCGCTCTTCATCCTCATACTCGCCCTCCCCGCGATGGGCGCCCTAACACCCGGACCCGCACAGCTGTTATTCTACGTTCTCTTCGTGGTGGCTATCGCAACCATCCTCTACTTCGCATTCACAAGAAGGTGAAGAGACGGGCCCCGCCCACTCGGGCGGGAAGCATATTTTAGCCCTCGAAAGAAAAAGGGGGATGTATGAGGCCAGGTTTACCCTACGAACAGATTGAAGGGGAGAGGCAGAACCAGGCGGCCGCCGAAGAAGAGCAGGCCAGGCTCGCAGCGTACAGGGAGGGTGAGGGTGGCGGCCACGTGGGGGCGCGCTATTCACCCCCACCACACCTAGCCGTAGCAAACCCAGAGTCGCCGCCCGCCGAGTATGTGGGATCCACACCGCGGATGACACGCGAAGCGCGGCTCCCACCACACGAAGTCGGAGGCCACATAGATCTAGGCATACTCTCAGCGCTCGGATTAGGAGGTGAGGGTAGTGGTAGTAGTAGTGGTGGTCGCGTCGAGTCGCACTATTTCCCCCCAACACACCTAGACATAGTCAACCCGGTGTCGCCACCCGCCAAACACTACGTGGGATCCACGTCGAAACCGGGACCACCGCAGCACCAAGACATAGATCTAGGCATACTCTCAGCGCTCGGACTCGGATTAGGTGGGAGCGGTAGTAGTGGAGGCAGCGGTGGGAAAGGTGGCCACGTGTCGCCACCCGCCCTACACCGCCTCCTAGACATAGTCAACCCGGTGTCGCCACCCGCCAAGCACTACTATCTGGGATCCGGGCCGCGGATGACATCCGGGCCGCAACCCCAAGTCGGAGGCCACATAGATCTAGGCATACTCTCAGCGCTCGGATTAGGAGGTGAGGGTAGTGGTGGTGGGGGTCAGGCGCCTACACCTCTGCCGGAGCCCATTTTGACTGGTGGCATCCGCACAACAATCACTGGGAAGACTAACACGGGGCGACGTGGGGGATCGACGGGGTGGACGCCCCCCAGGCGTGTGAGAACGGGTACAGGTAACAGTAAACCCCCAATTATGGATACGAGGCTAATCCACGGCGATCTGGGTGTGGGCAGCACAGGTGGGGCGTCGACTGCACCAACCACTTCGACAAGCACCTCCACGTCGGAGGCTCAACCTATGAGTATGCACCCTGCCTCCCGGCGCGGGGCGGCTGAGGAGGACACCACGAACGCGCACCTGGGCCATGGTAGGGGTCCCAACTTATCGGCTGAGCGCAGAGCCGCTAGTAGGGGGAGGCAGGCAAAAGGTGAAGATGTACAGGACGCCACCGTGAACACCCCGCAGCCCGTTGGCAGCTCAGGCTCGCCTTCGGGTTCAAGTAAAAGCGGGGGGTTGTGGGGTTGGTTATCCACGGCTGGCTCGGACGTTCAGAATGCCTTCACAACTGTGGGTAACGACTTGATGGGAGGCGCCCAGAAGGCTGGCTCGGACGTTCAGAATGCCTTCACAACTGTGGGTAACGACTTGATGGGAGGCGCCCAAAATGTCCAAAATGTTATGGGCACTCTTGGTCACGACGCAACCACGGCTGCGAAAGACGTGTACTCTGATGCGAAGTGGATGGTCCGGCACCCAGACGCAGCGCTTAGTAAGGTTGAGCGTAAGGTTGAGTGGCTCGGCAGGGAAATAGAGAGGCACCCCGTCGAATCCGCTATTATAGCGGGTACAGCTGTCGCCCTCGGCTTGGGCGCGGTGTTCACGGGGGGCGCAGACCTCGCAGTCGCCCCCGAAGCCTTGGCGGAGGCTGCGGCTATCGGCGCCGCCCTCAACGTGGGGACCGGTGAACTCTCAAGTAAGCTCACGACGGGTAAGTGGCAGTCCCTCGAGCAGGTGGGCCTAGAGGCAGCGATCGGCGGCGCTCTCGGCGCGGCGGGGGCTGTGGGTGGGAGCATAATCGAGGCGGGGTTAGGCAGGATGGCTACATCGTTTGCGGGGGGAGACCTCTCCGCTTTATCGAGCTCGTCGCGGGCTCTGCTCGGCGTGGGTACACGCGTGCTCGGGGGGTCGGCTACGAACGTGGTCCTCACACTCCCATTCACGCGGAACGCCACCCAGCTCGCGGAGGCTGCGGCTATCGGCGCCGCCTTCGGCTTCGCCCCAGAGGCTTTCGGGGCAGTTAAGAAGGGTTTCTTTGACGCGGTGTACCGTTTAACGCCCGCCGAGGATGAGGGGGGTATCCTATCCGGTTTCCGCTCGAAGGTTGGCAACGCCATACTGCACGGCTACACCCCCTCTGAATCACTCCCTGGAGGCGAGGTTCTGACGAGTGTGGAGGGGTATGGTGACGTACGAGGTATCCCGAGAGACACACTGAAGGCTACAGTCGGGGGCAGCGAGCTTTTCAGTGAGTTCGGCGGTCAGCGCGCCTTGCTGACGCATACCACGACCTTCGACTTCGGGGAGAACGCTGAGTGGACGTTGAAGGGCGGTGGTCCTCGCCCCGGTGACACCCGCGACTTCTACCTCGCCCCACCCGAAGAGAGAGGGGGCGAAGCGGTGTCATACGACTTCTACGGCGGCAGGACGGGTGAACGGGATATACCCACCCGGTGGAGCCTCGGGAAGCGCCCCGTGATCCGCCAGCTCCTCTTTGACCAAGAAGTGAGTACGCTCAGGCCAGATGCAGGCGAGGATTACCTTAGCTTCAGGTGGCGGGAGGGAACCGAGGGTGCCGGGCGCGTGAATGTGCCCCATGAAAATTGGTTCTACGGTCACGAGGAGCTCGGAGGCGCCCAGAAGTGGGGGTTTGAGTGGCAGCTCACAGCACCCGCGAGTTACAGGAGCCAGCTTTTCGACCCCGAGGGTAACCCCCTGGTGGATCAGATGGGTCGACCGCTCACCGATATGTATGTCGCAACACCGCCATCACCCAACGCTGAGCCGGACATCACAGTTGAAATCGAGGGGAAGACCACGCCCATGTATAAGGTGCGAAACATATTTAGACTGAAGGGTGATGAGGCACTCTACGACGCGGAGGGTAAACTAATTGAGACCTACCAGTATGAGGGCTCAAAGCTTGTGACGGGTGAGAAGTTGGGCTGGACTATAAAGCAGACACTCCCGGAAGGCAGGCTCGGCGAGATACCCATACTGAGGACGCTCTTCAGCGACTTTACCAAAACAGAGTTCCTCGAAGCGAGAATCGAACCCGTCGACGCGGCTGCCACCACCGAAGAGGTAGAGGAGGGGGAAGCCAACCAATCAGATGCTGGGGGTGGCGAGGCAACCCGTGAACTCGACGTCGAGGACTATAATAGGAGGCTGATGGAGGATCAAGAGGCCCGCGTGGCCACCTTGGAGGACAGGTACACACTCATACCGATATTTGGGGCTCGGACCGCGGAGAAAGATATGGGCCGCGTCGGCCGGGGGAGGAATGATGGGCGTGAACCACGTGAACAAGACTGGGACTGGCGTTGGTGGAGGCGGGATGGGGGTCTAGGGTGGCGTGAACCACGTGGCCGCACACCTGAGCGTGAACCACGTGGCCGCACACCTGAGCGTGAACCACGTGGCCGCACACCTGAGCGTGAACCACGTGGCCGCACACCTGAGCGTGAACCACGTGGCCGCACACCGTCGTTACGCCGGAATACGCCTCAATACATACGGCTGTTCTGGGTTCGTCCGCCATCGTGGAAGAAGAAGATTACGTACCCACTGTTGAAGCCCACGTTCAGCTTCGTTCTGCCACCCTTATGGCAGCCGCTGCCCAAGACGAATCTGAAGGGTGTAGAGAACCCGTTCTACAGGGAGCTGGCCCATCCGCTCGCGGTGGACCCTCTTGAAGCCTTCTTCTCTTAGTCGCCAACATCGTCGCTTCGCAGCTCTGCAGCTCCTGCCCCCCCTCTTCCTCCTCCTACTACTGCTCCTCGCCGTCCCACTCGTGTGGGCTAGCTACACCGGCACGTTCGACACGCTGCCGCCCGGAACCGCGTCTCCGGCGCCGTGGACCTTCAGCTCCAACAATGTTGACTGCTTCAGCGGGGAGGTGAGCGACACGGCGCCCTACCTCTCGCCACCGAATAGCTACGTGATCACCCTCGCCGCGAACGGTGGTGCGTGCACTCAAGCGTCGGGGAACTACGGTGAAATCGTAGCCACCTTCAACGCGAGCAGCACCGTGGTCGTGGCGACCGTATGGTTCAGGGACACGGTGGCGGTGCCCGGAACCGTCGGCCTCACCGCTTCAATCACCCTACAGGACTCTGTGGCGGGAACCCTATCCTCCAACATAAATGCCGCGGCCGCGAACACCAGCTGGGTGAAGCTCACCCAGGCGATCGAGGCGGTACCCGGTCAGACCCTCACCGTGGAGATAGGTGTGCAGGTGGGTTCGCCTAACGGGCAGACGTACGGGCTCGCATTCGACAACATAACGGTGAAGGGGGCGAACGCAGTGATACCGAACGCCGACTTCTACATATACGACCTGCAGACGCAGCGGTGGTTCGACATAAACGCCTACGCGGACAGCTACATCACGGTGCTCTACACTTCCGGGCAAACCGTGAACTATAATAATCTCAGCTACCCCGACCTCAACCTGCCCCTGACCAACGCTAGGCTCGTCACGGTCTGGGTGGGAGACTCCTACTACGACACATTCATACCCCCGGCCTCGGGCCCGATGAATATCTGGCTGGGGGAGCCGGGCACGGTCTACCGCTACCTCTTCACCGTGGAAGACCTCACGGGTAAGTTCCCGTCGGGCTCTGAGATCACGGTTAGCTCTGGCACACGCGTAGTGGCGAGCGGTTACACCGATGCAAGCGACTCATTCGCCGCCGCCATACCCCCCGGCACCTACACCGTCACCATAACCAATAACGTGAGCACCTACAGCGCCCAGGTGAGCCTCACATCCACGAACCTAAACCCCACGATTCAGATCGTGAACATCCAGGTCCCCGTGAACCCGGGTATCGCGACCGCGATCACCTGGACCGCGGGCTGGAACAACCCTCCAAGCGAGGTGCTCATCTACTACCACGACGCCACCAACACGACCACGAGCATCTACCTCGAAGTCTACGTGCTCAACCAGTCGGGCACCTACATTCTCCAGCAGGGAACCTTCTACGGCAGGTACGGCACCTTCGTGTTCTCCTTCCCCGAGAACCCGAACCTCTCAGCGCAGATGTACGCTGAGCTCCAGGTAACCGACGAGTTCGGCACCACGACGCTTGGCCCGAAACCCCTCACGGCGCCGGGCAAAGTGTTCGTGCAGCCGTTCAACGTGGACCCCAACCTCCTCGGCCTGGAGGACATCATACCGAGCCCGGGTGACTGGCAGTTCGTCTTCGCGATAGGCTTCCTCTTCCTCTTCGCGGGTCTTTTCGGCGCCATCGCGAGCCCCATGGGCCTCATCGCGGTCGCCGTGCTCGCCGGCTTCTTCAGCTACGCGGGCTGGCTCCCCCTGCCGGAGGGCCTGGCCACAATCCTCATCACGCTCGCGGTCACCGCCTACCTGGTGAGAAAGGAGAGACAGCTACCCACGTATTGATTTTTTAGCCTCCACCGCGTTTAAAAGAGTGATCGGCCTTGCGTCTCGCGGCGCTCCTAGTTTTCATCATGGCCGTAAACTTGGCGATACCCCTCGTGAACTCTCTCCATCTGTTCAGCGTGTCCTCCACATACTCGAGCGGGTTCGGGGCGCCGCTGATCATCACCCAGTCGGGTTGTTCGCCCACCAACACCTTGTCGTCGTGTAACCCCGCCCAGGGGATACAGGGGGCGGGCGGTTTCCTCGGCACGGTGCTCGTGTTCGGCGACTTCCTCCTCGGACTCGTCAAGTTCGCCGCTGTGGCGCTCGAAGGCATCGTCCTCCCCTATATGTTCCTGACGCAGTGGGGGGTGCCCTCACTTCTCGCGGGGATATACAACGCCCTCGTCTGGCTCGTCTACCTCTACGCCGTGGTCGAAATAATAAGCGGGAGGATGATTGAGGAGTGAACGGGAAAAAGAACCAGAAGGGGATGCTCATGCAGGCGGTGGGAGCGATAGTGGTGCTCGGCGTCCTAATAATACTCTACTACTTCGTGATGCCCCTCCTCGCCGCCGAGTTCCAGGGCGCCAACAACTATGTGAGCCTGGTCACACCGAAGGAGCAGAACGCGGTGAAACTCTTCGAGACGCGCTACACCACCACGGCGGGCGCCGCCTTCATACTGGGCGCCGTACTCATATCCATCTACGTAGTGGTCGCGGCGCAGAGGCGGGAGCCGGACACCTACAACGTGTGAGGGGTGGTGGTAGAGTTGGCGGGCCGCAGGAGGGTTAACCGGTTCCGGCGGGGGATAGCGTACAACATGGTTATGGTGGCGTTCACCATAATCGCGGCCGCAATAGTGTACATGGTGATGGACTTCGTGGTGACGAATGTGAGCGACCAGATTTCCGCACTCTCACCGCAGACGGCCACTACATCCACCGCGAACTTCCTCATCACTGTGTGGCACTTCTTCCCCTTCGTTATCCTCCTGGGAATCCTCGTATACGCCGTGGTCCAGGGGCAGAAGAGGAACCCGTATGAATACTAGAAGGCGCGCCGAGGCAGACCAGCCCTTCCCCTGCTTCTACTGCGGGGCGCCCATATTACGTGAAGAATGGGTCTACGATAATTTTTTTCTCGGTCTGGCATGATAGGTGCAGGAGGAAGTGGCTGAAGATGATTTTCGGAAACAGTGAGGAGAAGAGGCGGGCTAAGGAGGAGGAGCGGAGAATATACAGGGAGGAATACGAGAAGGTATACAGGGCGGAGAGGGAGAAGGCCATCAGGGAGAAGGCGAGGCGGGACGCCATCAGGAGGGCGAGAGACAGCTCAATCGGCTCCATGCTCGAAGGCATCCGGAAATACGCGGAGAACTTCGAGAGAAACGCGTCGAGCGGATTCAACATAGGCTTCTGGAGCGATCCCTTCGCGCCGCCAGACGGTCGCAGAAAGGGGAGGAAGAAGTGAAAGACGAACCCCACCCCCCCTCCAATGCGGGGCAGCGGTGCGCAAGTTGGTTCATTTCCCACGTCACCATATATTTATAACCTCAGCCTTTGTTACACGATCGCCATGAGACAGGTACCAAGAGTGCTAGGAGATAAGAGGGGTGCGGCCGCGGTGGTGGGCATGGTGATAGGGATCGTCGTAGTGTCCATCCTGGTAATCGTGGGCCTCATAGTGATGTTCCAGGTGCAGAACTCGCTTCCATCAGCGCAGCTCTCAAGTACACAGCAGAGCCAGCTATCCACCTTCGTGAACGCGATTGTCGGAGCCTTCAACATGACCACCATCATACCCATAGTGCTGATCGTCGCAGCGATCATAGGCGTGTTCTTCCTCTTCCTTAGGGGAGGGGGCGGACAATAGCCTGTGAGCCGCGGCCGAAACGCATCCCCTACATTTTTCTCGCTTTTTCCCTACTTCTTTTCAGCTTCTTCGGCGCGCCGCTCTACCCGGGCATAGCCTTCTTGTTCGCAAGGGACGTCCTCTCCCACTCCCTAGTTAACGGGCAGCGAGTGTACCCGGTGAGCGTACCCTACCTGCAGTACCCGTTCGAGTACCCATTCTTTTCGGGTCTCCTCCAGCTCCTCGTCAACCTCTTCGCGGAGTCTTCTCCGCAACCCCTCCTCGCGGCCACACTCTTTTCGAGCGTAATGATGGGCGGCTTCGCCGCTGGGATAGTCCTCCTCTACTACTTTCTAGGGGTGGGGTGGCGTAGGGTCGGCCTTTACTTCGCCTCTCTACCCCTGGTCCTCATGCAGTTCGACGTGAGCTACGACCTCGCCCAGGCGTTCCTCTTTCTCCTCGCCTACTACTTTCTGGTGAAGCGGAGAAGGGAAGGTGTCTCCGCAGTGCTCCTCGCTCTCTCTGCAGGCACCAAACTTCTCCCCCTCCTCTTCTTCCCCGCCTATCTGAAAGAGGTAAAGGGGAAGGGGAGGTACGCCGCGCTGTTTTTCTCTGTGTTTCTGGGGGGCCTCGCAGCGCAGCTCCTCCTCAACGTGAACAACACACTGAGGACGCTGAGCTTCGAGTCGCACTATGGTGTTGAGGGGTCGTGGCTGGGCTTCCTATTCCCCGGCAGCGTGATCCAGTATAGGGTGGCCACCTGGATCATCGGGGACGCAACCACCCTCACCGTAAAACCCGTATACTTTGTCTCGGCAGCCCTCCTCTTACCCTCCACCATCCTCGTATACGTCTCACGCCTAACACTTGAGCACAAAATGTTTTTGATCCTTTCCCTTGAGGTAGCCTTCCTCTGGATATCCCCCCCACAGTTCATGCTCAACCTCGCCGCACTCGCCCCACTCGTCTTCGAGGTGGACTGGAAGAAGGTGGCGTCATGGTGGGCGGTCACCATCTTCGCCACACCACTCCTCCTCTCCGACATACTCTACCTCCTCGGTCTGTCCCACCAAGGTCCGGGCGGGCTCATCGTGTACCCCGCCGCCTGGTGGCTCACCGTTGGGGCGGCCACCCAGCTCGGCGTGCTCTCCTTTGCCACGGTTTTTTGCCTCCCGCGGAAGAGGTAGGGTATGGTCGAATTCGTTGAAAAGAAGTGGAACCTGGAAATGAAGATCAGGTACGCGCTACTCACGGCCAGCCTCCTCTCGCTGGCGGCCTCGGCGGCCTTCGCTTTCCTCGCGCTCTCCTCACACACGCTCGCCCCCTACATCCGCTACTCACAGCTCGCCTTGGGCTTCTACGGCGCGTGCGTCGGCTTCTTCGCCTCTGCGCTCTACCTCCGCCACAGGTACTACCGGGGGTGACGGACTCGATGGAGAGGCTAATCCCAGCACTTCTGCTCGCAGCCCTGGCGCTCGGCGCACTCAGCGCGCACGCCGCGGCCGCGAACAGTGGTGCGCCACCAGCCGACCCGAGCGCCACACTCTACCTCCACCAGGTTTCGGCGGGATACACCGTCGGCTCGATAGACACGTACGGCGTGATCATGAATACCAGCGCGCTCTTCGGCTCCGGCACGGTCAAGGTGGGTTCGGGCGGCTACACCCAGTACTGGTACCTCTCCGAGCTCCTGGCCGGGAACCTGAACATCACGGGTACGCCCACAGCGGAACTCTATCTCGCCACGCAGACCCCCTCATCGTGGAGCTACACCCTGCAGCTCGTCGAGGACACGGCCGCCGGCTCAACCGTAGCGGTGCTCAGCCAAGCCGCGGGGAGCGTCAACCTCTCGAACACAGCGGCGGGCTACACCTTTACGCTGAGCCAGGTGAAAGCCGAGGTACCCGCGGGCAACGAGCTCGCCCTACTCATCAAGTTCAAACCCACAACAACCGGCACCGTTTACCTGTACGCCGACTCCCCCACCACGCCGTCAAACCTCAGGCTCCCCCTAGGCGCGCCGCCCGTGAGTGTCGGCACACCCGTCTTCATTGCGGCCGAAGAGACGGGTTCGGGGTACAAGGCGGAGTTCAGGGTGCAGGTGAACGACAGCTTTGGTCTCTACGACCTGCACAGGGTCTCGGGCTTGGTGGTGCCCCCGCAGGGCGCACTCTTCTCCGTCGCAATGCAGCCCCAGGGAGTGTATACGCCGGGCAACTATTCAAGCCTCTGGTACGGCTACGCGCCCTTCCAAGCCGGGTTCTACTCCGCCGAGGCGGAGGCGGAGGATAACAGCGGAAACCTATACACGGGGGGTTCCGGCTACTTCACCGCGGTCGGGTCGGTGTCGTCGGTGGCGATCTGGGGGGTAATAGTTGCGCTAGCAATCTCGTTCTCGGTCATCTCCTTCTCCTATCCCGCGAACTACGCGGGGAGAAAGAGCAACGTGGGCTTCGCGGTCTCCATTTTACGCGTGATGTTCTTCTCAATAGCCGCATCGGTGCTGTGGTTCGTCGCGGCCACCGACAGCGCCTTCCTCTCCGTGTTCGTTGGCTTCCCCCTCCTCTACCTCTTCGGCGGCTTCGGCTTCGTGATGCTCGTCTACGGCCTGGGCATCACCATATTTTTGGGACTTCGCGGTGAGACTACGTATGAGCCTTAACTACGGTGACGAAAGACCTCAGGCACCCATGTTTCCGGGGCGCGACGTCCTGGAATATCTCACAAGAGTGTCCCCCGAAGAGGTGGGGATGCTCGCCTACGAGTACGGCTGGGCTGTAAACCCAAAACACCACATCCTCGGACTCCTTGACGAGAAGAAAAAGATGATACACACCTACCAGCTGCGGGCGAACCTGGTGCTTTACCGGATGTATAAGGGAAGACTGAAATGGTCCGATGTCTTCCTGAGCCACGTGGCGGAGGACTACGCTTCGGCGGCGCTCGCACGGGGACTCGGCGGGCACGAGAGGCGCGCCCAGTCGACGCAGAGGCTGGAGACCGTGTCGGAGCTGCCAGACGAGAAACGCGGGGGCTTCCTCAAAAAGCTGACGAGGTGGCGGAAGTGATCGTGGAGGCGGCGGCTTCAGCCGCGAGCGGGAGTGTGCCGTACGCGTGGTTCCTATATCTCATCTACGCGCTGATGGGGGTCGGCGCACTTTTTATCTTAGTGGTGGCCCTCCTCCTCTCCGGCCTCGGCCCCGTGGGGCGCCGCTTCCTGTTCAACCGGGGTGACCTGGTGATAGCCCTCTTCGAGGACGGCACATACGACGTATACAAGGCGCAGCGGGGCGCCTTCTGGCTCTGGCTGAAGTCGAGGAGGGTGAACGGCGCGGTGTGGCTGAAGAAGGGCACCGGCTTCACGAGGAGCAAGGCGCCCACAATTTACGTTTCGGCGATCAAGAGCGGTGTGACCGCCTCACCGCACGCCACACTCTACGTGGAGAAGCAGCAGCACGGAGCAGGCGGCGCGGCGGATGGGAAGACGCCTAGAGGCACCAGGGAGAGGTGGCTCAACATCCAATCCTTCCTGAGGGAGTACGCCCGGGGCAGGCTACTCGAGTACAGGGGGAGACTGCAGGGGGTCAGGGAGGCGGACGCCGACCCAGTCGAGGTCGAGATCTGGCATCGCGTGTACGAGCCGATGCTGAGGAAGATAGAGTCGGGCGGCGACCTGAATGCGGACGAGCTGCAGTTTTGGGCTGAGGAGTTGCAGAGCGAGCCCGTGGAGAAGTGGCCGCGAGACGTGCTCGGGGAGACCTGGGACGCCCGCAAGCTGATGGGCTGGAGTGTTTCGGAGCCCACGCCGGGAAGCATGGAACAGTTCGAGGCCAACATACTCGCTAAGTACAGGAGGGAGCAGGCAAAGGAGAACACGAAGCTCGGCCTCATAATCATTGCGATCATAGCACTCGTGATCATAGGCGGCGTCCTACTGAGGGGCCACTGAGGCCGCGGGGAGGCGGACGCGGTTGTCCTACGGGTACGCCGGGGGCTTCCCAGACGGGGGCGGGGAGGGGGCGCGTGGAAGCGGGGAGGCGCCCCGCAGCTTCCACCGCTACGACGAGGATCTGGGCGCTATGTACTTCCAGGCGAACCAGGCGATGAAAGAGGTGGAGAGCTTCGAGGACACGGCGGCGGTCACCAGGTTCCTGAACGCAACCCTCGCGGTGCTCAACTACGTACCCCCCACGCTTAAGGGGGAGATACCGGGCATCGCGGAGATCCGGGACGCCGTGGAGGAGGAGCTCGCGGATGAGAAGGAGCTCGCGGAGAGGATCGAGGACCCCCTTAAGAAGGTTGCTGCGCTCGCACACTGGGAGAACCGCGTAGTGTTCGAGGCTGCGCGCACCCTCCTAGAGGAGATTAGTGCCGTGCTCGAGGCGCACAGCATGTTCTTCATATATGAACCCACGGGTGTGAGACTGGGGGAGATCACGCGGGGTCGTCGAAATGGGTCTTGACGAACTAAAGGAGCGGGCGACCGCTGCGCTAGGCGGCGGGAGCGCGACCGACTACGTGGTGGCCTCGAAGGTGGCCTTCGCCCTCGGCTTAAAACCCCTGGACCAGCTCCGACACCTCCTGGAGGTAGTGATGCTTCTACCCTCGAAGCAGAAGGAGAGGGCGGGGATAACGGTGGAGCTCGAGGAGACGCTATCGGATATATATGCCGTGACGATGGCCTTCCTCTATAAAAGGGGTGAAGCGTCGGTCACGATCCCCCTGCCTTCGAGACCGGGCGAGGAGGAGAGGTTTTTCGTTTTCAGGACCCAGGATGGCGTGTACTTGTGGATCAGGGAGGAAGACGTCGATGAGATCACCTCATACGTCAGCAGAGAAGAGCTGGAGGAGGTATGGAACTCCGACAACCCGAACAGGAGGGGAAACAGGTACGCGCTACTCGTCGAAGCCCTGAAAAACGTGGAGAAGACGGACGCACTCAAACTCGAGGTGGCGTTCGTCTCAACCGCCACCGCCATAGCGCTGCCAGTCGTCACGAACATACTCTCCACGCTGAACACCGACACCCTCGAGCGGGCCTTCCATGCGAGGTCGTGAGAGATGGACGACGAGCTGTGGATCGACCGCGACTACTCGGGGTTGAAGGTGAGCTGGCTCGCTAGGCGCGGCGAGGCGGACATCGACTTCACCCGGAGCCGCTCGTGGTTCGCGATTGGTGTACGCGACTCGGGTAAGTCGAGCCTCCTCGAATTCCTCGCGACCAGGTACCTCGAGCACGGCGCGTGCGTTTTCGATATTAACGGGGCGGCTGACGGTGAGGGGCTCGCGTGGCTCCGCTCCCCGTACGCTAGGGCGAACCCCGGACGGGTGCTCGTCCTGAGGGGTAGGGGTGTCTCCGCGAAGATACCCGGCTACAGGGTTATCTTCGCGGAAGACCTGCAGCTCTCCGACTTCCTCCTCTATGATATAATAGTCTCGGCCACACCCCTCTACCTGAATAAGGCGAGAGAGCTCGAGCACGTCGAGGGAATAATAGACAAGCTCTTCCACAGGCTGGGGAAGGAGCGCCTGGTGGCCCTACTGATAAGGGAGGCGCAGGATATCTTCTACAGCCGGGTGCGCGCGAGGGATGAGCAGCGCGCCGTAAAGGCGAAGGGTTCATACATTCAGAGGGAGGCGAGGCATGAGGGGCTCGCGATGCTTCTCGACACGTTGAAGGCCACGAGCATCGACGACGATGTCCGGCACGAAGCTGACTACTGGCTGTACACAGCGCAGGGAAGCGAAGGGCTCCCCAGCACTAAGAGATGGCTGTACTCCATCTTCGACCCCCGCTTCTTCGTGCGGCTGAGAAAGGGGGAGTTCGTGATTGAGGCCAAGGAGGGGCCGGTGGGTGTGGGCGCCAGCGAGTATCAGCCGTGGCACAAGCGGGAGGAGGAAAACATCACCCGGGAACTCGGAGCCACAATAACATATGAGGGTGCGGGAAGCGTTACGGATGAGGAGACCCATCGAACAATCGTCGAGATGTACGCGGCCGGGTTAACCTACAGGGACATAGCCGACCATGTCGGGCTGAGCGCGAGCAGCTGCTGGGAGCAGGTGCGCGAACACAACAAACGGGTGGGCGAGGATGGTGAATGCGCGCTGTGCGGCGGCTCGGAGCTCGCCACCGCCCTGCTCAGGGTGAGGAGGAAGAATGTCGACGTGGACTTCGGCGAGCTTCGCTAGGAACCCCGCGACCGCGCTCAGAGCCCTACTCATCGGGCTCGGAGCCGAGTTCAGCCTGGGTCTAGCGGTCTACATGGCGAAGCGGGGGCTCCTCGTGAGGATCCCCTTGGGCGTGCACGCCTACGCGGCCCTCATAGCCTTCACCTCATTCACACTATACGCGCTACACACTACCAGCTTCAGAAGGGCGGCCGCCTACCCTTTCGTCTACTACTCTTACCATGAAGCCATATTCAACGCGTTCTTTCTCAGCTACCATATGAGGTTGCCGCCGTTCTCGGACGGTGTGTGGTGGGCGGAGTTCGCCTTCCAGCTCCTCGTCGCAGCGGCCGCGCTAAGACACATTCTCCACAGGGGAGGCTACGCCGCGTTCGAGCTGACACTCCTACTCGTGGGCCTCTTCGAGGTCTGGGAGCTCCTCGGCTTCCCCGTCACCGCGAACATATTCGGCGCCCCGGTGAACACCCCGCTCGCGAACGGGTTCGAAGCCGCGTACTCATTCCTCTTTACGGCCTGGTTCCTTACAGTGTACTAGCATGTTTTACCAGCCCCGCGGATATACACTCATGGTGAAACTCAATCTGGGCTGCCCCTACCGCTGCGATGGCTATATATGCGTGGATCTCAGCCCCAAGGATCCCGGCGTGGTGGAGGCGGACGTCTACGACTACCTCAGGGCGCACTCGGAGAACGCCGTCGAAGAAATATACACCAAGAATCTCCTGGAGCATCTGGGTAACCCCCTAGAATTTCTCAGGTTGTGCTACAGAGAGCTCAAGCCAAGCGGAAAGATCACGCTGACCACGGATAACGCCGAATACCTCCCCTTCTACCTACCCTTCTGGGTTAACCACACGGGGATCGGTGCGCATAGCAGGAGGGAGTACGCTTCGTTAAAGGAGCACGGAGGCGGGAGGCACTTCATGGTTTTCACTAAGATGCACCTCGAAAACCTGCTTGAGGAAGCAGGGTTCAGGAAGATAGAGGTCGCTAGGGTGTGGATGGGTTCGAGGCTGCGCGCCATCGCAATCAAGTAAAATACTCCGCTTGTGGCGGAGATGATTTTTTAGCATTTAACACGTAAGATGGAGTATGACCGCCCAAGTAGTAGGTTTCTACACGAGGGGTAGAGGCAGGCACAGGAGGGTCCACCCGATCACCGCGGCAAAACGCAGCCGCCGGGTCAGACTCCGTGTGCGCACACCTGAGGAGAGGTACAGACACTACGGGCACACGGAGCCCATGAACGAGCTGGCGCAGGAGATGGGTTACCCCCGCCTCGAGGACCTACCCGAGCACCTGGAGAAGGAGTTCGCGGAGAGGCTTTCACGCAGGTACGGCAAGAAGTCCGCGCGCGGGATGCTCATCATCCAGATGGTGTACAGGAAGCACGCACCGCCGGGCACGAAGGAGCACAGGCTCAGGGAGAAGTTCAGGCGTATCCTAGAGCACGTTTAGCCGCACGGTCGCAGCGACCGCGCACCGTGACGTGTAAACGACCCCGCCCTAACCAGTAGTTCAAAGATTCGTGGCAGGGGCACAGTCGACGCCAAGCGCGAATTTTGATCTACTGGTAAGGGCGGGGTCTCTTGAAAAAGATGATGCACCCCGACGCAAACACCGGAGAGGGGTGGGTCACGACGTGTTTCAGCTTATGGGGCATAAGCTGAAGCCTTTTTAGCCTCTTTTTCATCTTTTCTCCTGATTACGAATGAAACCTGAAGTTTCGAGAAACTGGGACCTGGGTCTGGACTACGACAGAACCTACCGCGAAATACTCGCCAGGCTCGAGGAATACCGCGGGAAACGCACGGCCACCGGTAGAAGGAGCCTGGCGTACACGGCCGTGCTGCTGATACAGCTTCGAAACGGTTCCCGCGTCTCCGAGGCCGCGGAGGCCGCACTCAAATGGGCGGAGACAAGGCTTAGGGAGGTCGAGGTCAGAGTGCGCAAACAGCGTCGGCACCCGGAGACCCGGCTAATGATCATTCCGAAACAGTTGTCGGAGCAGGATCGGCTAGATGTTTTAACCCAAAGACACTGGCTGGAAGGGGATCTCTCAAGGATTGAGCATTTTGCCCGCCGCGTGTTCGGCTGGAACACCCACTCCCTCCGATACGCGAAGATCTCGCAGCTCGGCACCCTAGGGTACCCGGCTCAGGTGATCGCCCGCATCACTCACCACAAAAGGATGGAGTTCATTCTTAGGTACACGAGTCAGAAGACGGCGGACGATATACTCAAAAAGATCGAGTGACGACGAAAAGCGGCGGGTAGTGATCACTACGACGACGGACAGCTTGCGCTGAACAACAACTAGCGCCGTCTGCGGTTGCTAAGCACATACCTTATTCTCTCGGTGTCTAAGGCGACCTCGCCGCACGCGGGGCAGTAGGCCGCGACCGTCATCAGCCTGTCCTTCACCCTTGCGAAGAAGAGGATCGTCGGCGTCCCGGGTGAAACGCTGCAGTCGATGTGCCATATGCGTTCACTCGTCCTTTTTGCTCCACTGGCGGCCTCCGCGGCCTCGACCACTTCTCCCCCTCCGTATACGTTGGCTGGGGAAAGCTAATAAATTTTGTTGAGAAAATATTTTTGCTTTTTCAGCGTATATTTCGAGTGATGGCTGTAGAAGGAGTGGAGGAGGCTCTTCCCTACGTTGAGCGAGCGCTGGGCGAGCTCGTGCGGGAGGCCGTTGGGGGTGTCGTGTACCCCGACTACCGCAAAATCCTGCATTTCATGTACAGGAAGAATTCGGAGGCGAGGAGGAGGGGGGAGGAGGAACCCTACCCGGAGCTGTCCGGCGTCCTTGTGGGTAAATGCCTGAAGGTGTTGGAGGAGCGCGGGGTCATCCAGAAGGAGAAGAGCGGGAGGGCTAACGGCGGCGACCTCTACAGGTTTGAAAAGGAGAGTGTTGATAGAAAGCGCTACACGTCGGAGATTGCGGACCGCGTCCTAAGGATGCTCCCCGTCTCCCTTCTCGACGAGCCTCCCTACGTTCTGCGTGAGCGCACTTGGAGCACGGTGGACCTCGAAGCTTCAATTAAGGAGCACGGCCTGCTCGAGCCCGTGGTGGTGCGTCCCGCGGGCGAGCGGTACGTGATAGTTGCCGGCTGCAGGAGGGTTAGGGCGTGCCGCAACCTGGGGTTAACGGAGATACCCTGCCTGGTACGCTTCGACCTCGACGATAAGGCGGAGTATCTGTTGGCGTTATCCGAGAACTTGGACCGCGAGAACCTCCACCCACTCGAGGAGGCTAAGGCCTTCCAGCGCTACCTCGACCGGTGGGGGGACGTCAGAGAGCTCTCGCAGAGGATACACAGACCCATCTCCTACATAGTGGATAGACTCTCGCTTCTCTCCCTCCCCCAGGACGTGCAGGAGAAGCTCTGGGAGAATCGGGGCTTCCTGCAGAAGGCTATACTAATAGCGAAAGAGCTGCGCACCAGCCTCGGGGGGCTGACGAAGGCGAAGGCGAGCGAGGTTATGAAGACCGTTGTGGAGCGCAGGCTAACCGTGGAGCAGACCAGGCGGCTACTCGTCGAGACCCGCAGCGCGGGCTACGACGTGACGGGTGCGAGCATCCAGGAGGTAACGCTGGACAGATGGCTCGAAGTCGCGCGTGACAACGAGTATTCGTGCGGGTGCGGAGCCCGCTACAAGGTGGAGGGCGTGCTCTACCGGCGAAGAGCGGGGTCCCCGAGGAGGTCGTTGACGTCCGCAGACGCTGAAAAGTGGGATTCTAACCCTGAAGACAATGTGCCTCAGCGGGGATAGTTCACATGTGTGTGAAGGTGAAATTCTCTAACAGACAGCGCCCCCCGTGTTCCATGGGTTAC
>Ga0208683_100199_pt1 | contig 27267 bp, 32 predicted proteins | sample BED_Mat_host_9_1_FD_187141 | JGI IMG/M metagenome (GOLD analysis project Ga0208683, IMG submission 187141) | Extremophilic microbial mat communities from Yellowstone National Park, USA - BED_Mat_host_9_15 (SPAdes) (version 3) | ecosystem: Environmental > Aquatic > Thermal springs > Hot (42-90C) >... | reverse complement strand
GATGTTGCTTCTTTTATAACATATCCAACTTTCATAGATGTATATTTATAATATACTTTTAAACATTTTTTATCTAAATATTTTAATGCCTGGTGCACTTAAATTAATAATACCTGAAGGAGGTACATTAAAGGATGTTATACGTATTGTAGGAGTAGAATTAGATGGTCATAAACCAATAATTGTAGAATTAAGAAAAGTACCTGGTGTAAACTGGAGATTTGCCAATGCTGTATGCAGTGTATTAAAGATAAATAAATGGCAAGCTTTAGGATCTCTAACAGATGAAGAATTAGAAAAATTGGAAGATTGTTTAAAAAGACCACAAAATTACGGTATACCTTCATGGATGTTAAATAGAAGAAGAGATCCGAGAGATGGTCAAGATAAACATTTAGTAGGACCAGATTGGGAAATTCAAGTAAAAATGGATATAAAAAGAGAAATTGAATTAAATACATGGAGAGGACATAGGCATATGTATAAATTACCTGTTAGAGGACAAAGAACAAGATCCCATCATAGGAAGGGTTCTACTGTTGGTGTAATAAAGAGTAAAGAATTGAGGGCCCAACAAAAATCTGAAAATAAAGAGTAAAATGTGGAGAAATAGAAAAACTTGGGAAAGTCCTGGACATCCTTGGCAGAAGGATAGAATAGAAGAGGAAAGACAATTATTAAAACAATATGGATTAAAAAATAAAAGAGAAATATGGAAAGCTTCTACAATTGCTAGAAGAATAAGATTCTATGTTAGATATTTAAATGCTAAAAAAGCTGCTGGAGTAGATGTATCAAAAGAGGAAGAAAAATTAAAGAATAGATTAGTTAAATTGGGATTATTAAATAAAAATTCTGATATAGGTGAAGCTCTAAACATAACAGTAAAAGAAATATTGGAAAGAAGGTTACAAACAATTGTATTTAGAAAGGGTTTAGCAAAAACAATAAAACAGGCAAGACAATTAATTGTACATAGGCATATTGTTATAGGAGATAGAGTAATATCTTCTCCAGGTTATTTGGTTAAAGTTGATGAAGAGGATAAAATAGGTTATAATCCTTATTCAAATATAGATAAAGAAAAATTATTAAATCAAAATATAAATAAGGAAGAAAATAAAGAATCAACCGTACAAGAAGTTAATCAACCTTCTCAATAGTCCTTTCTTTTCCTTTTTTACTTTTTTCTTCTTCTTTAAAATTTTATTTAACCTATTTATATTTTTATTTAATAATATTATAGAAAAATTAAACTCTTTTATCATTTCTACCTGACTTTTTAATTCCTTTATAGATTGATCTAATTCAGAAATATTATATGGAAAATTTTCTTGAATCTTTATATATTCAATACCTTTCTTCAATATATCTTTTATTGTATAACCTTTTTTCTTTAATTCTTCTAAGTTTTCTTTAATATCTCCAATATATATTGTTGTTGAATCATTAGGCATTTAAAAAATAGGTATTTTATTCTTTATATAATATTTTAGAAAAATTTATATATGATATTTATAAGGTTTTTCATAAAACTTATAAAGAGAAATTATTATACCTATTATATAGTAAAATTTTATACAATTATACGACGTTAAATTATATTATTACAAAAAAGTTGTCCTAATATATGAAAAATTTTATTCTGGGTAATTTATAAATAAAAAATTTGTATCTAATAGGTTGTATATTATATTTCTAATACAAAAATCCTATATATCATTTATATAAATTTTTTGAAAAATATTTATAAAATATTAATTGAGTCGTATAACTTTACATTATTTATAAATATACTAACTAAAAAGTATTCATATCATAAAATAATATGACGATCTATTAGTAATAAATAGAAAAATTTATTAATAAATATTTAAAAATTCCAAAGTTGTATATATATGAGTTTTTATTATCAAAATTTTATGGTAGAATATTGTAAATTACCATATGAAGATGAAAAATATGAGATCCTTATTAAAAAAGAGGAAGAAACAAATGAAAAATATGGTTATGATCCATGGAAAAGGCCAATAAATGAATTATTAGATTTCTCAATTATTAATTTAGATAAACCAAAGGGACCCACATCTCACCAAGTCTCTGGATGGATAAAAAATATTTTAAATAAGAAAGCTGGACATGCTGGTACATTGGATCCAAAAGTAACTGGAGTATTACCAATAGGAATTGGAAGAGGAACAAAAATATTAAAATTATTATTAACTGCTGGAAAAGAATATATAGCATGGATGCATATACATAAAGATATTGATGAAAATAATGTATATGAAGTATTAAATAAGTTCCAAGGAAATATTGTTCAAAAACCACCATTAAAATCTGCAGTAAAAAAAGTTCCCAGAGAGAAAAATGTTTATTGTATAAAAGTATTGGAAGTTGATGGTAGAGATTGGTTATTGCAAATTGCAACAGAAGCTGGTGTATATATAAGAAAATTAATAGACGATATAGGAAAAGCTCTAGGAACAAAAGCCCATATGCAACAATTAAGAAGAATTAGGGTTGGAGAACTAAAAGAGGATTCTGAAAAATATCCTTTATCTACTTTGCAAGACATGGTTGATTCTATATGGTTTTGGAAAAATGAAAATAATGAAGAATATATAAGGAAAGTTTTTCTACCAGCAGAAGTTGCAGCAGAACATACAAAGAAAATTTGGATATTAGATACTGCAGTGGATGCAATCGCACATGGAGCAAACCTAACAGTAAAAGGAATATCAAAACTATATTCAAATATAAAAGAGAGAGATTTAGTAACAACATTTACATTAAAAGGAGAATTAGTTGCATATGGAACTGCATTGATGGATTCTGAAAAAATTTTAAGTTCTGAAAAAGGTATTGCTGTTGATATTGATAGAGTTATTATGAAGAGAGGTTTATACCCAAGAGTATGGAAGAAATCTAATATACAATGAAATTAATATTGGGAATTGATGAAGCTGGAAGAGGACCAGTAATTGGGCCAATGGTAATTGCCGGTTATTGTATTGAGGAAGAAAAAATTGAATTATTAAAATCTTTAGGTGTTAGAGATTCTAAAGAATTAACAAGAAAACAAAGAGAATATATATATAATGAGATAATAAAGTTAACAGATAAATATAAATATATAATAATTGATCCAAAGATAATAGACTATTATGTATATAAAAATAAATTAAACTATTTAGAATTTGAAGATATGATAAAGATAATTGAAGAGATAAAACCAGATAAAGTAATAATTGATTCCCCAATAGTTAATACAAAAAAGATAATAGAATATATAAAAAATAATCTAAAAATAAATGTTGAAATAGTTGCAGAAAATAAAGCAGACAAAAAATATCCAGTAGTATCTGCAGCTTCAATTATTGCAAAAGTTATAAGGGATAGAGAAATTGATAAAATTAAGGAAAAAATAAATATAGATTTTGGATCTGGATATCCGTCTGATGAAAGAACAATTAAGGCAATAAAGGAAAATTATAAAATATTAAAAGACTATATTAGAGAATCTTGGATGACGATTAAAAAAATAAGAGGAGAAAATCAAAAAAATATATTTGATTTTTTATAAAAAATATCCTTTTCTCTATTAAAGGATAATAATTTATAAAATTAAGAATGGTAAGATAAACATACCTATTGTTAGATTAATTATTATGATTGTTGATAATGCTATATATAATGTATTCTTTTCATTAAGATATTTCTTTAGTTCCATTAAAACTTCTATAAATGGTACAGAAATCAAAACAAAATAATAAATATATGATAATAAGATATTTTCTGTTAATAAATAATATATTACAGCTAAAATATTTAGAATAAATAATATAATAACTGCAATTTTTTGAAACTTATACATTTTGTTAATAAAAATATCATTTTCTTTAATATATTTTTCAAAATTTAATTTTTCTTCTTTTTCTTTAAATTTAATTTTTCTTCTTTTTCTTTAAATCTTACCTTTTTTAATAATATAAATGAAATTAAAGAGATTAAAAAAGCAATTAATAATGAATAAATTATATTATTGATATTCAAACCTTCTAATAGTAACCTTGCACCTAAATATGATATAAATGTTATAAAAATGAATCTTACTGTATTATCCTTTAATTTCATTAATAATCTAGTTCCAATCCTTGAACCAATTAAAACCCCTAAAGTAAGGAAAGGTAGTAAAATAAAGTCTATATAACCAGCTTTGAGGTATAAAATTGAAGATGTATCAGCAGTTACTCCTATCATAAAATTACTAGTAGTAGTACTTACTTTTATTGGTAAATTCATTATTAAATCCATTCCCAAAACTTTTAATATCCCTGAACCAATCCCCAATAAGCCAGAAACAAAACCTGCAAATAACATAACAACCCACCCATAAATCCATCTTACTCCATCATAATATATTATTTTTCCATTTTCTTCATATCTTCCAAATAAATTAAAGAAATATGTAGACTCATCTGGTTTTGATGGATAATATTTCTCTTTTAAATTCTTTATTATCAAAAATATTGAGGATAATAATAATACAACTCCAAATATTATATAAACAATAAAAAATAGATTATGAGTATATAGATAGTTATTTAAAAGAAATCCAAATATAGCCCCGAAAGTTGTAGCAGTTAATAAACTAATTGCTATATTATCATTAGCAATTTTTTCTTTATATATGTTAAAGATGAAGATAAAGATGTTGAAATAGTAGATAATAAAGATATACCAATTGTTAAATATAATGGATATTGTAGGAATATTGTTAAGATTGGAGAAATAATCGCTCCACCACCTAGGCCTGTTATAGAACCTTCAATACCTGCAAAAATACCAATAATTAATATTAACATTAGATTAAAAAATGTATATATCATGTTATTAATAAATTCTTTAAAATATATAGGCCTTCATATTTCGATGTATTTTCTTATTGATATTTTGATACTATCATTTATTATAAATATAGAAGATGATGAATAAACAGAAACAAATATTATGTCTGCAATTTCAATGGTTTGAAATAAATGCTTAAACATATATAAATAATAACATTATTATATCTTTATGGTAAAATATTTAATATTATTAACAAAAGATGACAAAAATACAGTGGAAATGGCTTTGGAATTTTCAAAAGTATTAAAAATGAGTGGAGCAGAAGATATAAAAATTTGTTTTACTTTAGAGGGAATTAGAGCTCTAAATAAAGAAAATGAAGAATTAATTTAATTATATCTAAACATTTGGGGGATATAAAAAATTTAGATATAAAAATATACGCATGTGAAAAATGCATGGTAAAATTTAAAATACCAGAAGAAAAATTAATATATAAAGATAAAATATTTTCATATGAAGAAATGAATAAGTTAGTAGATCAAGGATATGCAATAATTACCTTTTAATTTCTATTATTTTTCCTTCAACATTATCTTTAAACAAATCATCGTGTGTACATAATATTACTTGATAATTATCCAAACTTGATATTAATTGGGCTAAAGATAATCTTACATTTTCATCTAAAGATTCTGTAGGCTCATCTAATAACAATACATTTATATTTAGATTTAGTATAAGAGCAATCGCTAATCTTAATGCTAAATCTAATATTTTTATTTGTCCTCCACTTAATCCGGCTTCATCAATATATTTTTTGATACTCTTTCCATCAATATTTTTAATTATATAAATATAAAATAATTTTTCATCTTTTACCTTACTTTCTTTTATATCTATTCCAACATCTATAATATCTTGATATCTATACAACTTCTTAAAATAAAATTTAAATGCATTTTCCAGGTTTTTTGATATTTTTTCTCTATTAACTTCTATATATTTTAGTAAAACATTATATAAGGATCTTAAACTATTTATATTTTTACCTATATTCTTTAATTTTTCATTTATATTATTATATATATTTAATTTTTCTTTATAATTTTTTATTAATTCTGGTTTTAAATTTTCATATTTTTTTATTTCTTTATCAAGTTCATTCAATTTATCTTCAAACTCACTTAAAGAATTTAAATTATTTCTTTTATATATATCTTTTATTTTTTCCAAATTTTTTTTCATATTTTCTATTTTCATTAAAGAATATCTTATATTATTTATCTCATTTTTTATATTTTGATATTCTTTTCTTAAATTATCTATAACCTTATCAAATTCATTTTTCTTTATATAATTTATTGTATCTTTTATTATTTTATATTCATTTATTTGATTTATTTTATAATTTATTTCATTAATTTCCTTTTCAATCCTTACTTTTTCATTTTCAATATCAGATAAATTTATTTTATCTTTAATTTTTCCTTGAATATATAAAAAATACTTATATTTACTTTCTATTTCTTGATATAATTTATCTAAATTGTTTTTTTCATTTTTAAATTTATTTAAATTCTCTTTATCTTTATTTAAACTTTCCCTATATTGATCTAACAATTTTTTATGTAAATCTTCATCCAGAGCTCTTTTACATACAGGGCATTCTGATATTTCTCTATTTAATATATTTAAATATTCCTCTTCTTCCTTTATTTTATTTTCCAAAATTATAATATTATTTTCCAATTCTTTCTTTTTATTATCTATATTTTTTATTTCATTTTCTATATTTTTATACTCTATATATTTTTCTATATTTGAATATATTTCCCCTAATTCTCTCAACTTATATTCTAATTCTTTTTCATCAACATTTTCCAAATATTCCAATTCCTTTTTTCTACTTTCTAAATATTCTAAAGAACTATTTAACAAATCTTTTGAATAATTTTCATATTTAAGATTTTTTCTTTCAGATTCAAAATTTAATATATTATCATATAATTCCCTTTCTTTTTCTTCATATTCTTTTAACTTTTGATTTAAGTAATTTTCTTGAGTTAATAAATTATAATCTATACCACCTTCTAATGTTTTTAACTCTAGATAATCTTTATATATATTATCTCTTATTTTCTTTAATTCCAAATATTTATTAATTTCTTCCAATAATTTTTCAATATCTCTATCCCCAAAAATATTTTTATATAACTCTATATCTTTTAATAATAAGCTCTTTTCTTTTTCTTTATATTCTTTTTCCTTTTCTAAATCTTTTATTAATCCTTCAACTACTTTTAATATTAAAGAATAATATTCTATATCGAATATTTTTTCTAATAACTTTGTTAATTCAATTTTTCCAGATAAATTAATATATCTGCCCAAATCCCCCTGTTTTATATATAATACATCTGTAAATTTCTCAAATCTATTTATATTCAATATTTCTCTTATTTTTTTATTAACAACATCTGGTCCAGAAGCTATAACCCCATTCCCTTCATATAATATTACCTTGGATTCTCCATTATTATTTGAAGATCTTATTATTTTGTATAAAGTATTTCCATCAGATATTTCCAATTCTACATTTAAATTATATGAACCAATTCTTATTAAAGATGATACATTTGATATATTTATACTGGAAAGAGAATTTTTTCCAAATAAACCAAATAATATTGCATGGAATATAGAAGTTTTTCCAACTCCATTTTCTCCTATTATTATATTTTTTTCATCAAAATTTATCTCTAGATTTTTATGTATTTTAAAATTCTCCAATCTTATTCTATTAATCTTCATTTTATTAATTGTTTAAATATAGTTTCCCTTATTCTATCCAAATCGGAATTTTTACCAGAATACATCTCCTCAAATAATTCTTTTATATAATTAAACATTTTTATTACTTCTTGCTTATCATTTACAAAAAAAGAACTATCTATTATATTATCTATTGTAATTATTTCATTATTTAATTTTATTTCTTCATCTAAAGAATAAGAATCATCTAAGATTAAATATCCAGATTCTATTAAATTTTCTAATAGATTTTTTATATTAATATAATAATCTTTCTTATATCTAACTTTAACTTTTATGATTGTTTCCTTAGATTTATTATAAATATCGTTCTTTAGTTTATTTAATCCATAATCATTATTTATTATATCTTCATAAATATATATTGGCCTAACATTTAATTCTTTAAATTCTATATTATCATCTCTTACATAAAAAAATCCTTTTTTTATATTTTCTTCATCTTTTGATATTTCAGTCCTTTCAGTAGAACCCGGTAAAGCAAATATTATATTGTCATGTTTCTCCAAATGTTTCTTATGAAAATGACCAAATGCATAATAATTAGCTTTAGGAAAATCTTCTGGAGATAAAATCCTCGGTTCTTTGCTATAACCTTCTAAAATACTTTTTGGAAATATATTTATTGCACCATGAAACATAAATATGGTATAACCATTATTTTCAAATTTTAAATTAGATAGATTCTTTTTGTAATATGTTCTTAATTGTTCATATGCTAAATTTGGTGGTTCAGATATTCCATAAATATATACATCCTTATATATAAATGGTTCTTTTATATTTGCCTCATATACCAGATCCAATCTTTTTAATATTTCTAATATATTTTGTCTTAGTCCCTTTGTATCATGATTTCCCCTAATAAATATTAATGGTATTTTATTATCCTTCAATTTAAACAATATATCCAATATTTCCAATATATATTTTGAATCTATTCTGAAATAATCATCAAAAAAGTCTCCAGAATTAATTATAAAATCTACCTTCTCTCTAATTGCAAATTCTATAACCTGTTTAAATGAATTTAGAAAATCATATTTTCTAATCTCACCATATTCTACTGGAATTTGACATCCTAGATGAGTATCAGAAACATGAACAAATTTCATTAAATATTATTGTATAAAAATTTTTTATTTATATTTTCCAGATATTCTTTCAAATAATTTAAAACTATTTCCTTATCCTTTTTATAGTAATCGAAACTTATTTTTAATAAAAAAGAATCTTCTGTATAATGTAATTTAATAATTTTATTTAATGTTAAGTCATCCTTATCAATTCTTAGATAAATATTATAATTCTTATCAAAGTTGCAATTACTTTTTATATTTTCAAACTTCAATCCTAAAGAAATTAAATTTCTAAAAAATATATCTATGATATTTTTATTATTGATTTTTATTTCATATACCTCAATTATATTACTTATTAATCCTCTATCTTTATAATTATTTATTTTTATCTTCTTTCTATCAATATCTTTTAATAATAAATCAATTGCATTTAATATTCTATTTTTATCATCCCATTCATGTATATTTACTCTTAATAGTACAAAAGAAATCTTCATAACAATTATATAAATATATAGAAAAGTTTATATTTATAAAAGAATTTATATTTAAAATGGTAAAAAGAACTCAGAGTTTACCTTTAAATACCATAATTTTAGCAATTATTGCAATAGTTGTACTGGTATTTCTTATATTAATATTCACTGGCGGAATTGGAAAATTTATTGGACAGACCAGTCAGATAGCTCCTTCATCTAATCAAACAAGTAGTGCACAATGTTCAGAATATGCAACATCAATACAAACCCAAATGGAAACTTCCACAGATCCATCTGCTCAATTACAAATATTAGCACATTCTCAATATGTATCTTCTAACTGTAGCATTTATTTCCAATATTCATTTAGTTTATATAATAATTCTCAAGTTTTATGTGGACTTGGTTCAAGCCAATGTATAACTCTTTCAGGTTCTAACTCCTGTTCTTCCTGCCAACCTCCAGATTGTATACCTGGTTGCCAACTTAAATAAAGATTTATTTTTTATTACTAAATATTATTTATGATAGATAAAAATTATGTTTCATCTATTTTAGGTATATCAAAAACAAAATTACAAGAATTAATAAATGAAAAAATAAAACAATATAAAGATCTAATTGATGAAGAAACAGCTATTTTATTGATATTAAAAGAAAGAGGATTAACATTAGAAGATTTATATAATATAAAAGTAAAAAACTTATATCCAGGATTAAAAGTGAGAGAAATAAAATTAAAGATAAATAAAATATTAATAAAAAAGGATAATTTAATAATTCTAGAAGCTGGAGATGAAACTGGATTAATTAAGTTAATAATTAAAGATTATAAATGGAAAAGAAAAGAGAATTTATTAAAGGATAATACTAATATAAAAGTAAAAAATGGTGTTGTTCTAAATAATTTTGTTCTATCAATATTCATAAATAATATAGACTTAATAGAGAAGATAAATGAAGAAATAAATCTAAATCAAAATTATATATCATATAGATATATAAGATTGCTAAAAGAAAAAGAGAATAATTATATAGTACTAGCAGACAATTTTAATGTACTATATTTAGAAAAGAATATTCAATTAGAATATAATAAAACATATACAATAAAATTTTATAATAAAAGACCAATTGAAATTATTGAATTAAAATCCTACTAAACTCATTAACTTATCTGGATTATTATAGTACATATTCATAATTTCTGAAATCTTTCTATAATTTCTTATGTTATTTTCTAGCATATATCCTAATACCCTTATTTTAAATTTAAAGTTAGTTTCTATATCATTTTTATTCCAATTTCTAATTTCAGCAATTTTATTTAATACATAACTCTCGCTTGGTATATATGAGTCATCTTTAGGATTCCATTTAAATGAAATTGTCCTATCAACATCCTTTTTTTCTTTATTAAATCCGAGTATTTCATATATCTTATCTACCCTTCTTACATATTTTCCCTGATATCTCAATCTCTTAAGAAATACAACTCCATCCAATACTTCCAATAAAGATGGAGGTAAATTAATTGGAGGAGATAATAATCTATCCATTAATGCTTCAAAACTTTCTGCATGTATAGTACCCAAACCAGCATGACCTGTTGCCATTGCCTGGAATAATATATAAGCTTCCTCACCTCTTACCTCACCTACAATTATATAATCTGGTCTCTGTCTCAAAGCAGCTTTTAATAGATCGAACATAGTAACTTCACCATATCTATTTGGACCATATCCTGGTCTTGCAACTTCTGATAACCAGTTTGGATGTGGTAACTTTAATTCTGCAGTATCTTCTATTGATATTATCTTTTTCTCTGGTTTGATAAATAGAGATATTGCATTTAAGAATGATGTTTTACCTGTAGCAGTTCCTCCAGATATTAATAATGACCTACCCTCTTCTACTAATGTCCATAAATATGCCAACATATTAAAGTCAACAGTTCCATATAATAATAGATCAATTGGTGTGAATGGATCTTCTGTAAATTTTCTAATTGTAAATGAAGAACCTCTCCTAGAAATATCTTTTCCAAAGGTTATTTGAATTCTTGCTCCATCCTAGAAATATCTTTTCCAAAGGTTATTTGAATTCTTGCTCCATTGGGTAAAGCAGCATCTAATAAAGGATTTGCAACAGAAACAATCCTTCCAGTTCTTACAGATAACTTTATTACAAAATTATTCAATTCTTCATCAGAATTAAATTGTAAATTTGTTTTTATTTCACCTATTAATGGATTTCTATGGAATATATATATTGGATAACTTATACCTGTACAGGATATATCTTCTATTAATGGATCTCTCATTAATGGATCTATTATTCCATAACCAATTGTATCCCTTATTATGTAATATAATATATATGGTAATTTATTTGGATCTATCTGATATCCCTTTTCTTTTATTATATTTAAAGATTGTCTTATTATATAATTTCTCATATATTCTTCATTTTTTTCCATTCCCAAAGGAAGTTCGGATGTTCTAGCTAAATCATCAATTATTGAATTTATAATTTTCCTATCATTCTCACCTATACTCGGTTCTATTAAATGATATATAAGTTCTCCATATTCATTATCCCATGATATATCTGCATATGCAAATATATATTCTCTACCAAGAATATTCATCTTTGTTAGTGGATATCTAAATTGATTTATATTTTCATTTTTTCCATATAATTCTATGAAAAATCTAAGTTTATCTTTTTCAGTAATTTTTTTATTTTCTGAAGGTATATTAACCAAACTTATATTATAAACACTTTTGTTTCTTTCTTTCTTCTTTCTTTTTTCATATTTATTATTAGTTAATGGTATATAAATTGGTTGATATTCTTTATTTGTACTCTCTATGATATTTATTTTATCATTTCTTTCATTTAATTTTCTTTTTATTTCAATCTTTTTTCTTATTACATCTATAACATCATCAATAAAATCATAAACGTTGTTCATATATTTAATGAAAACTTGGGAAAATATAAATTTAACTTAGATATAAAATAGAATTTGAAGAATAATTCTTATATTGTAAAAAGAAAGAGTTCAAACCCTGACCATAAATAGGATGAAAATAAGAATTATTATTCAAATTTGTTGATAATAAATTTCCATTATAAGATATATATACAAAGTTATTAATCGCACTTATTGAAAATTTATAATTTTGTGAAGGTTGACAAAAAAGATTTGCATTATATAGATAAGAATAGTATATACAAAACTCAACATTTGATTCTATATAATTTAAAACTATTTTATCGTAATTTGATGGATTTGTTATATGATTAAAATATAAAATCATTGATTGAGAAATAAAAAATAATATTAAAGTTATTAATACGATTTCTATCGCATTTACTGGCATTATACAATAGAAGCTTGTACATAGTAGTATATTAATTGATTACAAACAGTAGAATTTGGATTATTAACAATGTTTAATCCATTATATTGCAAGTTTATATTGACAGAATTTCCATTTGTTGTAGTTGATGTCTGTCCTGTTGGTTCTATTGTTATCCATTCACATTGTCCATTTTGAGGATTATACATTGGTCTACATGCTACCTGGTATTGTATAATTCCACCTAATTGGGTTGCTGAAAGTAAACACTCTGGATAATATGATACTCCAGCTATTCCAGTATTATATTGAGGAATAAATAATACATTATTATTCTGAACATTTATATTAAAATCAAAATATTGTGTTATAACGCTATTAGTGCTTACTAAAGGCAATATTAGAGTATTATTATTTATATCTTGTATTATTATATTAGAAGAATTTACTTTAACTACAAGATTTGGAATTCCGCATAACTGAATAGAATTATAACCGGATGAAGGTATTGAAATAGAATTATTAACATTACATGGGATATATATATTGTAATTTATTGGAACTACAGAAATAGATGGATTATAGTAAATTGCAGACGACTGAAATGAATATTGAATTAAATTATTATATATACTCAAAGAACCCTTGGGTAAATTTAATGTAACTGTTTGAGATCCTTTGCTTTGAACAACAGATGGTATAGATTCTGCCAGAGAATTTAGTTGACTCTGTATATTATTTACTGTAGACTCGATTTGAGATTTTTGTATTAGTGGTATACCCCATTCATATACCCCTATTGACAAACCAACTACAATAATTCCCAACAATAAATAACTAATAAGCTGAGATTGTAATTTCATTTTATAAAGATATTAAAAAAATTTATTAATTTTTATATCCTTTTGTTATAACTCTGTATTGATGAACTTGTATAACTTGTACTTTGATTACCTTTTATACTCTCTATTTGTTTCTTAAGATTATCTAATAATTCTGCCACTTTTAGATTGGCTTTTTCTAAGTTTTCTATTCTCTTTAATAGTTCTATATTATTTTCATTTTTTTCTTTTTCTTTTGGCTTTAATAAAGCAGCTTCTTTAAATATATCAAATAAATTCTTTATTTCCTTATATAAATTATTTGTAACGACCACCAATTCCGATATTTTTGCTTGTAAGTCTATGTTACTTTTTATTAATGAATTTACAATTTCCTTATAAAATGAAGTATCTATGTTTGATTGTGCATAATAGATCTGAGATTGGGCCTCCCTTTTAATTATTGGATTTGTTTCAGATGGAATCGAAACCTGTCTTTTTATTTCTTCAATATTATTCTTTAATTCACTTTTTAATGTAGCTAAATCGTCCTTTAAATTTTCTATTTCTTCAACCAATTTTTCAACAGGATCTGTTGGCATAAGTTCATACTCCGACGATGGCATAAAAAAATAAAAAATTTTGATATTTATAAATCTTTTAAAAACTATTCTTCAATTTCTCCCTCTTCTCCTGATTTATTTGATGATCCTTCTCCACCCGTTGATTTTCCTACTGCAGCGATGACATCATCTATCTTCAATATCATTATAGCAGCTTCTACTGCAGACTTTATAGCTTGTATAGTTATATTTGCTGGTTCTATTACATTTTTATCCCACATATCTCTAACTTTACCTTCAATTGCATCAATTCCAGCCCATTTTTTACCTTGTTCATGGAATGCTCTTAATTGTGTCATTTAATTGTGTCATTGCTTCTATAGTATCCATACCAGCATTTTCTGCCAATGCGGCTGGTATTGCTTCTAATGCATCTGCAAATGCTAACATTGCCATTTGTACTTTTGATGATTCCTTTTTAGCTTCTTTTCTTATTCCTTCTCCTAATTCCATTTCCAATGCACCACCTCCAGCGATTACTTTTCCATACTTAATTACTGTTGCAACATCTCTAATTGCATCGTTTATAGATCTTTCAATCTCATCTGCAACATGCTCAGATCCTGCTCTTATTAATATTGTAACAGCCTTTGGATTTCTACATCCAGTTATAAATATCATATTTTCATCTGCAACTCTTCTCTCTTCAACCAACTCCGCATATCCTAAATCATTTTCTGATAATTCATCAATGGAATTTATAATTTTTCCACCAGTTGCTTTTGCTATTTTTTCCATATCTGATTTCTTAACTCTTCTTACTGCCAATATTCCATATTTTGCCAAATAATAAGCTGCTAAATCATCAACCCCCTTCTGTACAAATACAACATTTGCCCCTACTTCTTTTATCTTTTCTACCATTTTCTTTAACATTTCCCTTTCTTTATTTAAAAATTGTTCTAATTGATCTGGAGAAGATATATTTATCCTAGCATCTGTTTCTGTTTCCTTAATTTCAATAGCATCACCTATTAATGCTATCTTTGCATTTGAAACAACCTTTGGCATTTCTCCATGTATTTTTTCTTTATCTATTACTATTCCATCTATTAATGATGTTTCTTCTACACCACCACCGATTTTCTTTTCAATCTTTAATGAATCAAGATCTACAATTATTTTCTTTTCTCCACTTGATAGTTCTACAACACTAGTTACTTTCCTAACAGCATCAACAATTATTTTTGCTAATCTATCTGAATAAATTGATGCTATTTTTGATGATAATGCAGACTTTGAAACCTTTATTAATGTTTCTTCATCATCCATTGATACCTTTTGAGCCAATTTATTTACTAATTCTTCAGCAATAACTGCTGCCTTATTATAACCTTCTATAATAACTGTTGGATGTATATTTTTATCTAATAATTCATCTGCTCTCTTTAATAATTCACCTGCCAAAACTGTAGATCTTTTAGTACCATCTCCTACTTCTTTATCTTGTGTTTTTGCTATTTCTATTATTAACTTAGCAGCTGGATGCTCAACATGCATTTGATCCAATATTGTTGCCCCATCATTTGTAACAGTTATATCTCCCAATTCATCTACTAACATTTTATCCATTCCTCTTGGCCCTAAAGATGTTTTTAATATTTCTGATACTAATACAGCTGCCATGATGTTTGATCTCATTGCTTCCCTACCTATTGTTCTCGCATATTTTTCTGGAGATAATACAATAGGATATAATCCTTTTTTATCTTCTGCCATATATATATTATATATATAAGACTTATAAGTTTTGGACAGAAAGTTTTTTATTAATCTGATTTTTCCTTATTTTCTATTAATCTTTTTATTTCTATTATTATATTATTAATATCATCTTCTTTATTGTTATAAAAAACATAATATTCTCTCTTCATTTCTTCTAATTCATCTTCTATAACTTCAAGGTTCATCGCCCATATATTTGTAAAAATCTTATTGTATGGGTAATTTCTTTCTTTTGATAATCTCTCATATAGTATATTTGGGTCTGTTTTTATAACAATATATAAATTCCCTTTATCATATAAATGTGCAAAATTTCCTTCTATAATAATGTATTTATTATTTAAATTTCTTATATAATTATCAATTTCTTGAAACAACTTATCTTCATCTACTATATATGTTTGTTCAGCTTCATCATATTCTTCATATAAATTATTTTTAATTGCAAAATCATATATATCAATTAAAACAGCATTTATTTCTTTCGTCAATCTCTTTGCTATTGTACTTTTTCCAACACCGGATACTCCAGTTATACAAATAATCATTTCTTTCTTATTACAAATTCTGTTTTCGGATCTTTATATAATATAGATTTATTTATTGCTATCATAGGTATTCCAAACAGAGTACTTAATAATCCTTCAAAATATCCTTCCATGAAATATTCTTTTATTTCTACATTTTTTTCCTTTAATATATCTTCTATATCTTTTAATATTAAAGATTCTATAGATGAACTTAATGTAATTAAGAAGTCCAATGCTTTAATATCAATGAATATATCTTCTATTTTTCCAAAACCAAATTTCTCAGTCAATTTAATTATTTCTTTTAGATAATCTTCATTTAAAACTCTCTCTATTCCAGAATACATCTTATATGTAGTAGAAATTATAATACCAAATCTTTTTCCGGAATCTCTAATGAAATTTAGATTATTTATTTCTAAGGCTTGTAAATATAAAACTTGAAATATTTCTGATGGAATTATTAAAAATTTTATATCAGAAATACTATAAAATTCATTTTTGTCTTTTCTAATTAATCTTATTATTGGTGTATTTCCATGAATCATCTCTAAAAAGTTTACATCTTCATTTATATACCATATTTTTGCTTTTCCAACAACCCTATAATTTAAATATCCCCTTTCCTTTAATATTTCCAAGTGTTTAGATAATGTAATTCTATTAATATTTAAGATCTTTGATAGTTCAGATATAGTTAATCCATAAGCATTCTGTTTAAGAACTTCCAATAATTTCTCATCCACATCATTAGTACTCATTAATATTTTTTAGAATTAGAAAATTTATATATATTTATCAAAATATTAATATATGAAAAGAGAAAAAGTTATTAATTTATTGATTTTGGTCATAGCTTTTATAATTTTAGTATTAATAATAACTATCAAATCTAAAATAATAAATTATACAAATGATATTAACAACAATCGGACATATGTATATACAAATCCAAATAATATAACAATTGCCGGACCATATAATATTACACAATTAGAATTTATACCGATATATTCAAATACAAGTTTATATAATTCATTAAATAACTATAAATATCAACTATTTATTTTTGATCCAACATTAAGTGGATATTATAATGCAGAAATACTCTATATATTGATATATTTATTAAAATATAATAAAAATTTCATATATGCATGTTCTTTCTACTATAATAGTTCTGGATGCAAATATTTTCTAGAAAATAATAGTATAAATGATAATTATATTTTTTTATATACTACATATAATAATAATGAAAATTTGACATATATTCTACCAAGAAATGAAACATTATTAATATATTTATTATCAACAAACAATTCTTATGGAATAATATTTAATAATCAAAACAATACGGTTATTATATATAATAATAATAGTATAATTGCTGAAGAAATGTCTGAGAAGTTTATATTGTACTATTATGGAATTATTAATAGTTAAGGGAATATTAAATTATCAGTTTGGAGATAATATTGGAGATAAAATAATTGAAAAGTATAAAGAAAAAATAAAAATTGAAAAAAGCAAAAAAACTGGAAGAATAAGAAGAATATATATATATGATAAATTATTTGGAACAATAGAACCAACAACAGGATTTATTATATTAACATTTTATGGAGGATTAATAGTAAAAGAACTATTAAAATTTCCAAAGTATAGGGTTGTTGTAAAAGATGAAGCAGCAAAATTTATAAGAGAAGGGAAATCTGTATTTAATAAATTTGTTGAGAATTTAGATGAAAATATATTGCCAAGGGATATTGTATTAATAGTAGATAAAAATGATAATCTACTAGCAATAGGAGAAAGTTTATTGTCTGGAAAAGAAATCAGAGATTTTAAAATAGGAGTTGCTGCAAAGGTAAAGAATGTTTGAATATATAATAAAAAAATATTATATTAAATTAATAGATTATGCGAAAATAGATAATAAATTAAGAAAAGAATTAATTTTATCTATATTTCTTGCAAATATGTTAATATATTCAATACCAATATTTTTATTTAGCTATTATTATATTGTTTTACCATATAATTTTTTGATAAGTTATTCAGAAATTATATCAAAGATATTACACTATTCCCATATAAATTTCACATTGGAAAATAATGTTGTATATATAAAAAATATAAGTTTTATAATTGATCAGGAATGTACTGGCTTTAAATCAATATTTGGTATATTTGCTCTAATATTTTCTACACCTATATTAAATATAAAGAAAAAAATATCTTATTTCATTATTTTTTCCCCAATATTGTTTATATTAAATATATTTAGGTTATGGTCTGTCTTTTATTTTTATTACATATTTAATATTGATCCTTATTTATTACACAATTTTTTATGGGAAATATTTACAACGTTATTTTTAATTATTTTTTGGCTAATATTCTTAATAAAAAATAAAAAGGAATTATTCGTTTAAACTTTCTAAAATTTTCTTAATATTTTCATATAAATTCTGGCTTATTTTTTCAATATAAATTATATTATTATTTTTTATATAAAATCTTACATAATCCCCAGAATTTAAATTATTTATATCTATAGATTTATCAAATGAATAATCTTTCCCATTTATTTCTATTATTACTTTATCCTTCATTATATTCTTTATTTTCCCATATATTATTCCCTCTTTTATATAATCAAGTGATTCATACATAAAAAATATTTTCATTTAAATAATATAAGCTTCAATTAATGCTGCTATAAATATAAATAATATAGCTAAAACAAATAATGCTAAAGAATCTGAAAGTATAATTTCCAAAGTTTTTCTATCAAGGTTTTTTATAAATGCTATTGATAAAATATTACCAGCCAATGCTGCTAAGAAATATCCTAAAAATTCTAGTATTCCATGTGGTAAGATTTCTAATAAACTATCAGTTGGAATTAAAATAAATTTATATATAATATTATTTGAAATATATTCTGATGCTCTCAAACCCAAGAATACTCCAATAATTGATGCATTCCATAATAATAAATATATAGATCCAGCACCAAATATTATTGAAAATGCAAAAAATAACAATAATACTATCATATTATTATATAGTATATATGTAAAGAAACTATTTGTATCTATTGCATGCGCATAACTTAGAGCTATAACATTTTCCCTTATATCTTCTATTGCCTGTATTTGTGGATAAAATAAATTGTAATTTATTAGATAACCTATATAGAATCCAATTATTGATGCGAAAAATATTATAAATGATATTATAAAATATTCTTTATATCTAAAAAATATGTTTCTCTTTGATCTTATCTTTTCAGATATTCTTTCATCTTTTTCTATTAATTTATTGTATATTTGAACAAAAGGAACTAAGGATATAGCAATTATTAATACTCCACCATATGGTCCGGATTTAATTGACAATAATGTGGAAAATACTATTATCAATATACTTAGAAAGAACAATATATAATAATTGTACCTTATCTTTTCTATCAGGATATCATACATAATAAAAATTCTAACTCTATTTTATTTAAATTTGACGGTATTATAATACATAGGGGAGGGTCTAAATTTATATTTAACAATTCCTTTATTTCTTTATAATATATTTTTTCATTTTTTCTATTTAGATTAGAACATACAATTAACTTAAAATTTTCATTAACAATTTTTTCTCTTTTATTATCTATTTCTAATAATCTTTTTATTGCTTCTTTATGATCTAAATACTTATTATTTATTGGATCTAAATCTAATAAGACCAAAGTATGTAAATTATTTTTATAATTTCTTATAATATAATCATAAAATTCAATAGATTCATGAAATGATATAGAAACTGTTCTTCCAAACTTATATAAAAATAAGCCTATTTTTCCTATTTCATCAAATATTGATGGAGAATTTATTATCTTAAATTCTATATTATTCTTCTTACAAAGTTCAATAAAATAAATATGGGTAGTAGCAAATAGAGGATTTCCTGATGTTATTAATATTATTTTCTTATCTCTATTATTTAATATTATCTTTTCTAATTCTAATTCTACAAAATTTCTATCAACAATATTTATATCTTTTCTTATATTTAATAAAAATTCTTTTGTTTCTTCATCAATAAGATTTGTATAATATTCTAGAAATATTAAATCTGCACTTTTTATTTCTTCTATTAATCCATACGGTATTTCATCTTTATTTTGTCCCAGTCCAGATAATATAAACATTTTATAAATTAAAGAAATCTTTAATTTGCTTTTCCTTAGATTGATTTCCAAATGTTTGATCTATTTTCATTTTCAATGCTTTTAAACTAGAACTCGTATATTCATCCAATTTCAATTTTTCAGCCAACCATAAACTTGGCTCTAAATATTTTACAACACTACCATAATGAACTGTCATTACAATTCTTCCACCACATCTATCACATTTTCCAGATAGTGGAGGCCTTCTAAATCTCTTATTACATTTTATACATCTAAATTCCTGTTCAGAAAACTTTCTCAAATTACCTTTAATATCTCTTACAAAATGTAAATTTATTACCAAGCTTGCAACAGTACTTGGATCTACAGATCTTAATAATTTTGCCAATTTTAATTCAAAATTCAATTTTTCTAACATTTCTCCCAAAGATTTATATGCAGAAACCTTATTTCCATTTTCACTAATAGAATTTATATCATGCATAAATCCCCAATTTATATATTCTGTTGTTGTATCAATTCTTTCTTTGAATATTTGTATTTTTACAGATTCTGGGGGTTTATATTGTAATGATGCTTCGTATAATTCTAGTGGATAATTCCAAACAGTATCAAACTTTTGTACCTCATCATCTATTTCCATTCCTTTAACCTTTATTGTAATTGTTAATGGGGCATCCATAGTTCCTCCCCTTTTATCTGGTAAATATTCCCTAGAAAAGTTTAATAGAGCATCTAATAATAATAATACTGTTCCTTCATCCCCATCACAGTTCCTCCTAATTGCAGCATGCATCATTGGATGCATAAGTAATGCCTGGGTTCTTGAGAATCCAATTATTCTTCCAACAGTACCTGCAGAGGTATGGGGAGCTAAAACAATTAATAGATGACCTAACAGATCTTCTGGTTTCTTTACATTATAATATCTATCTATTTTATACAATCTTTCAAATTCTTCATCAATAAATTTGGCAGTATTTATTAAAGAAATTAAAAATCCATCTTTCTTTAGTTTACCACCTTTCTTTGATGGACCAATTGTTGGTAATATAATATCTTGGGGTTTTAATTCTAATATTTGGTCTTCAGTTTCTAGTGGATTTCCATAAATATCATGAGTATACCCCAATTCTTTCAATTTTTCTATTGGGGTATATACTAGATCTTTTGGTTTAAAATATGTAATTGGTACTTCTATAGCATCAAATCTTACTGTTCCATCCCTAAATACAAATATACCATATTTTGCCCTTAATATTCCCTTTTCCAATCTCTCTGGTTGTTTATTTCTTGAACTTAAACCTTCAGGTCCCTTTACTATTTTTGGCAATTGGGAAGGATCTAATCCTAAGTTTTTTAATGATGTTTCTATATATTTTGAGATCTGTATTGCATATTTTTTATGCTCTTTTCCATCTTCTGTCTTTAATAATTTTGTTTCTGAATTACAGAATATACATTTTTTATATGGAACATACATTTTACAATTTGGACAATAATATGCTATTAAATCCGAAACAATTTTCTGATATTTCATTGATTCTAAAAGATTTCTCATCCTTCCTCCTTCTTCTCCTACAGGAAATAGTACCATTATTGAACCTTTTAATTCTCTAATCTTTGCTTTTTCAGGTCTTCCCATTCTAACTCCAATATATGTACCAACCTTATCTCTAATAATAACTTTTGATACTTTGTTTACCATTTCATATCCATTTTTCTCATTATTTGATTCCAGAACTTTTTCAAAATATCCTAATTGTATATATAATGCTGCCGAATTTGGATATTCAATTATAATCTTATTATTTTCCAATTTATGCTCGATTAATATTTCTTCTAATATATTCTTTATTCTATCATCATATTCAAATTCTATTTTATCAGCAATTTTATAATTCTCACCATTTATTTTAATTTCTTTATATGAAACTTTTGCCTTTTCTTTTAAATAATTTAATAAATATATAAAGTCTTGTGAACTTATATCCTTCCAGAAATATATATATTCCGGATGTAATGGAACATTTAATAATATAGATATCTTTAATGCATTAATAAAATCCGGTTTATTTTTTAGTGGATCTCTAATATAATTTTCTAAAGTATTTTTATCAATATCTAAATGCTCTGATAACATTTCTAAATTTTTTATTTCAAATAATTTTCTTGGTTTAAACATATCAAAAACTACCTCAAATCCATTTACTTTTTCTTTTGCATTTTTTTCAAATTCTAATATCCACCATTCTTCACAATATCCTAATGGAACTAAAGGATGTCCGTTATCTAAAAAATCACCATATGTAAATAGAATATCACCTAAAAATAGTATTTTTTCTACCAAATTCTTATCAATTAATTCCTTTGCCTTCTTTTCATCTTTTACCTTTATTACAGAACCATCTTTCAATTTTACTACTGAAGGTTCAATTGTATCTGAAAATGTAACTGCAGAGGCTTTTCCAGGTCTCTCTACAACAAATTGAGTTCCCCATGCTAGGAAATTGTATGTTAAAATTGCAGCAACTGGATGTATGGAAGAAGCTTCATGTCCATTTGTCCTTGATTTTCCCATTCTTAATCTAAATCCACCCTTTGCAGATGGTAAAGAAAATATTGGTCTCCCAGCAGTCAATTGTTCTAGATATTTTGCATTCGGCTTTATTATTTCAGAGGAATCTGAAGATCCTCCATGTAATTTTTCTTGCAATTTTTTTAATTCATCTAACCAAGACCAGTCTTCTAAATTAAAATCTTTTGCAATCTTTGATAATTCTTTCCATATTTTTTTAGCCTTTTGACATGTACCTTCGGCAAGTACAAGAACTACTCCTCCTCTTATATAATTTGTTTCAACCCTTGGTAAATCTTTATATGCAGAAACTTCTATTTTTTCTGTAGGCTCTCCATTTATCTCAATTGGTAAATTTTTAACTGCAAAATTTATTTCCTCATTCTTTGGAGTATACTGTAAATGAGCTGCTCTCTTATAATCATAAATTTCAATTATATATCTTTGAATTTCATCTTTTGTAGGATCATATTTTTCATATCCGAATTTTTTTCTTAAAAAATCAGCAATTACAACCGAAAATGCTTGAGGAGTACCACCAGCAGATCTTACAGGTCCTGCATAGAATACTGAAATATATTCTTTTCCATCCATTCTTTTCTTTGCCATTACTTTTACAATTCCTTCTGTTGGAGCAGCTACAACACCCAAAGTATGATATGCAAAACCAGCCCTTAATCCAAGTTCTATAGCTCTAATTTTATCTTTAGTTTTATTATATATTTGTTCTGATACATATTCAGATATTTTTAATATTGTAGAAAATGAAAGTGGTTTATATGCTTTTTCTATTTCTCTAATTTTTTCTGGTAAATTTATTTCTTTTATAATGGGATCAATTGTTGATAATAAATTAACTACTCTTTCAGCCATATCTTCAGAAATTGGTGTTTCAACATCATTAACAGGATCTAAAGATAATGATCTCGCCTTTTTTGCAATCTCATAAGCCTCTAATGCTTTTTTCTTAATTTCTGAAAAATATTCGTTTATATCCATAAAAATATATTAAAAACAATATTTTTAATTGTTTAAATTCTTATATTTGAAATGGGAAGTAATTATAAAATTGGTTATTATTATGAGCAAAAAGTAAGAAAGATATTGGAAAAGGAAGAGTATGACTCATGGAGGACTCCTGGTTCACATTCTGCTATAGATATAATTGCAATAAATAAAGAAGGAAAGATAAAATTAATACAAGTAAAAAAGAATAAAAGAGATATTGATATAAAAAATATTAATTATATTGATTTATATGAATTATATCATTTAGCAGAAAAATATAAAGATTCTAATAATGTTGATATTGAATTATGGATATTTTCAAACAATGAATTAAAGAAATATAATAAGTATGATATATTAAAATTGAAAGATATTATTTCTTTACAATAATAAAGTATTCATATGGAATATCAAATTCTTTAATAATTTTATATTTTAATTTATATGCTATAAATCTTTTAATCTTATATCTCCATGCTAAACCAAGATTTCTCTTTTTTCCAAGACTTTTCTGAGGAAAAGATATTATTAAATAATCAAAATCTAATTTAGATAATAAATTTCTTGGTGAATAAAAATCATATTTTTCCAATATTGGAAATATCTTCCAAAAGAATATATATTGATAATGTCTAAATATTCTATCATCTGGATCTAATAAATCAATTAACCATCCTTCATTTTCAATATTTAATTATCATCTTGATCTAATAAATCAATTAACCATCCTTCATTTTCAATATTTAATTCTTTCAATATTTGATAATTTATATCTAATATTTTTTCAGATATATCTACATAATAATATTTTTTAGGTTTTTGATTTGAGAAATAAATTGATATTGGATTTAGTCCAGATGCTAAATCTAATATTTCTAATGGTTTCTCAATAAATATATTTTTATATATTTCTTTATAGAAATTTAGTCTTTCAGCAGTAGACCTTGTTAACATTAATAATTCTATTATTTTTTGCTCCAATGTCATTTCATCATTAAATAATATTCTATCTATTTCTCTATCTTCTTTAGGAGTATATAAACCATATAATTCATGCAAAATTCTCCGTACTTCTTTAAATAATAAATAAAATTCTTCATCATTTTTCAATTGCTTTATACTTTTTATTGAAGATAACTTTTTATATAAATATTGTTTTTTTCTTAATTCTCTTTTTAATATATTTTCAACTACCTTATCGGATATATTTCTCAATTCTTTCTTATTTTTTATCTCATTTATTATTTCAAATAATTCCATATTAATTCAAATTCTTTTATTTTACATATTTTGCAATTTTTACTCTTAACTTTTATTTCTTCTAAATAGAATTTATCCCTTATATTAAAATGATATAATATTCCATCTCTATTTCCAAATAAATAATTTATAAATAATTTTAACATTGAAGAAACTGCGAAGATTATTGATGAAAAATCTACACCAGTAATATCACATGTTAATACATCTTCTTTTCCTTTATATATATCATATAAACAAAATTGTTTAGGATTTATTAAACCAACAAATCCCTGATCCATAACAACTGAAGCAAATATATATGGCTTATTATAATATACTGATAATTCATTTATTAAATATTTTGATCTAATATTATCAGTACAATCAAATATTATATCCCTATTAAATATTTTATTATTTATTTCTTTATATTTTTCTATATTTACATTATTATCTATTTCTTTTAATCTCCTTTCAATAGAATCTACCTTAAACTTACCAATATCATCAATTATGAAATTTTGTCTATTTAGATTTTTTTCTTCTACAATATCAAAATCTACAATTGCCAAATTTTTTACACCAATTCTCACTAAAAATTCTGATAACCAAGAACCCAAACCACCTAAACCAATAACCGCAACAGATGTTTCTTGTATTTTTTTATTTTTTTCAAATCCAAAAAATTTTATTTGGGATATATACCTTGAAACATTATCCATAATACCTATTATCCTTTCCTATCATTCCTTTTCTAAATGTTTCTGCAAATAATTTATAATAATTTTCCATTTCTTTTGTTATAGATGGTTTTACTTTTTCTAATGCTGATTTAAAGTCATCCATTGTAATTTTTATATCTTCTTTTCCTAATTCTTTTAATGATTCTTCCTCACTTAATCCTTGTTTTCTCTTTAATTCATATGATAATCTTACCCTATTTATTGCAGCTTCTTTTACAAGTAATTCTAAATCAGCACCACTATATCCTTCCATAGTTCTCGCAATTTCTTGCAAATTAACATCTGGAGCTAATGGCATATTCTTTGTCTTTATTTTTAATATTTCCAATCTTGCCTTATAATCTGGAGGTGGTATATATATTATTCTATCAAATCTTCCAGGTCTTAATAACGCTGGATCAATTATATCTGGTCTGTTTGTTGCTGCAATTACAATTACATCACCTCTTGTAGTTATACCATCCATTTCTGCTAACAATTGATTTACAATACTATCATAGACATTTGTACCTATACTAGAACCTCTTCTTGGTGCTATTGCATCAATTTCATCAAAGAATATTACTGCAGGAGCCACTTGTTTTGCTTTCCTAAATATTTCTCTAATCATTTTTTCACTTTCTCCAAACCATTTACTAAATATTTCTGGACCTCTTACTGCAATAAAGTTTGCCCCTATTTCTGTTGCAACTGCCTTTGCTAATAATGTTTTACCTGTACCTGGAGGACCATATAATAATATACCCTTTGGAGGCTCTATTCCTAATTTTTCATATATTTTCTTGTTTTTTATTGGCCATTCAACAGCTTCTTTCAATTCTAATTTTACCTCCTCTAATCCTCCAATATCATCCCAATGTACTTTTGGTACTTCTACTAATACTTCTCTCATTGCAGATGGTGGTACAACCTTTAATGCATTCATAAAATCTTCCTCAGTAACAACCATTTGATCTAAAATTTCCTGTGGTATATTATTTTCATATTTTTCTATTTCAGGTAATACCCTTCTAATAACATTCATTGCAGCTTCTTTTATTAAAGCAGCAATATCCGCACCTACATAACCATATGTAATTGAAGCTAGTTTTCTAATTAATTTATCTTTTTCTTCTTCAGATAATAATACATATTTATCTCCTTCTTTTTTACCTAGAGGAACATTTCTAGTATGTACTTTT
>Ga0208683_100195_pt1 | contig 27688 bp, 23 predicted proteins | sample BED_Mat_host_9_1_FD_187141 | JGI IMG/M metagenome (GOLD analysis project Ga0208683, IMG submission 187141) | Extremophilic microbial mat communities from Yellowstone National Park, USA - BED_Mat_host_9_15 (SPAdes) (version 3) | ecosystem: Environmental > Aquatic > Thermal springs > Hot (42-90C) >... | reverse complement strand
TTAAGTATAGGAGTTTTTGGGTCTACCGTTCAGGGCGGGGATGGATAACCCCCTTGTAGAAAGTTTAAATATTTCTTTACAAAAATTTCTCTTAATGCCCGCCGTAGGGTTCAGGTTTAGAGCGTACACTAACGAACAAACATTGAGGGCGTTAAAAGCCCAGTTGAGATTAGCGTCAGAAGTGTACAACACCCTACGTTGGGCAGACATCTATTTTCATGAAAGAGATGGAAAAGGACTCACTAAGACGGAGTTGAGGCAACTAGCTCTCGATCTGAGAAAACAGGATGAACAATATCAACATCTATATTCCCAAACACTGCAGCAGATTGCAGACAGATTCTACGACGCTAGACAGAGGTTCTTCGATGGGTTAGCACGTTACCCAAAGGAAAAGAAAGCACACAAGTGGTACTCCCTCGTCTACCCTCAATCAGGTTGGAAAGTCCTGAAGGTGAGAGAAATAAGGACGAAGAGCAAGAAGAACAAGAAGAAGGTAATAACGCTTCAGCTGTCAAACTTAGGGATCTTCAACGTCGTTGTCCATAGGGACTTCCCGCTGGAAAAAGTAAAGAGGGTAGTAATCAAGTTAACACCATCAGGGAGAGTTTACATTACTTTCGTTGTGGATCAAGAGTATCCTCAACTCCCCAAGACAAACAAAGTTGTTGCTGTGGATGTTGGCGTAGAGAAACTTCTCACTACCTCTGACGGGGAATATGTCCCCAACCAGAGACCTTACGAGAAGGCACTCAACAAGATGAAGAAGCTTCATAAAGCTCTCTCACGGAAGAAGTTTCTGTCTCACAGCTGGTTTAAGGCAAAGATTCGTCTAGCGAGGGCTCACGAGCACTTGAAGAACCTTAGGAAGGACATGTACATGAAACTTGGTAAGTATTTTGCTGAGCATTATGATGTTCTCGTAATGGAGGATATCCAAGTTAAGCAACTTGTTGGTAAGTCCCTTCGAAGGCTGAGGATGAGGCTTCATGATGTTGCTATTCATGAGCTTAGGAGTATAATGGAGTATCAACTTGGGAAGTATGGTAAGGAGATTCGTTTTGTTGATCCTGCTTTTACTTCAATGACTTGTGCTAGGTGCGGGCATGTTAAGAAGGACTTAACTTTGGCTGATCGTATTTTTGTCTGTCCTTCTTGTGGTTGGGTCGCCGATCGTGACTATAATGCTTCTCTTAACATACTGAGGAGATCGGGGTGGGAGCCATCCTTAGTGCCTGTGGAGCTTCGCCCTCTACCCGTAGTGAAAAGCTACGGGCAAGGTGGGGTTATGAAGCAGGAAGCTCCGCCCTTCAGGGCGGGGTAGCTCACTTGGGTTCCGAGTATCCCCTCCTGATCGGGGGAAAGGAAATGGTAGTGGAGCGGAAGTTTGAGGTGAGAGTTCCATTCGACACCTCCATGAAGCTTGGCACGTTTCAGTTGGCGGGGGAAGAGGAGGTAAAGGGAGCGATCGATGAAGCCTGGGAGGTCCATAGGTGGTGGAGGGACTGGGACTGGAGGGAAAGGGTGGAGTTAGCTTTCAGGGCAGCCGAGATCGCCTCAGCCTTAAAGTTCCGCTTGGCAGCGCAGATCACCTTTGAAAACGGGAAGAACAGGTTTGAGGCCGTAGCTGAGGTGGACGAGACAATCGACTACTTCCGCTACTACGCTCACTTACTCCAGGAGAATAGGGGCTATGTTAGGGAGATGGAGTCAAGGCTGTATAAGGGCGAACACCCATACAGTGTCATGAGACCTTACGGTGTCTGGGCTGTGATCTCCCCCTTCAACTTCCCCCTGGCCATAACCGCTACCATGACCCTGGGTGCAGTGCTCACTGGCAACACCGCAGTGCTCAAGCCCTCCTCGGACACTCCCCTCTCCGCTTTCTCCCTGGTTAAGATCATGGATGAGGCCGGGTTCCCCAAGGGGGTTGTGAACTACGTCACTTCCGGGGGTGCAGACTTCGCGTCCTTCATCACCCGAGACCCCAAGGTGGCGGGTTTAGCCTTCACCGGTTCCAGGGAGGTGGGTCACAGCTTGGCCAAGGACTTCATATCCAGCCAACCGAGGCCCGTGGTAATGGAGTTGGGAGGAAAGAACGCTGTAGTGGTCACGGCAAAGGCTGACCTTAAGAAGGCAGTGGAGGGGATCGTGAGGGGGGCATTCGGTTACGGTGGACAGAAGTGTAGCGCCACCTCAAGGGTCTACGTCCACAGGGACGTCTACGGGAGGTTCCTGGACGGACTGGTCAAGAGAATAGGGGAGGTTAAGGTGGGCGACCCTACGGTCAGGGACACGTTCATGGGCCCCCTGATAAACAGGGAGGCAGTGAGGAAGTTCAAGGCGTTCGTAGAGGAGATAAGGAGGGCAGGAGGGGAGATCTTGAGTGGAGGGAAGGTGATTGAGGAGGAGAGGAGTTACACCGTGGAACCCACAGTTGCGGTGAATGTCCCCAGGGATCACTGGCTCTGGAGGAGGGAACTCTTCGTGCCCATATTGCTAGTGGACTCCATCTCCAGTTTGGAGGAGGGGATCGAGATGGCCAACGACTCCGAGTACGGACTGACCGCGGGGATATTCAGCGAGGATCGGGAGGAAATCGAGACTTTCTTCAGGAGGATCGAGGCTGGAGTGATCTACGCCAATAGGACAGTGGGGTCCACCACGGGGGCAATGCCGGGCGTTCAGCCCTTCGGTGGGTGGAAGCACTCAGGCTGGACCGGGAAGAACGCAGGAGGCCCCTATTACCTCCTCTCCTTCCTAAGGGAGCAGTCTAGGACTTGGTACGAGTGAATTACTCCGCCCTCACGGACAGGGTCTCTGGTGAGTAGGCCTCACGCCTTCTCGACCTCATTAACCCTTCCCAGTTCCACGAGAGGACCTTCCGTAACCAGGCCACCAGTTGTGTTTCCCCAAGACGTTCATCACCGCTGGGACTACGATTGGTCTGACAACGAAGGTGTCGAAGAGGATCGATATGCCTACCGAGAATCCTACCTCCTGGAGGAACCTCATGTGCGCCGCAGTCAAGGAGAGGAAGGCGCCAGCCAGTATGGTCCCGGCTGCTGTGACCACCAATCCTGTCTTACTTATGGCTCGTATCACCCTTTCCTCCTCGGTCCCGCTCTCTTCCAGGACCCTCAGGATTATGAACATGTCGTAGTCTATGCCCAGGCTGAACATCATGGCGAAGACTATGAGTGGGGAGAGCCAATATACTGTGTCGAAGACCGCATAGAGGAGTCCCACTCCCACCAAGGAACTTGCCAGTAGGGTCAAGCTGAGTCTCAAGGGAACCACAACGGATCCAAGGGAGAGCGCGATGTAAGCCGTTATGGCCAAGATCGCCAGGGGTAGGGTGAAGGAGTAGTAGGAGTTCACGGTGTCCTCCACCACGTCCACCCTCTCCGCATTGCTCCCACCCACTGCGTAACCCTCCCTTATCAATACCTCGGTTAGGTTCACAGCCCCGTTACTGAAGGTGGGGTAGGGGATGTAGGCCTCGATCAGGGTGTATCCGTGGGAGTTATAGCTGGGGACCGTGAAGTTGAGTATAGTCCTTCCGAATGCAGAGGGACCATAGACCAGTGCGCCGTCCCTCAGGAGCCTCTGTTCCACCTGCACGGCCGGGGTATTACCCTTCAGGAGGATGTAGTCCACGCTGTAGTTGAAGAGGTTAGTCAAGGCCCTTTCCCCCTCAACCACTTCGGAGTTACTAGGCACTATTTCCGTGATGTTCACGTTGTAGGAGTGGATGGAGGAGAAGTAATAGGAGATCGCCGCCCCCACCACCAGCGCCCCCACGACCAGATACTTCCTCCTTGTGGCCCAGCGGGATACTCTCTCCAGGTACTTTTGCCTCACATCAACTGGATTGGGGACCTCCCTCCTGGGGAAAGCGAGGATGTGAGAGGGGATCGAGGCGAGTGCTTCCCTGGTGAAGATCAAGGAGGGGAGGAGGGGGGAGAGGGAGGAGAGGACCAGCGCCACTCCCACGTTCCTGAGCAGGGGGGAAGGGGTGAAGATGAAGGAGGAGAACCCCACCCCTATACTCAACCCGCTGAGTAGGACTGCCTTACCTGCAGTGCGAAAGGCCTTCCCCAGGGGATTGGTGTCTCCACCCCTGACCTCCTCAAAGTATCTGTAGAGGAATAGGACCGAGTAGTCCACTGTTATGCCGAAGACTATGGGGGGAACCACGAGGCCGGAGATGTAGTATATGGGGAAGCCCAAGTAGGAGAGGAGGAGTAAGGCAGAGTAAGCCACCTCTAGCCCTAAGAGAGCGCTGAGGATCAGGATCAGGATGGGCACCGGGGACCTGATCAGGATCAGGAGCAGGGAGGTCAGAAGTAAGACCGTAGTTACGTCGATCACCTTGAGGTCCCGCGCAGTGGCCGACTCAGAGGCTGCGTAGATAGGCAAATGACCCGTGACCAAACCCCTCAGGTTGGCCATGAAGTTCGATACGTCCTGGAGGCTCTCGTTCTGGGGGACCTGGATCACGAAGAGCCAGAGATCATCCCTGTGGAAATTGGAGGTGGTAATCGGTGGAGGGCCTAGTATCCGTCTAGCCTGGGAGAGGGAATAGGTAGAGGGATCTTGGAGCGCCTCCAGGGGGACCCGAACTCCCGTGAGGATCTCCACTAGGCCTGGGAAATCGGAGAAGTCCCTGAGGAAGCTGAAGGTAAGGGAGGAGTTGCTGTAGTTGTTGAAAGAGAAGTAAAGGACGAAGGGGTTTCGGAACACCCTGAGGCTCGCGTTCCTGGCAGCGTAGATCATTTCACCACCCAAGGAATGGTAAAGGGTCAGGAACTGGGATGCCCTACCTCCTGAGGCATGGAATTGGTTCAGGGGAAGGCCGTAAGTCACATTGAGTTCATATTGGAACTCCGTCAAGTTCAGGAGCAGGAAATCCCTGAGCTCCGAGAGGTTACCGTAGAGGTAGTGGAGGGGGAGGAGGTACTCTGTTCCCCTCCTGGCTATTTCCTCGGTGAAGTTAGTGTAAGTCCAGTTCTCCTGGGAGAGGTAGTCCTGTGGGGTTACTAGTTTGGCCCCCTGTAGGTAGTGGAGTGCTTCCATGACTTCCTCCAGGGATGAGTTGTAGGTCCCATTAACGATCACGTATATGTAGTCAAAGGGAGTGAAGTTGAAGTATTGGTTGAGTACGTTCTCGACCTCGACTGCCTGGTAGCGTGGAGTGAGGAAAGGGGAGTCGGAATAGGTGAGCCTCCCTTGGACTGCGAATATAACGGGCGAGAGTGAGATCATCAGGACTAACCATGGTATCAGCCGCCTCATGATCCCCCATGAGGTCTACCGCTTAAAAATGGGTGTAAGCCAGTGTTTACTCGCGGCGTAACTTTTCATGGTGTGGTCACGAGTTAGGTAAATTAACAGGTTGCCTGTCCATCAACATCTACTACCTCAATAGCCTCATTAATTTACGTTGTCTGTATCGTATTCTAGGGAGAGATAATTTATCTGAGTAGCGAATTATGACCTGAAGACCCTAGTTATCCGTCTTATCTCTTATTGTTCAAATTTTTATTTAAGAACGATTTATATGGAAAATATTGAATACGAAGAGTTATATAGTTTATATTTTAGGGCAGGATTCGCGCGGACCAGAGGTCGCCTCGTAGTTTCAAGGAAGTGGGTTGTATTAATATTAAGGGGAAAAAGGTTAGCTCCAAGTCGCTAACAGTGAATTCATGAGAACTAGCGTTGTGAACTTACCCTCCCGTGATGCTAGATCCAAAATTACCTCCTTGGAAATAAGTCAGAATTTAAGCTAAACAATTTAGACAATTCATCTTCCCGTATACCCAGGTAACCTATCATGTTTTCAATGAAAAGCAAGGCCAGGAGGAACCTGAAGGTCTCCCTCGTGACCTTGCATGAGGAGGGAGTAGAGGAGGACTGCCATGACGAAGGCCGAACCTGAAGCGTCACTTGGGTGTAGGAGGTGAAGGACAGGAAGGTCTTGGATTGTAGGAGATCTCCATGTCCTCATCCCGTAGTGCTCCCCGGGATCCTCGCGTCCCACATGGACCACTAGGACATATTTGAACTGTTTGGGTTCCCCACGTAGTGGCTGGAAGTCTACTAGGGCGGGAGGCTGCGGGGGAATGGGGACGAGAGTTGTAAACCCATCATATCTGAATCAAGTCCTACCCCTTAATCCGTGAGGCCCCAACTCGACGAGGAGGAGTGTGGAGGAGTTCGATGGGACTCTTTCCAACCCTTCACTCATAGGGCTTTGGGTTTTGGCCTCAGGATCACTCCAACAGCAATAACTATCAGCCCAGCTATGCTCATTACCAGCCCCACCAGGGTCCCCACGATGCCCCCCAGGAACCCGCTGATCTCCACTGGGGAGACGTTGGAGTAGACTACGTGGAGAGGAATGGTATAATTGTTCACTAACGAAATGTTTCCGGAGGAAGTGGAGAAACCCACTAACAGGAAGGTATTGTTGATTCTACTGATCTGCGCTGTACCGTTCATGATCAACCTCAGGGGTACCCCCGCGCTGTCGTTGTACTTGAACACGAAGGCCTGTCCTTGCTTCACTTGGCCCAAGTTCAACGTCTGTCCGCTTTGGAGGTCTGCCGCCTTCAAGGCTGTGGAGTTGAGCTTCTCGCTGAATTTAGTTATCGCGGGTGCAGCCAAGTAGGGTCCAATCAGGAAGAACAGTATCAGTCCGATAACTAGGACCACGCCTCCCGCTATTACCAGGTTCCGCCTCATGGGAGAAAGAGGAAGGGGTTACTAAAATATTTTTTCGTTGAAGTTCTAAATATACAGGGACTCCTCTACTCCAATACTTGAAAACGAACCAGGACACTTCATGGGATCGTATGTGGTGGCTCTGTCCGAACCGGCTTCAAGGTGGAACTATTGAAAATCGTTGTGGGAATGGATCATCTTTCACTCCCGGTCACATGTTGTCTCTAGCCTCTGTCAACAGTTTCCGATAAACCGTGAAGTTTTGATGTCATTCGAGATTCCCAATGATTTCAGTATAGCAAACCTGTGGGGTTCCCCTTACATCGTGGTATAGAAGGGAACCCCACAATGAACCATAGGAGTGATGTGGGGGGTTCGATGAGCCTCCCCACGTCCTGACAGGGAGCTCCCGTGGGCGGCGTGACAAGCAGGACAAGGAATGGGCACGAGAGAATCCAGTCGTGGAACCCTGAAGGTCTGACCCCCTTGGAACCAAATGGGGTGAGAGGATCCAGGTCCTCTTACAGAAACTGGGGGTTAAGGGGGCGGAAAGCCTAGCCCCTTCTAGGGGTGGGGAGACGTCAGGTCAAAGGCTTGAACTCTACCTCCAGCTTTCCACGATAGTACCTCAGGTAGTACCCAAGCATGAGTACCCATAACCTGTATACAGTTGTATACATCAGGTATGGAAAGCTTCGCCTCTCAGGGAGGATGCGTTCACTTGCAGACGAAACTGGTTTATTTCTTCAACCGAAGAAAAGCGTATGACCTATTTATTAAAACTATGCACAATTTCATTAGATAATGGAGCTAAAATCTGTGTTCCATACTCGTGGACAGTGTTAGAGCGTCTTTTAATTCTGATAGTAGGAATGTTAATGGGCGTCCTATTCTGGTACTTCACCTTCAGGAGGATCAAGGGGTCTCCGAGTCTCAGGGACTCCGTGAGGGGTAATAACGGGGTTCCCAATCGTTCCTTACGTCCTGCGGTTCAAAGAGAACCCCCTATTTCAGGTCACCTCTTCGATCCGTGGCTTTTTCCCGCCTTCAATTCCCTCAGGATCTGCTCCCCTTTCTCCGTCAGGGAGTAGATCGTTATCCTCCCTGTCTTAGCGGAGACTTTCACTAGGCCCGCCCTTATTAAGAGGTCCAGGTTCCTATCCACCTCCTTCCAGTCCACTCCTGTGAGGCTCGAGATCTCGTTCCTGTGCCTGGGCACTTCCAAGGAGAGGAGGATCTCCACCCTAGTTCCCCCTCCCCTGCCTTCGAATAGATCCTGGTCTTCACTCCTCCGCCTCGAGAGTAGGAAGGTCAAGGCAGTGGCCGACCATCCCCCTGCAGCGTACTCCAGGGAGTAGTTCACGAAGGTGGCTAGGGGTCCACTCTTCTTGGTGGTGGGGAAGGTCGTGGTGGAAGCGACGATGGTAGTAGTCGAAGAAGTTACACTGCTCGTAGTGGAGGAAGTGGTGACGGTGGTGGTAGAAGGAGGTCTCACCACTTGCCTCGCTGTCAGCGCCTCATAACTGAAGATAACTGTCTCCACTATGGAGAATGCTATGAGGGCGATCAAGATCGCTGTGCTGACGCCTCCTCTCATCCTAGATCCCTACCGTGGGAAAACCAGTCCTGGTTCTGGAAGGGCCTAGGGTTAGTAGGGATGGACTCCAGGTCCTGTTTCCCCTGTTGACTTCCTCTATCTCCAACCACTACCTCTTGCATAGTTGGATCCACTTCAGAGACAGTGGAGCTACCCTGTAGTGCCTCCACGTCAATATTGTTCTCAACGTGGGTTATGAACTTAACAGTTCGTCCCTACAGTGTGTCCATAGTGTCGACATTTATTAGATAAATTTTTGTATGGACGTCGTGTATTACCCATGGGTGGGCGCGGCCGAGGAGTTGAAGCTGTATCCCCTGCCCGTCCTGTAACGTGATCAAGGGCGGTAATCAGGGGAAGGCAGAGGTACCTCTGCGAGTTGTAACAGGCGCTTCTTCCCTTATGCGAAGCACCCGCATGGCGAGGAAGAGGTTGAACCTGAGGATTTACCCAACGGAATGAGCATGAGGGCCATCTCCAGGGTACTTGGGGTACCGCTGGGCACTGTGTTCGCCTGGATCGAGCGCCACTGCAGGAGCAGGTTCGAGGAGCTGGCAAGCTGTGGGGCAACGCCGGGGACAAGGTTAGGGGAGAGGTGGTCATCAAGGTGGTGGACGGGATATGGACCTACGCAGGAAGGCAAAGGCCTTTCACAGGTGTTCACGTGCCTGGTCTACACCACGCTCGGCCTATACTTGCTTTTCTCGGTGGGAATAGGGACGAGAAGGCCTTCAGGGAAATAGTGAGGCGCTTACCTGAGGGGGGTAGGTGAGCGACGACTACAACGTGTTCTCGTTGAGGGATCACACCGTGGTCTCACCCGTGAACTCCAACGAGTCCCTCCACTCGTCTTTGAGGGACAGTCTGGTTAGGTTCAAGTGACCAAGGCCGTGAACAGGAGCCTGGAAATGGTCAAGTACTTAAACGTTGGTCCTGTGGGAGAGGGGGCTGATACCGGAATTTACGTAATAAGTGACGACACGATGAACATACTGCACCAGATCAGAGTGTCGTCACAAGGCTGCAAAATTTTGTTCTATGAAGCGAGAATGGTTCGCGAAGGGTGAATAACGCTACACTCTCAAGGATAACGCCCTAACCCTATGATTTGTAGCTTAATGATTACAGTATGTACACGCTCGACGTGGAAAAGAATTCAGCCTACCTCACGAGGGAGTATTACTCCCCCTAAACCCATAGGAAGATAAACCCAGCCCTTTACCTTAGGCCGAAGTGGTGAAGGGAGGGAGATCAAGTGCTGAATCTCTTCTCACGTCAATGGGTTCTTTCATTAATTTTCTCGCGGAGATCCGGAGGGGACGCCCCCTTCAGCTAGTGGTGCTCAGTCACAGTTCTCGGGGTCACAGTTCTCGGGATTGGCCTATTAACCGCATGATCACCTCCGCTTCCTTGACGTTGCGGACGTGGAACTGGAACTTGGGGTTCCTGACCTTCTCCTTTAGTTCCACCAAAACGTCCAGCCAGTGAACTTCATTGGGTATTACTACCAAAACGTCCACGTCGCTCGCTGCGATGGCGTTGCCCTTCAGTTGGGAGCCGAACAGGTAAGCCCTCCCTCCGTATTTTTCAGCTATTTCTCTTATAATGGAGAAATACATCTCTCTGTTCTCCGCGAAGTCAGCGTTGATCCGCTCTAAGCGTTTATAATATTCACGCATTTCAGCGCGTCCTCCACGAACTTCCTGGCACTCCTGTATTCCCTTTCACTATACTTCCTCGGCAGATACCTTGATCCTATGTATGCATCAGAGAGAATACTCACCACGTACCACCTGTTCTCCCCTAACCTCTTAAGACAATAGTTGTCGGAGAGTTCAATTAATTCGCTCAGGTCGTGTATCCTTGGGAAATCCCCCTTCTCCCTCAATAGGTAGGCCTTTACCCCTAGTTGTAGCGCCTGTTCCAAGTGAAATAGTGCTATATCATAGCGTCCGTTGATCGAGTCGTTCCTGCTTATCCTGAGGAAGTACCTGGCCCTCTCTGCCAACTCGTCGTAGAGGTCCTTACTCATCTCATTTAAACTGGGGAACGCCGTTATAAATCCCCAGGCTGAGTGTGGATGACTCAATCCTATCCCTAGGTGCCGAGGTTGAGTGAACAGTGAGGGACGTGAAGGCTTGGATCGAGAGGTCGGAGAGTTCCCTCAGGTTGGATACGGGAGGAAAGTCGTGTGAGTTTAGAGAATTTGGAACGTTTTTCCTTCCTAGCCCATATCCAATCTCCTCAGGGGAGTGGGCATGAATCCCCAGAACGAGACGAACCTGGAGGGATCAGGGTCCTTGAGCTTGGCCACCACTAACTTACCCAGTAACCCTCCCATGTCTACCTCCTCTCCAGGCTCCATGTCCAAGGGGATTACCCTAACACCGAGGATCTTCCCCAGGACTAGTCCCATGCTCAATACGTCCAGTATCAGGCCCATGACCCTCTCCTCCCCCTGCGATCTGCTCACCCCCACCATGTCGATCCCGCTGTTGCACACCGCTGACATGGCCAAGAGGTCCGAGAGACTCAGGGTTCCCTCCTTCACCCGCAGGGACATGATCGAGTCCTCGCTGACGGGGATGAAAGTGCTACTGAGCCCTCCCACCAAGTTGGAGGCCATGGCTCCTCCCTTCTTAACTGCGTCCATCATCAGGGCCAATGCAGCTACGGTCCCATTTGCCCCGGCCTTCTCCAAGCCCATGGCCTCTAGGATCTCAGCCACGCTGTCTCCGACCTTCGGTGAAGGGGCCACGGAGATGTCAACAACCCCCATGGGAACTCCCAGTTCCTCCGAGACCCATCTCCCCACTAGCTCTCCCAATCTGGTCACCTTGAAGGCCGAGACCTTGATCACCTCGTGGAGCTGTTGAAAGCTTCCGGGTCTAGCCCTCCTAACAGCGCTGGCGATCACTCCTGGCCCGCTCACAGCGACGCTCACCATGGAGTTGGGCATCCCCCTACCGTGGTGAGCTGAGGGAACGAAGGGGGAGTCAGGGGGAATATTACACATGATGCTGACCCTGGAAGCGGCATGGGGTTCCATGAGGAAGAGCTGGTGGGTGAAAGTCCTAACGGCCTCGGCGTTCAGCCCTGAGACTGTTGAGGCAGCGTTGATCGATCCCGAGAGCCTGGAGGTGGAGTTCATGACTCGAGCGAGGTTCTCCAAAGCTACCCTAGCTCCCCTGCCCTCTCCCCTCTCAACGAAGGCTGAGAACCCGCTCACGTAGTCCGCCCCAGACGCTTTAGCCACCCCATCCAGTTCCCCTCCCAATTTCAATGCGAAATCCATGGTGGGGATGGGCTCCAAGAAGTACTCAACGGGGGAGACAGCGAGCCTCTTGGTGACCACCCGGACCCCGAGCCTCTCCTCCACTTCCCTAGTCGTCTCCACGAACCTAGAGGCTATCCCCCTAATCCCCCTGATCTTCTCCAGTGTCCTCTCCTGCGAGTCCGAGAGGGCGAAAAGGGTGTTAAGGCTCAGGGTAACGGACCTTATGTCCAAGTCCTCCCTCCAGAGCATGTCCACTACTTCCATGATCTCCCGGAGATCGAATTTCATCATATCCTCTCCATGAACTTGAAGACCTCGCCGTGGTAGAGTAACACCTCTACCCCTAACTCCTTTCCCCTCTCCTGCAGCTCCCTCCTTAACTCCCCCAGGGGAACCGCGCTCCCCTCAACGTCGACCACCATGATCATGGCGAAAACTCCCCTCAATACCGTTTGGGAGATGTCCACAATATTTACGTTCCTCTCGGCTAGCTTTGAGGAGATCCCAGCCACTATTCCCGGTCTGTCCTTGCCCACCACCACTACCACGGCTGTCTCCATGGTTGAAGGCGGGATACTAAAGTAAATAAGTCTGTTGGGAGAAGCCCAAGGGCTTAGTGACTCAAGCGGAGAGTATATGCGTCAGTTTTGATGAGACTGCGTGAACTGCGTTTTATGGGACCTAAGTGGTGTTTACCCACGGCGTAACTTATCCTCACTCCTAATCCCGCCGCGGCCCCCTTAAGGGATCACACACCCCCAACTCCTTGGGGCCAGGGGGTGGGGGTGGGAATGCATTACCCTCCCATCCACCTTCCTTCACTCCTGAGATCTCCTGGGCAGAACCCTTCATCGGTTTGGAGGTCATCAACGGGAAATCCCTGGTGATGCTATACAAACGTAACTCACGCCGAGGACATCTAGAAGTGAACGGAACTAATCGTTACGCAAAAACGTCACGGTCTCAAGTTGGTGTCTGCGAGGATCAGAGACCTCTGGCTCCCTCCCCGCCTGCGAGGCGCACTTCATCCTTGGTGAAGCTTACCCCATCCGTGACGGTATGAGAACATTTGAGAGCTAGCTAAAAATTTGGGGGCAATTCCCTCCCTCACGGGCTTCCCCTCAAACTCTCAGGAAGATAAAGAGGACAACAAGTTCGCTCTGAAGAGCATGGACGAAGTAGTTTTCTCTCACTGAACATTTGTCTAATTATAATGTTAGAAGTGACCTATCTTTCTTAAAAGTTATCAATAATAAGACCCTGATTCCAGGACTTTATTTATTGAATTCTAGGAAAGATTTTTATACCCAAATAATCTCAGCTTCGTGGTCCCGATGTCCACGTCACTTTACCCACCTGCTTCAGTACCGCAGTGGCTCAGTTTGGGTAGTAATGCCTGGGTCCTAGCAGCCACCACTTTCGTCATGATCCAATCCATCCCTGCCCTCGCCGTGTTTTACGCCGGTCTCACCAGGAGGAGATTCGCCTTGAACACAGCCATGATGGTCCTTTACTCCTTCACTTCCGCTGTGGTGGTGTGGATGCTGTTGGGTTACGGCCTGTCCTTCTACTCCTCTTCGATTACACTGAACGGCTTTCACCTCTTAGGGCTCCCATTGCCCGTTTGGTATTTGCCCTTCCTGAACCAGACAGTTTACGGTCCCTCCAATACGGGTCTCAACATCCCCCTATACACCTTCATCATGTTCCAGTTCGCCTTCGCTGCCATAACTCCTGCATTAATAGTGGGGGCCATAGTGGAGAGGTTCAACTTCAAGGCTTGGCTCCTCTACTCCCCACTTTGGGTGATCTTGGTCTATTCCCCGGTAGCTTACTGGATGTTCGCCGGGGGATGGCTTAATCAGCTCCACGCAGTGGATTACGCAGGGGGTTACGTCATTCACATGACTGCAGGCTTCGCTGCACTGGCCCTGGCAGGTGCGGTTGGACCCAGGAGGGCCCAGGAGATGAGGGTTGAGGCGCATAACCTGCTAGTGGTCATGATAGGTTTCGGCCTAGACTGGGTGGGGTGGAATGGTTTCAACGGTGGCGCAGCTGGAGGTGCCACGCTGGACGCAGCCCTAGCGATCCTCAACACCAACTTCGCTGCTGCAGCAGCTGCCATGGTTTGGATGGCCTTGGACATGAGGAAATTCAAAAGAGCTTCCTTCGTTGGTATGGCGAGTGGTGCCTTCTCAGGCCTGGTGGGAATAACTCCGATGGCAGGACTAGTGAACCCAGGAGAGGCCCTCTTAACTGGTCTGTTAGCTGGTACTCTCTGTTGGTCCGCTATGTATAAGCTCCTGCCCGTTCTCAGGGTTGACGACGCTTTAGGTGTATTCCCCATCCACGGAGTAGGAGGGGTTGTTGGCGGCCTCCTCACGGGACTCTTCATCGATCCTGCAGTAGCCTCACTCTACCTCCCTGGGTACAGGGGCGCCCTATTCGGCGATCCGTGGCAGCTGTGGGTTCAGGGCATTGCGGTGATCGCGGTCGCGGGCTATTCCCTCGCAGCGAGCTACCTATTGGCCAAGGTGGTGAAACTCATAGTCCCCCTGAGACTCTCAGAGGAGGAGATCAGGAGGGGAGACATGGCAGTCCATGGAGAGACAGCTTACTCAGGCCTAGCGGAGGAGGCCTTCTCTGGAGAAAGAGAAGGGGAGGGCAAGGACGAGGAATTTCCAATGGAGTCCATGAAGGAGAGGACATCCGGAGAGACCTAGTGGCAATGACAGGATATAGACTCGCGAGTGCGTATAGACGGGACTCCAGAAAGTCCGGGTCCTGACTTGACGTGTCCTGGTATCTCTGCTGGCTCATTTTTCACCCCGATTTCCCTTGCTCACGTGACCCTTACGGGGGTCAATGGGCTTAAAGCTCCGCGGGCGGAGACAGACGGTCCCCTTATAGATTTCAATTTTTAAGCTATCCTTAAGCGACTCTAACGACGATCTTCCCCAGCTCGATGGAGGAAATGTGATTGTGAAGGGGGCATCAGTATCCCTTCACTGATCCTCATCCCTTCGGGATCCGAAGTCGGACAGGGGAGTCCTAGTGCCCCCTACTGTCCATCAGATAGGATGCGAACTGAATCCATAGTGGGGACCAGGAATCCCTTCAAGGGAATCCTTCAGGATGGGGATACTTCAGATGAAGAAATGATCGAACCAAGGAAATCTCCTCTCAGGAACAGTTTTGCGGAATCCCTCAATTTCCTCCTGTAGAGGAGAGGGGTTAGGGGAGTAACACTCACTCAGGAGGCTCCATCAGTATAGTTAAGGACGGTGAGGAAGTCAGACTAGACTTCAGGGTGTCTGATCAGCCTTGGTCCCTCTCAGATCTCATCCACGAAGATTATGGGCTCTTTAAATTCCTTTTCTATTTTGTCGATAACCGCAATCAATTCCTTTTCCCTCTTAAACAATGCCTTAACTCCCAAGTGATTGGCCGTCGCGATCACATAACAGTCGGGCAACGCTATGCCGTATTTCTTCTTGATTTCACCCGCCTGCAAGGCTACGTCCTTATTTACATCCGTGACCTTCAACTTCAAGGACGCCCACAGGAAAAGTTCCCTGGCCAACTCATTGGCGTTACTTAATCCAGCAGCCTTGTAAACTCTGTAACCCACATACATCACTTCGCTCATGGTGACAGGTGTGATGTAGAGGGAATTGTTGCCCTCCAACAACTTCCTCACTTTAGGGTGATGTGGAGAGGACTCGTTGATGTATTCCACTAGAACTCCGGTATCAACCACTGCCTCCAAGGATGTCCTCCCCTTTCCTCCTCTCCGTCTCTCCCTCTTCCTCAAGGAACTTCTCCACGATCCCTGGGTCGATCCTCACAACCTTAGGTTTCAAAGGTTTCAAGACTAACTCACCGTTCCTCACTTCCCCCACTAGGACGTCATCCTCTTTCAGGTCGAGCGTTGTTCTTAAGTCCTTAGGTAAAATTATGATCCCTTTCTTCCTTAATCTCAGTTGGTAAACCATGTGGAAAGAGTTGAACTGAATGTAATAAGTTTAACTTAACGGGGATTGAGGGGAAGTCCTTGAGAGAGGGGATAGTCCCCATGTTTAGCTAGCTCTCAGATGTCGTCATAACGTCATGGACAGGACGAGTGCCACCGAGGTGCCTCGGTTAAGGTAAGGGTTGATGAAACATGTCTCTGTCTCATAGTGGGTGGCATAGAAAACATCCATTTCTTCAGGGATGGTTAGTTGAGCCTGTGGAGCTCCCTACCCTTGGCCAAGGGGCGAGGTGGAGCAGGAAGCAGAAATCCCTTTCGCAAGGGTAGGGTATTTCACATGGATCGCATCCAAAATATTGGGAAGGAGGAGGACATAGGGTGTGAGTCCCGTGTTATGGGGTTCAGGATCTCAGGTTGAAGCGAGGGGACGGTTAGGTTTTCGGTCCCCTTGATCGCTAGCACATGGAACGATTGAAGCGAAGGTGTAGGAGCTGACAGGACAAGAATTTAACCTAGTTTTGAGCTAATATATGGATGCACGAGGACTCTTTAAGGAGGGTCTTCACTCTCCTCCCAGGCAGTTACGCCGAGGTGAGGAGTCACTCAGTGAGGGGCCAGTGGATCTCCTTCCTTAATGGGGAACTCCTCTCGGTCAGGAGGGAGGACAGCTCAGGATACTCGTTAAGGTACATGAAGGGAGGAGCGCTATACTTCGTCTCCTCCAGGGACCTGAAGGACATAAAACCCTCAAGGGAGGACGTAATGGGTTGGGAGACTGGAGTGTGGGAGGATGAGATAAGTGAGGGCGACTACAGAGTGGAGGAAAGGGTGAAGTTGAGTTCCATGGGAGTGGAAGAGAAGGTGAATTACCTCAAGGACGTCCTCAAGTATATCGCCTCAATTCCCACTGAGTCCAAGGTCTCAAGCTTCACGTTGACCTATCAGGAGACCTTGGAGGAGAAGGAGGTCTTGATAGCCGGTTCAGCCCTCATAAGGGGGAGAGTGCCCAGGGTTCAGGTGGGCTTCAACTTCGTCATGAGGAACGGGGACAGGACAGCAACAGCCTGGTTCAGCCTGGGTAGGAGCGGAGGACTTGAGGTCCTCGAGGAGCTCCGCCTAGCTGACCGGATCGGTGAAAAGTTGAGGTCTGTGGACCAGGTACTCTCCAAGGGCAGATCAGTGACGCCAGGTAGGAGGGACGTGGTGCTGAGTAGCTACCTGTCCGGGATAATGGCCCACGAGTCCGTGGGTCATCCCTTCGAGGCGGACAGGGTACTGGGGAGGGAATTCGCACAGGCCGGATCCAGTTACATGTCTTCCCTGGAAGGGAAGGTCGTGGGCGGGGAAGCAGTGAGCGTTTGCGACGATCCCACGATCCCGAGGAGCATGGGGTTCTACCTGATCGACGATCAGGGAGTAAGGGCGAGGAGGAAGTACCTCATAAGGAGGGGGGAGGTCGGCGAGCTCCTCCACGACAGGTTCACCGCCCATAAGATGGGGACGTCCAGTAACGGTTCCGCTAGGGCTTCCGCCTACGATAGGGAGTCCTTGGTCAGGATGTCCAACACTTTCTTCGAGCCCGGGGACAGGAAATTCGAGGAGCTTCTGGAGGAAGTGAGGGATGGGGTCTTCCTGAAGAGCTATGTGGAATGGAATATAGACGATCTGAGATTGGGCCAACGATATGTGGGATTGGAGGCCTATGAGATTAAGGGAGGGAAGATCGGGGATCCACTCCTCTTCCCCGTCCTAGAGGGTCAGACTACGGAGTTCTTGAGGGCGATCGACGCTGTTGACGATCAATTGGAATTCTACCCTGGTACATGCGGTAAGGGTGACCCAGACCAGGGTATACCTGTCTGGTTGGGTGGACCAGCCATGAGGCTGAGGGGAGTTCAAGTTAAGGTGATCGGGAGTGAGTGAGGAACTGTCCAAGGTTCTAGAATCCCTTAAATCCAAGGTGGACTCAGCTGCTCTACTGGCAGTGAGGACTGAGGAGGTGATCGTGAAGTTCGTGGAGAGCAGTGTGGCAGCTATACAGCGGAACTCCAGTTCCCGTTATAGGGTCCTCCTTAAGAAGGGTAAGAAATACGCCGTAGGTGAGTCCGGGTCCTTAGATCTACAGGAGATGTTGGGGGAGTTGGAGCTCCTGCCCGAGTCGAAGCTCCACCCCGTGATCTCAGGGAACTCAGGGGACTACTCTAGTGAGAGAATGGACGGGGAAACGTTGCGGATCATGGAGGATGTCTCCCCCCTGGTCTCTGCAGTTCAGGGCCAGTATCCGCTCTACGGCACAGTGACCCTCTCCAAGGTGGAGAGGAGTTTGGTGACCTCCCTTGGTTTCCGGGGAGTGGAGAGGAGGACTTGGGTCCAGGGTTACTTGAGAGCAAAGAACGGGGACTACACGGGCCAGTGGGCCTTCGCGTCTACTTCCTTCTCCCCCCTACAGATCAAGGAGGCAGTCAGTAGGGCTGAGGAGTATGCCTCTCTGACGGGGAGAGTTAGGATAGACGATGGGAAATACGACGTGGTCATATCCCCCCTAGTGGCAGCCAACCTTATGCAGAGCTTGGGCTACATGGCCTCGGGCTTCGCCGTCCTCACGGGGAACTCCTTCCTGTCCAGGGTTAAGCCTGGGGAGAAAGTGGCCAACGAGACCTTCACGCTCACGGACTCCCCGAGGGGAGAGGTGCTCAACTCCTGGGACTTCGACGATGAAGCGATGTTCACCAGCAATAATAGGATCTTGGATAGGGGAGTATTCTCCACCCCTCTCCTGAACAATGAGGTAGCTGAGGTCCTGGGTATGAGGAGCACGGGGAACGCCGGGTGGATCTATCCGCGGCCTTGGAACCTGGAAGTGGAGGGGGGTGAGGTGAAGGAGGAGGACCTGACCTCTGGGAATGTAATCCTGGTGAACAACTGTTGGTACACCAGGTTTCAGAACAGGGCTGAGGGACAGTTCTCAACCGTCACGCGGGACGCCACAGTGATCTATAGGAATGGCTCACCGGCTGGGGTTGTGGGGAGGACGAGGATAGCTGACACCCTAGTCAACCTAATAAGGAACGTGGAGTCGCTCTCGAAGCAGAGGTACGCAGTAGCCTGGTGGGACGCTCCACTCCCGGGCGTTTACCCATTCATGCTGATCAGGGGGCTGAGGATCACCAGGCCTTAGCGAGTAGCTCAACCCTTTCCACCTATATTGCAACGCTGTGGCTATTGAAGCAGATCTGCAGAACTGAAACGTTCTCGTGATAGAGAAAAGTCCCTCAAGGATTGCGGGTTAGATCCTGAGATAACCCGCACGATGAGGATGGGCGCGTAGTTGACGTCCGACTCCGGAGTTGAGCTTGGGTGGAACTGAGCCCGGGGGAAATACCCCGCCCTGACGGACAGGCTTCCCGCTTCAAGGCCCCACCTCGCCCAAGAGTGGAGGGCCCCACAGGTTCTCAGGGCTGTCCCAGCCCTGAAGACGAGGAGCCTATTGTGGATGTACGGGCTATTGACGTAGCAGAGGCGCACCTCACGGACCCATGCTTCAACCGAGGCGCCTCGGTGAAGCTTGCCCCCATCAGTGACCGCCATTGGAACGCACTTCGGGAAAGTGTTTAAATTTGGGGCTATCCCCTCCTCACGGGCTTCCGCCCCAAACCCCAGGAAGATAAAGTTAAAGGAAGCCCATGGGGATCTAAAAGTGTGAGGGTCGTAATAGCCGAGAAGCCCAGCGTTGCGTTCGACATAGCTAAGGCCTTGGGTAAACCAGAGAAGAGTAAGGGTTACCTGATCTCAGGGGGTTACTACATCACGTGGGCCCTGGGACACCTCTTTGAAATAGACGAGGGGATCGCGCCCAGGAAGTGGAGGTTGGAGGACCTCCCCATTTTCCCCGGGGATTTCAAGTACACCCTAGTGAAGGGAAGGGAAGCCCAGTTCCAAGTCATAAGGAAGTTGCTAGAGAGGGCGGAGGTGGTGATCAACTGCGGTGACGCGGGTAGGGAGGGCGAACTCATAGTGAGGGAGATCCTAAACCAGGCAGGCTTTAAGGGGAAGACACTGAGGCTGTGGACCTCTGAGGCCTTAACCAGGGAAGTGGTGACCAGGGAGTTCTCAAGGCTTAGGCCGTCCTCTGACTTCGATGATCTATACTACAGCGCCCTAGCCAGGCAGCACGGGGACTGGATAGTGGGCATAAACCTCACCAGACTGGTGACCCTGAAGGCGGGCAATGGAGGGGTCTGGAGCGTGGGAAGGGTCCAAACTCCCACACTGGCCATAGTGGTGAGGAGGGACCTGGAGGTGGAGTCCTTCAAACCCGAGCCCTACTTCGTGGTCTTAGCCAAGTTCAAGAGGGGGGCTGAGGAGTATGAGGGGATCATGCTCCAGGAGGGGAAGGAGGCTCGCCTATCCCAGGAGGAGGCAGAGTCCATAGCTCTGGAGCTCGAGACCCTGAGGGTTGGGCGAGTTGGGAGTGTGTTCAAGGAAAGGAGAGTGGAGAGACCCCCCTTGCTCCACTCCCTCACGTCCCTGCAGAGGGAGGCCAATTCCCTCTTCGGCTTCTCGGCCAAGGCTACACTGGACGCGGCCCAGAGGCTCTACGAGGAGTGGAAGGTCATAAGTTACCCCAGGACTGACGCTAGGTATATGGGTGAAGGCAATAAGGGGTTGGTGAAACAGGTGCTGAGGAAGCTCGGAAGGGAGGACCTGATCCCCAGGGTGGATCGGGTGGGGAAGAGGGTCTTCGACTCCTCAAAGCTGACAGATCACCACGCCATAATACCCCTGGACCCACCTCCCCCAGATCTGCCGGAAAGGGAGAGGAAGGTCTACTTCCTGATCCACAGGAAGTTCGTAGGGGCATTCATGGATGAATACGAATATGAATTGATCAAGGTGATCACCAGGCTTGGGTCCAGGGACTTCCTGAGCCAGGGTAGGCTGGACATCAAGCTGGGGTGGATGGAGCTCTACGACAGGAAGGAGAGCCCTCTCCCAGACCTGAGGGAGGGGGAGGAGGTGGAGAACGGAGGGGTTAAGTCGGAGAGGAGGCAGACCAAACCTCCCCCGCGTTACACCGAAGCTACTCTCCTCAAGGAAATGGAGAAGCTCTCCCTGGGCACCCCATCCACTAGGGCAAGTATAATCGAGACCCTCCTGGATAGGGGTTACCTGAAGAGGAAGTCGAAGGTCCTGATCTCCACTGTGAAGGGTAGGGAACTCGTGGGAAAGCTAGGGGAGAGTAGGGTGGCCAGTCCTGAAATGACCAGCCAGTGGGAAAGGGTGCTGGAGGAGATCTACATCAAGCGCAGGGGAGTCCAGGGCTATAGGGAGTTCATAGAAGGGATAAAGAGGTTCGTGAGGGAGGAAGTGGAGAGGCTATCCATGACGAGCTTTCAAGCGGTGGGGACTGCTGAGGAGTGGGTTGAGAAGGGAGAGCCGGGGGCGAGGCGCGGTTCCGCCGAACAGGGCGAGGAATACAAGGGCCTGAACCTAAGGCTCAGGTGTAAATGCGGAGGGGAAGTGGTTGGGTTCCCCAAGGGGTGGAGATGTAGATCCTGTGGGGCAGTGGTGTGGAAAACCGTTGCCGGGAAGAGGTTGACCCTGAAACAGGTCGCCTCCCTCTTCGAGGGTCGGGAGATCAGGGTCAAGGGCCTCAAGTCCAAGAAGGGGAGGAAGTTCCAGGCAGTCCTCTACATGGATCAGGGAAAGGTGAAGTTCAAGTTCTGATTTCACCCCAATGGAACACTTAATAGTCTTGAACCACAAGGGGCTCGTATGAAGGCATTGGTGGTGGAAAGCAAGGGGGTGACCCGCCTGAGGGAAATAGGAGATCCTCTCCCAGGTAGGGAGGAGGTTAAGGTCAGAGTGAAGAGGGCAGCCCTTTGCTACAGGGACCTCCTCCAGTTGAGGGGTTTCTACCCAAGGATGAAGTACCCCGTGATCCTGGGGCACGAAGTAGTGGGTCAAGTGGTTGAGGTGGGGGAAGGGGTGAAGAGCCTTGAACCGGGAGACGTGGTAGTGTCCATGACCTTCATACCCGACTGGTCCTGTGATAGGTGTAGGGCAGGGGAGGAGAACTCCTGCCCCAATTCCAGGCTTTACGCTCAAGAGGTGGACGGCTTCTTCGCTGAGGAAGCCATCATCAAGGAGTCCACGGCCGTGAAGGTCCCCGAGGGAGTGAGCTTGGAGGGGGCAGTGGTGGTACCCTGTGTAGTGGGCATGATCCTAGGGGGTTTGAGGAGGGTCGGGCTCAAGGGAGGGGAGAGGGTACTGGTCACCGGGGCTGGGGGTGGAGTTGGAGTTCACGCTATTCAAGTGGCCAAAGCGTTGGGGGCTTGGGTTGCGGCCGCCACTGGATCCCAGGAGAAGGAGCGCTACCTCAGCGGACTCGCGGATCGAGTGGTGGTGGGGGAGAGTTTCTCGGAGGAGGTAAGGCGATCAGGGGAGGTGGACGTAGTGGTGGAGGCCGTGGGATCTCCGACCCTTCAGGAGAGCCTCAAGAGCCTCAGGAACGGAGGTAGGGTGCTCCTGGTGGGCAACGTGGAGCCCTCCTCCCCTTTTCAGTTACGCATAGGATATGTAATACTCAAGAACCTGAAGTTGATCGGACACGTTGGTTCAACCAAGGCCGACCTGATCCAGGGTCTCCACATGGTCAAGGAGGGGAAGGTGAAGCCCATTGTTCAAAGGACGGTGGGTTTAGGGGAAGTCCTAGAGGCCCTGAACTACATGGGGGCATGGAAGGGGGTAGGGAAGGTGCTGGTCTCCTTTTAGGGTGATTTCTGCAATTTCCTTGGTTCACGTCGTAGATTGGGCGGAGTCGATCTGTTCCCACGTGTTACGACGTATGCCCCACTGAAAAGGATCGGTACTTAGCGAGGTTGATCAGGGGATTAAGCGTGATCCAGGACCTTTCTGTGTGTCTACCATTGACTTCTATTCCTGAACCTTGAGGTGTTCCCTCAAATACTTTCCCACCACCTTCTTGAGTGCCCTCCTCATGAGCTCCTCCAGGGAGGGAGGACTCACTCCGAGTAGTTCAGAGAGTTCCTTAAGTGAAGTCCTCCTATCGACGTCGAATAGACCCCTCCTGTAGGCCAGGATGAGGACTTCGAACTGCCTGGGCGTCAACTCAGAGGTCTCCTTGGGTCTCCTCTTCTCCAGCACCCTGGGCTTAAGGCCAGCCTCGTTCATCTCCTTGATCAGCCTTCCCAGTGCCCCCACGGAGGGAAGGATCAGTCTATACCTCACGATCCTTTCCCCAAGCATTTTCCCCTCCACTATTAAGGCCTCGCTGTTGTGGAGCAACCTACACGCGGAACAACTCCTCGCCCTCACCCACACCTTACCCTGATCCACCTTGACTACCTTGATCCCCAACTTCCTCAACTCCGATCGCATTTCGTCCTCCACCTCCGATCCGATCACGTGATCTGTGAACTCCCCTAGAGGTATGACCCTGTAGACGTAAGTTGCCTTGATTCTGGAAGAGAGTACTCTAGATACCGAGCAATCCCCCCCTCTCCGCCTCCACTTCTGTCTCGAAGGGACCTATCACGATCTTGAATTATACACCCTCATTATTAAGGGTTTATCTCCTCGGGCGACTTGGGGGTGGAACACCCCTCCCGAGGGAAGGGCCTTAAGGTCGCTTCCCAGGCCTTCATAAGGGACATTGGCAGGATCAGCTACTGCGTTGAGTGAGGCCCCCCATCAATGGATTCCCCCATGAAGGGTTTCACCGGAAGACCTTTTTATCTATTCCCCCGATGTGGCTTGTGGTCTCCCTTGAAGTTGTCTGAGTTGGAGTTCAGAGCCCTTGAGATCCTGGAGAGTGAACCTAGGATCCCCTTGATCCGTTTGGCGAAGCTATTGGGAGTGAACAGGAACACTGCATCCAGGATGCTGAAGACACTCATGAACAGGAAGGACCTCAAGTTCCACCTTGTGGTGGAGGGTCTGCCCACAGTTTTCGCTGTTGCTACTAGCTGTGGTGCCTGCGATCAGTGTTACCCCCTAGTTGACGGCAAGGTCATGTGTGTAACGAGGGACTCCACCGTGGACAGAGCCCTTGAGAGGATCCCCCCTGGGAGTAGCCCTGTCTTCGTTTCGCAGAGAGGGGTAAAGGGTGGAAGGACCGTGGTGCAGAGACTCACGTGTGACTACTGCGGGAAAGAGGTGATCCAGGGGGAGAGTTACTTGACCTACAGTGTGGGAAGGAGGAAGTACTACCTTTGCTGCGAGTCCTGCCTTGTCAACCTGAAGAGGAGACTGGGGAGGGTTGGGAGGAGTGCACCTTAAATGTGTTTCACAGCCCCTCCTCTCCACCCCTTGAAACCGTGAAATTGTAGGTGCATTTCGCACGAGAAAAAGGCTATATTTGCGAGTTCAGAAGTAATGGGTGAGAACACATGGAGTCCAAGCATTCCAAGGAAGATCCTGCAGGAATAGAGAAGGTCGAACGGGAGCTGAGGCTCAGGGAGGAGGAGCTCAAGGTCGTGGGAATGCACTGCGCTACATGCGTCAGGACTGTGAGTAAGGCCATAATGAACGTGAAGGGAGTCAGGGAAGCTGAGGTTAACCTGGCCTCGGGTCAGGCAAGGGTGGTGCTGGAGGGAGGGAAATTGGCCGAGATCGTGGACTCCGTGAGGAAGGTGGGATACGACGTGTTGACTCAGAGGGTAATACTCAGGGTGAGGGCCAATGAAGATGAGGCGGAGAAGCTGAGGGAGAAGGTGGAGGGAATGAGGGGAGTGGTGAGGGCCGGGATAAACGCTGCCTCAGGTCAGTTGAGCGTGGAGATTAACCCCCTAACCACCTCCCCTCAAGAGGTCCTGGAGGGGTTGAGGGAGGCGGGCTATGAGGCCAAGGTGGTGGAGGGCAGCGTCCTCTCTGAGGTGGATCAGCTGAGGAGAGAGGTGGTGGACATGGGCCTCCGCTTGGCGGTGGGATCGGTTTTCTCTGCCCTCACGTTGCTATTCCAGTATTCTGGGGAACCATTCCTGTCGCTCTTGGCCTCGATCCCAGTCATGGTTTACTCAGGCAGGGGTTACTTCAGGGGAGCTTGGAGGGCGTTGAGGAACAGGGTGGGTAACATGGACACCTTGGTCTCTCTGTCCTCAGGTGTCGCCTGGGTTTACAGCCTCTACTCCCTCCTCACCGGGGGTAGGGTCTTCTTCGACACCTCCACCCTTTTAATAACCCTGGTGCTGGTTGGCAAGACGATCGAGTCCTACTTGAGGTATAGGACCTCCACGTGGATCCTGAAGCTCCAGGTTTCCTGGGCCAATAGGTTGGAGGGGGGAAGGGAGGTAAGGGTGAGCTCGGACTCCCTGAGAGTTGGGGATATAGTAGTGGTCAGGGGTGGAGAGGTGATCCCTGCTGACGGCGTGGTGGAGGAGGGAAAGGGATATGTGGACGAGTCCATATACACCGGCGAGGCGGTTCCAGTTATGAAGGTCAAGGGAGATCCGGTCGTAGGCGGTTCCATACTCAAGAGTGGGGCCCTGAGGGTCTACGTGACCAGGGCTGGGAACAGGACTTACCTCTCACAGGTGATCGCGTCCATTAGGGAGGCCCAGACTGCCAGAATGCCGGTGCAGAGGTTAGTGGATAGGGTCTCCTCATTCTTCGTGCCCTTGGTGATCGGTGCTGCGTTGATCTCAGGTCTAACCTGGAACCTCTTGGGCTACCCGCCCCGGGAATCCATCCTCTTCGCCGTAGCCGTCCTCGCCTCAGCCTGTCCTTGCGCCCTGGGCCTGGCCACTCCCATGGCCCTACTGGTTTCGGTGCAGAGGTTAGCCAAGGCAGGGGTGAAAGTGAGGGACGGAAAGGTCCTGGAAGTGCTGAACAGGGTGAGGACCTTCGTCCTGGACAAGACCGGCACCATAACCAAGGGGGAGTTCAGGATTGAGGCCAGGGAGTTGATCCCAGGGGCCCTGGAGATGGCGTCCTCCCTGGAGAGGTTGAGCGATCACCCCGTGGCTAGGGCGATCTCCTCCCTCTCCAGTGGGCCCATGAAGGTGGATGACTTCCAGGAGTTCCAGGAGGGGGTCTACGGAGTGGTCAATGGCAGGGCAGTCCTGGTGGGGAAGAGGTCCTTCGTGGAGCGCAACTGCGGAACTGGGGAGAGCGAGGCAGACGTGTTGGTATGCATCGAATCCAAGGTTGGGGCGGAGATCTGGATAAGGGATGAGCTCAGGGAGGAGACCAGGGAGGTGATCGGGTACCTCAGGAAGAGGTTCAGGGTAGTCATCGCCACGGGGGATCCCAGTGCAGAGGCAGAGAGGATAGGCAGGGAGTTGGGCGTGGAGGTCCACAGGAACCTATCGCCCGAGGAGAAGGCGCAATTGGTGAGGAGGTTGAGGGCCGAGGGGCCCGTGGCCTTCGTTGGGGACGGGGTGAATGACGCCGAGGCCCTGAGGGAGGCGGACGTGGGCATAGCGATCTCCACTGGCACCGATCTGGCTAAGTATGCGGGACAAGTGGTGATCCCCAGCCTCAAGGACCTGCCCGAACTCCTCAACCAAGCCAAGAGGACGCTACGCAAGGTGAAGCAGAACCTGGGGTGGGCCTTCGGCTACAATGCACTCCTCATCCCCCTGTCAGCGGGCGTCCTCTACCCTATCATTTACCTCCCTCCCGAGTTCGCAGCCCTCGCCATGTCCATGAGCAGCGTCCTCGTCTCCCTCTGGTCCTTAACCTGAAGAACTCCACAGAGGCTGGGTTGGCTCTTTTCCCTTCACACCCGGAACTTGAACTTCATCAGGCAGATTTTTGTATGAGCCGCGTGTATTACCCATGGGTGGGCACGGTGGGCCCAAGGAGTTGAACCCGTATCCCCGTTCTGTAGCAGCGATCACGTCGTCAAGGACGGTAATTAGGGACAGGTAGAGGTACCTCTGTGAGCCGTAACAGGCACTTCCTCCCCTATGCGAAGCACCCGCATCCCAAGGAAGGGGTTGAGAGGGCCTTGAGGATGTATTCCTGGTTAGTATGAGGGCAATATCTAGATTGGGGTACCGCTCGGAACGGTCTTCACGTGGATTAAACGTTACGGTAAGGGGAGGTGTGAGAAGTTGGCTGATCTGTGGGATAGGGCTGAGGAGATCGTCAACGGCAGGGTAGTCACTAAGGTCGTTGACGAGGTGCGGACATACCTGCAGGAACACTAGGGCATTTTAAGTGGGTCTTAACTCGCTTCGACGTGTTGTTCTCTGTGGGTGAGGGAAGGGAGGACGTTCAAAGAGTTGCTGAAGCACATACCGCAAGGGAGTGAGCGACGACTATAACGTCTACTTCAACTTGAGGGACCATACTGTGGTAGGGTTCGTGAACTACAACGAATCCCTACACTGGTCTTAGGGTTAGCCTGGTTAGGTTCAAGAGGGCTACTAAGGCTGTATAGGAGCTTGGACATGGTTAAGTACTCAGTGGCGTTGATCCTATGGGAGAGAATGTTGATCCCTGAATTTACAAAAGACCGAAAGCCTCGCCCCTTCCGGGGGATGATAATTTAAGTACTCTTTTCTAAATATTTTTGATGGTTAGGAGGGTTAAAGCGATCAGCGCCTGTTTCCATGGAGATCGCCCTCTCCGAACCCCTCCTAGCCCTCGTTAATAACTACGTGAGGGCAATGCGTTTCGCCCTATTCTGGTTGAAGGAGAACGTGGAAAACCCAAAAGAGAAGGGAGTGTTAGGGAGAGTCCACGGGGAGTTGTACACGAGGCTAAGGGGGGAGTACAATCTACCTTCAAAGGTCGCTGAGGACTGCTACCGTGATGCCCCTCAATATACAAGGGTTGGTACAACAACCCGAGGAGGGGACGTTTTCCGAGAGTGTATAAGCCAACTGTATGGCTAACTCCTAAAGCGAGTTATAACCTGGACTTCGAGAGGATGACCGTTAGGATTGCTAGCGTTGGTGAGCTTTCAATCATGGGTTGTCCACGAAAAAGGAGTATGCAAATTGGAGGATGAGGGAATCAAGGTTGGTGATCAAGGATGGTAAGGCTTTTCTCAAAGTTGTTTTGAGGAAGAGGAGGAGAAGGTCGAAGCAAAGGAAAGTATTACCGTTGATATTAATACGGCTGAGGTAGTAGTAGGAAAGGA